>Ga0065721_10051035_pt1 | contig 16499 bp, 22 predicted proteins | sample Mesricmetagenome_FD_59108 | JGI IMG/M metagenome (GOLD analysis project Ga0065721, IMG submission 59108) | Mesophilic microbial community from rice straw/compost enrichment Sample: eDNA_1 v2 (version 2) | ecosystem: Engineered > Solid waste > Grass > Composting > Bioreactor | place: USA: Davis... | reverse complement strand
AAACCCGAATTGTCCAAAACGCTGTATGAGTCGACCGAATGTTAATTGTATCAGTGCCCGTCCCTATTTACTGCATCCTCTTTGCTCTGTGTGGACTATAAGTGTTGACCTGGTGAATTGAACTGAGGCGAGGCTTACCTCTTTGATCCACTCAGCTAAGCATGCCTTTCAAGCTGGAGATCTTATCTCTTCTATTTGGACGGTGCACATCGATCACATTGCAGTGTGCTTCAAGAGAAAGGTGTTGACTGGTCCAGGGTAGACATGTAGTGGAGTTCAATTCTGGGGCGACATTTTGCTGATCACACGCTAGAATGTTTGGAGCGGCCCTCGTGGTCTGAGCTGCGGACACGGATGCGACTTGAGGCCTGTGGTTCAACCGTTCATGAGTCTTGAGGACCACCCTCCTATGGACAGGCTGCCTGAGCCAATCTCAAACACGCAATGTCGACGAATTCTCCCTGGAACCATAATCTTATTGGGCGGTTCATGTACTCGACTCATAAACCTGGAGTGGCAATAATTCTGTTTGCACCCCAGCGTTATTTGGCCCAGCAAGGTCCTAATCTCATTTAGTATCACCAATTTATTCGGGGACAAGGCGGTCGTGGCAGAGTTATTTAGTCGTAGGCGAGTGAGTGACCAAGAGGCTGGACAGATTGTGCAGATGACGCCTCAGGCCCTACGGAGATGAACTGGAGACCCTGAATGTATTGTATTGAGACATCAGAAGATCTGGGGTAGTAGAATCGCCGCCGTGGCGGCCGCACCTAGAAAGAGGTCTCTCCACTTGACGGCCATGTCCGAGAGTGAACGCCGTATAAAGGACAGCGTGGTTTTCTCTCCACGACCCAACCGCATCCTTCCTCGCGCCCTTTACACCCCTTCCCATGACCAGTTTATCAGACCCACTCTCCGACGAGCTCTTTCGCGAGCTCCTTAGCTCTTGCAGGGGAGGCGCGTTCAAGTGCGACACCCCAAAGTGCGTCTTGACCAGCAGTTCGGGAGCAGATGTCGTTTAACACTGCCTTCTTTAGCTTCAAACACTACGCGACGATCTTCAATGGCAACGTTCAGACCAGAGCACAGGCCGTCGCCTGCCCCCTCGATGCTCAAGATGTCAGCGGGTACGTGATAGCCTGTCGTGCAGATCGAATATTGACGCAGCTGCGGCTTATTAGTATCGTCAAATTTTGCAATAAATATGGCCTCTCTCCTTCTGTCAAGGCTGGTGGCTATGGGACCGCAGGTTGGGCCATAGGTGGGGATATTATTATAGACCTCAGTGTGAATACTCCTCTCTTCAGTGCATTCACACCTCCGTCTCACAACTGTGCACAGAAAATCAACGAGATTGCCATCGAGACCCCGCGTCCCGACGGTTCCTTCACCAGCCTCCACGACGCGAGTACTGAGGCCAATTCTACCGTTGACCAGGACCGCGTCAGCACGGGCAAGCGCCGTCGCAATGCAGATGCTGAACTCCGCAATTACGATCAGGCATCCCTCGCTGTCGCGAGTCTTCTTTCTGGTCCTACGCTCCAGGAACTCGGTCTCATTGGTCGCACCCCATCGTCGGACTCTGCGACTTCCGATGAGCAACCCCCTAAGAACAAGCGACGTCTCGAGCTCGGGGAAGTTTACCTCGATGACGGCTCGATCCCCGTGGCTACTCGTACCGACTCGACAGAATCCGGGATATCGGACGAATCTTCAACTGGTGCATCTAGTTCAGGAGCCTCTGGCACATCCACAACCGCGACGTCTCCATCTCCGCCACCTGGTCCCCTGCCTCCTCCTCGACTCCCTCTTCCGAATTCCTCTGGGCTTTCTGGTGAATGCAAACCTGACTCCAGCCCGTTCGGCTACCTCGATACCCCGACAAACGTCCCCCAGCCTGCCCCGGTGTCTGCAGTCCAGGCATCTTATAACCCTCATGCAATGCTTCACTCCTGGGGATCTGGCTCTTCTGGTAACGTCGATTCGTTTGAACTCTTTGGCCAGCAAACCAGTGCGCCCGCTCAGGCGGAGGTTGTCCACCCTTACGCCTATGTCACCTTCGGTGCGGGAATGCGTCAGAAAGAGGTTGACCAATACACCGCCAAGCACAAGCTCGAGGCACGTTACATCACAGGAGATGGCGATGGCATCCCCTACCATGTACCATTGTCAGTCTCCGTTTCCTGCGCCATCGAAGTCGCTGACTCGTGTTCTCACAGCTCCGCACACCCTGTCGGCTCGTCAATCATGCTTCTCGCAGGGTTTGGATTTCTCAGCAGGCTTCATGGGCTGAGCATCGACAATCTCGTGGAAGTTGAGATGGTGCTCGCCGATGGTCGCATCGTGATTGTGAGCGAGAACGAACACCCAGGTGCTTACTTCTCATTGCTCAACCCTTTCATTCTCACTCAAGCCCTACTATAGACCTTTGGTGGGCCGTGCGAGGTGCTGGAACAACTCTCGGCATCGCTACACGTTACAAGGCCAAAGCATACCCAATCCCCGTCGTCTTCGCTGGTAACCTTGTTTAGTGAGTTGAGCATCTTTTGCCACATACTTTACTTGAACGACCCGTTCTCTGTGCAGCACTTTCAATGTCGCCACCGCCCCTTCCCTCATCAAACATGTGAGGGATTGCGTCAAGGGTGCTTCCCGAGAACTATATGCCAATGTTCTCCTTACCGCCGGGCCGCAAGGGAAGGATTCCCTAGTTGTCATTCAGATGTGCTATGTCGGCCCTCGGGAGAAAGGCCAGGAATACCTCACGGCCATTAGCTCTTGGACGGGTCAGCGGTGCGTTCTCAACGAGGTGGACGAGAAGAGCTTCCTCCATCAGCAAGACAGCGTCGCTCAGGTTCTGCGAGGCAAACGTACGTCCCTATATCTTTAGTTCTTCGGTTCGAAAAACTAATTCCTCGTAATACACACAGCTGGTCGGCAGTGGTTCATCCGTTCGACCTTGGTCTCGTCGCTGCCCGATAATCTCATCAACGATACAGTGAATGAGTTTAATTCTACGCCGGTTGGGTGCAGTCCGTTGCTCCATATCTGTTGGCTGCGAGACAATCTCTGACTCTGATTGCTTTAGCTTGGCTCTTTGAACTGGCTGGTGGTGCCATCGCCGATTTTACTGACACGGTTATTCCCAAGTCTCAGCGGGAAGCGACCTGGACCGTCGCAGCTCTCCACCAGTGGGACATGGATGTCGACGACGACAGATGTGTCGACGCTGCTGAAGAGGTAAGTAAAGTTTTAATGCAGCGATCCTGGATCTAACGCGACATGCATTTTGTCTTAGTGGATCGCTGACACCTTGAAACCAGTCCATGTAGGAGGGCCTTACCCAAGCGTACGTCAAACGGGGACCTCTCTCCGCACCATACATCCTGACTTGTTTGTCGCTTCCAGTTCCTCGGCCGTCACGAAGACCCTGAGCGCACCAAGGCCTGCTACGGTGCCAACTGGGATCGCCTTGTAGAGATCAAGAACCTCTACGATCCCGACAACCTCTTCCGCAACACCTTCTGGCCGCTCAACACCCAAGGCAAATTGATCGACCCCCGCGAGCACGAGCCTCCGACCCCAGAGCACATTGGCGAAAAGTTTAAGGATCACCCAGATCGGTACGGCTTTGGTGATTCGTCGGAGGATGAGGTTGGTGAGGTTGCCCTTGCTCCTGCCCGAGGCTCAGCGCGTGGTTGAAGATGAGGGTCGCTTCCAGAACCTTGTGCCTGTCAACTCTTAAGCAGAGTGAACAGATCTCCCTATTCACTGTCTTGTTATATCTTCTCGAATATACTCTGCTCCGGTCGATCTCGACGATGTCCGTCTGGCAACCTACACGCCTCCTGAGCGTGCAGTGCACTATCAACCTTCTTGTCCCAATTCCAAGATGCAGCGGGAACGGGGAGTATTGGGTGGCCATTGACCCAGTAGTTTCTTCGTCGCAACGTAACATGTGCACCATGTGTCCACTTGTGCACATGAAAACGTTTTGCCACACGGGTTGTGTTGTGGTTAAAATGTTACTGATACATCGCTCCTCTTCGAAACATGACATGGATAGTAAGGAATAGGAACCAGTAATGGAGGTCTCTGATGGAAACAGGTGCTACAGGATCTATGGTGATGAACGAATGCCCAATCCCCTGGTGAGCAAGCCAAGGCAGAGAGCGTGAAGAACGTGGTGTCGATGGAGTGGGATGATAAATCGGGACAGGGTAGAGAGTCAAGGGGGTAGCCGAGAGACCTAGGATACAGATGTCGATAGCAGCGAGAATGCACGAGCGAGCAGACAAAGACCCAAAACGCAATGCCTTGCAAGAGAAGAGATCGAGATGATGAGGAGAAGATGAGAGGGCATAAAGATGGCACAAATGCATACGGTTAGAGAAGGTCTACCGATTGCCCACTGGTTCGAGGAAGCTTGCGAGGGCCCAACCGACATTGCCCCGCTGGTCCCGACAGAGTAGCAAACAGTCCTCACCGTCGTCGACGTACAAGGGTAGCTTGGGATGAATGCTTGGGTGGCCGGCCTCCTGCAGCACTTCATACAAGTCGTCGTTGACGAGCTTGAAGAAGGGGAAGCTGAAGTAAGATACCGCAGCCGGGGGTGTGCAAGGGTGGATAACCCTGCACATGTACTTCGAGGGTTTGCTCACCCAGCTGTCACGCTGAGCGGCTGGAGAGGACATGGCTTCTCGAGCATCTGGGTAGTGACCAGGCATGGGTGGATGGGGGTTGGAATCCGCACGTTCGCGTTCCCGCTCCGCCTTGAAGAAGGATGTGATGGAACTGGACCTGTTCCTCCCACTCGAGGGGCGTGACTTGGGGGCGGGATCCTTGGACGGGGTTTCCTTCGGTGCAGTGCCCTCGGAAGATCTTTTCTTCTTGCTCGTGGTTCGAGAGAGGCGTGGGCCAGCGGTCTCGTCGTGAGGGCGACTGCTGCGTTGAGGCTGATAGGCATCCTGGACATCCTGGGCAGCGTATGGGTGGTTGAGGTAGGGATTGTTGCTTTGGTGCGGATACTGAGGGGCATAGGTCGCCGCACGTGACGGGGACGGTCTTCTCTTGCTTGATGATGGGGCGCCGTTGTCGGATGATAGGGGCATACTCTTCCTCCGCGGGATTGCGTCAGGCCGAGATGCTTTCGCCTGCTCCTCAACGTAGCCTTGATGATAGTATTGTTGGGCCTGTTGCTGAGCGTAAGGATGATGGTATGAGGAATCATAATAGGCGCGGTCATCGGAGCGGTGACGGTCTGCCTTCGCTGACGGAGATTTTGCCCTCGCGGGTCGGGTGGTTGCCGTGGTGTACATGGTATCGTTGGAGCTTCTCCGGGCAAGGCGTCCATTAGGCAGGTGACTCGAAGACTCCTCAGGATGACCACGTCCATTCCTTTGAGAGGAAGGAGCAAGGGGGAGTGGTCCAGAGACGTAGCCAGCAGGAACGGTGTACGTGGGTCCCAAAGCTGCCAACATGCTGGAGAGTTGTTGCGACTTCTTCGACGAAGGTGCCTGGTATGAAGAGGACTCTGGGTAATTTGGCATGGGCATGTGGACCGGCGGGAGTCCAACAATTGCTGCGGAATCGTTCTTCGCTCGCAGTTGCTCCACCAGCCCCTGGTAGACTGGCCTTGTCTGAACCACGCTCAAAGACGCGAGCACCTCGTCAACATCCATCCATCGACTCTGCCAGATATGCACAGTCTGTTCAGCTCCTTCGTTCATCTCCCCATCGACCCGAAGCATATCCCAGAGGCCTCCCCAAGCCCCTTTAACGTCGATCCAGAAGGTCTTCTGGATGGTGGCAAGGCGCAGCGTAACGTAGCCCATGCCTTTCTCGAAGAGTTGGAGGTAGCGGGGGAGCTCGCTGGCCAGCTGTGCGCGCAGAGCTAGGTAGTTTTGGGACGCGGTGAGAAGGGAAGGGGAAGGTCTATTTTTGGCGGAGATGGTCATGTTTATCAGGTGGTAATGCATAGGTTCTTGCTGCTCCATTGACTGGATGAGTTTGTAGGGTTGAACCATCGAGCTGACCAGACCAGCGATTTCCTTGAGAAGAATCTCGTTAATAACGAGCTCCATGTCATTTGCCAAAGGGATGAGTTGGTTCTCGATGATCCCGAGGAAGGCATCGAAAGCCTCACTCCCGTCTTCTGGCGCAAGCCCGATGACTCTGCCAAACGACACCGCCCAAGTCCGTAGCTCGATCATGCATTTGGTCACCGACCGCGCCCATTCCACGACCTCTTTCGCAAACTCCTTGGCGAAGGTCTCGTTCTTCTTCATCCTGGTGGATAGCTCTTCGACCAGAGCGGCTTCCTTGTTCTCCTCGGCAGATTGCCCCTTGATTCGTAGGTTCTTCATCTTGCCTAGATTGACAGACGCTGCAACGGCGACATTGACGAGCTTCTTCTTCGATGAGAGAACATCCTTCACCACCTCAGCGCGTCGCCGACTCTCATTCACGTTGCGAGCAATTTCTTCCAAACCTGCTCGGGCCTCCTTCAACTTCTCTTTGTCAGGATGGGAGTCCGGAGTTTCATCGATGATGGCGGTAAGGAGCAGGGGGTACTTGAGTAACCGTTGAACTGGTTTGATGAGGAGTGAAGCGAGATCCCATGCGTGTGACACCGACGACGCGACGGATTTCGTCTGTGCGAGGTATTGTTCCAAGGCTGGGGTAGGCGGAAGATTCTGAAGATGCTCAAGTGCTGTCGAGTGTCGCGTGATATACTGTCGGTATGGTTCCTCGAACGCTGGCAACTAATAGTGGGACATGGTCGAAGTCAGTCTCCTGGGCGTTGTGGTATGGTTCTAGGACTACTCACCACCTCGATGAATAGCTTGCCCACCCAATCATGTCCTACACCACCAGGAACCGTTGAACCCAAAGCCTGTTCCAGCCTCTCGCACAAGTCGTTTGAGAAGCGGGCAAGCTCTTCTATGTTTCCAAAGATGATCCTGACGTCTCTCTCATCCATAGGCGGCCTTCTATATGTTGATTCGGCGGACTCGAACGAGAAATCAGATGCCGTAGACAATGTCCGCGCCGACGAGGAGGAAGGAGCTAGATTCGAGGGTATCGTCGGTGTCGAGTGACCTGCCGGGCCCCGCACATCAGCATCCGTCCATGATCAATCTTGTGCACCGAGGCTAACGGGGAACTTACCAAGAGCCGAAGGAATGTAGATGTCACTGATGAGGGAAAGGTCCGAGGCGTAGGCCCGTTCTGATGAAAGGAGTTCGTGGAGAGCATGTTGCCTCTTTGTCATCGACGACTGCGATGACCCGGTACTCGAGGAGGATTGACTGGGGATGGAAGCTGACGATGTCCGCGAGGAAGATTCGCTCCGGGACGGCTCTGACCCCAGCCCTAAGCTAAGGGCGGAATCGGGGCGACTGGCAACCGAGGATTTGGAAAAGTTGGAATCAGGGTCCTTGCCGTGGAAGGCGACGGCGCCGCTGACGGCGTCCAGGAGCTCGTTGATGGAGACGTATGAATCTCGTTCGTGCATTCGGTAGCTGTGTCGCGGGTTTGAGGGGTCGACGATGATGATATGATCTTCGAGGACGGACGGCGGAGGAGTTTCGAGAGAGGCCGCCCGACTCGAACGCGAACTTCCGGCTGCCAACGATGTTGGTGGTTGCGGAGAGGATATGGAGCGTGCAGCAGGCCGCAATGCAGAGCGTGGAGGCGGCACTGGCGGAGATGATGGTGTAGCGGCCTGAGGCTGCTGCTTTGGCTGCGCTCCAGACGGGGAAAGGGAGGTACGATTTGGCGTTTCCAAAGTCGAAAGAGACGGCGTTTGGGCTGTTGGGGCCGTTTGGGTCACGTCCACGAGGCCTGAATGAGGCATCATAGCCTTTTGAGGCTTCCTAATGCTTGCTTCAGGGCCGAGAGTTTCGCATGCGGTGGTCATGGAGAGGGAAGGGAGTTATAGTGGGCAGCGCGATCTCTTGGTACTCTTAATCCTGTCCGATTCGTGGGTGTCGAGATGAGAGGGAGTTGACGTCCGAAGTCGGGGCCCCCACAACGTGAACGAAAACAAGGTTGGTCCTCTGGGGGTCAAAGAGATATAAATGCCTGGCAACGGGGGACAAGACAATGTACGTACCACACTCCAGCAATGAATTCAGAGAATTTCCTGTGTCGTGATTTCGTGTACCCCCTAACTGTAATAATCTTCCGCAGTGACGCAACGGGGGCTTCGGGTGTGGTAATGTGGGGTGGGATGGAACTTGGCAGCCAGCGCTCGGAAAGGTTGTCGACGAGGAAAGCGGGGAAAGAGAGACAAGGAACTCAGCAGGCTGCGGGGTATTAGGGTCGCAAGAGAGTATTTCGGGTCGAGTCGATGACCATGGTGATGGCTCCCGAACTATCAGCACCCTAGCATGCTTCCGAGACCGTCATGTGAGGTACTCAGTGCCCTCGTTTCTCCATGCGGCGTCACTTGAACTGTCAAACTGGGCAAAACTGACGATTCCTCGCAGATGGATAAACTGGGGCCTCAAAGCGTGGTTTGCGAATCAGCCGTGTGCTTGCTGTCCCCGTCCACGTCGCCTTATCCAAGAAACCCAATGAATGTGAACTTGATGACGATCTCTCCCACACCCCAGGTAAATAAATATCTAAAGAAGCGTCTAAGACTAATAGTGAGTACACTAGGCCAACTCCTCCATGACCTGCGCATAGGTCTCGTCAGCGTTGATCTTCCGCTCGTAGAAACGCCGGAATTCATGTAATGCCGCGCTTGTTGCGCCAAGTCCAAGCAAAACGGACAAATCTCGCAACGATAGTGCGGCTGTATGGAAAATCGCCTGCATGAACGGCACGTATACCAGCCCCAGCTGGACAAGGAAAGATACCGATACCGTCCCCACCAGCATCTTGTTTTGGAAGAGGGCGCATCCGAGACCACGGTTTTGAACAGCGGACACAAGGTCCAAGAACACGAAGCATGTGAAGGTCTAGATTGAATGGATGTTAGCAGATGGTCTCTCCCTGGCTGCCCTGAGATAATTGCGATGGTGAAGAAACACATGTGGTCGCTGATATCGTATACAGTGATACGAAGGCGCCACGAAAGGGGGGCACGAGGGGATGGAGCGGAAGCGGAGGACAGAGGGAACAAATTAGGAACACACACCATTGTCTGTTCCCGTCTCGACATATGCGAATCATCTGACAGCGCGTATATGTAGACGAAGAGGGTTCCAATGACGATAATAGAAGCGGAAAAGAGGACACGGAGGAGCAGCCTCTTCGTGATGATCGGGGCATTTTTCTTGCGAGGAGGACGTCGCATTACTTCAGGGTCGACAGGATCCACTCCGAGACTCTGGCTTGGCGGACCTTAGGAAGAAAGTGGAAAGCGTAAGCATGATGTTGGGCGATTGGATAGACGATAGGAAGGTCTAGTTCGAGGTAGAAGGTGATTCCAACTCTAAGGGACACTCACCATCCATCAGAATGTTGATGAAGAGAATTTGCATCGCGTTCAACGGATTGCTTAGACCGAGCATTGTGCTAAGAGTGATGAGAGTCAGAGCTGCAGCGGCGGTGCTCAGCTGGAAGGCCAGGAAGTTCTGGATGTTGTGGAAGATGGATTTGCCTTGATGTACAGCCAGTGGTGGATTAGACATTGACATTCGAACAAGAGAGAGGGACGGTGGGTATAATCTCACCTTCTTCAACAGCGGGCAGGATGGTGCTGAAGTTGTCGTCAACTAAGATTGCATCTGCAGCCTCTTTTGCAACGTCCGTTCCACTCTTTCCCATGGAAATGCCAATATCGGCCATCTTCAACGCAGGTGCGTCATTGACTGAACAAGAAGATCCTCGTCAGAACCGATCGAGTGACGCTTGAACTTTTCGCTCACCTCCATCACCAGTCATCGCCACGACTGCGCCTCGACTCTGGAATGCCTCCACAATCGCCATCTTGTGCTTCGGTGTTGTCCTTGCGAATACGCTTACACTCCCGACCCTTTCCTTCAACTGCGCCTTTGTCATCTGATCGATCGCTTTGCCTGTGAGGCAATGCGCGTTCGACACTCCCGTACCACCCACATTCCTGCCCACCCGCAAGCCCAGCTTCTGCGCAATTGACAACGCAGTCGCCTCGGCGTCACCTGTGATCATGACAACCTGAATCCCGCCGGCCTGGAGAAGGCCAATCGAGTCCGCGACGCCTTTACGTGGTGGGTCAAGCATCGCCTGGAAGCCAACGAAGACAAGGTTCGAGCGGTCCGCCAGAGCGTTTGAGCCATTTGGCCTTGGGGATCCAGCGCGTGATTGGCTGCGCGAAGATGGGACCGAACTACTTTCCGCAGATCCATAAGCGTAGGCCATCGCGAGGACGCGCAGTCCTCGAGAGGCAGCATCGTGCGCGCGTGTGGAAATGACGTTGCGCGTGCCGGCGTCGAGGGCAGGTGTAGAGTCCTCGTTCACGTAGTAGAATTTGCAGCGTTCCAGCACAGCTTCAATGGAGCCCTTGATGTAGTACATCTCACGAGGCGCGCCATTGATAGAGAGGTGGGCATAGGCACTATCCTCGTGGTAGCCAGTGACCGCCATGTATTTGTGATCCGAACTGAATGGCTTCTCTCCGGTCCTCCGGAAAGCCTATCACTCACATGTTAGATGGAGAGGCACACAGAGGAATGCTAAACGTGTACCTTGCGACGATCTGGGAGGCCGAATGCATCCAAAACATTTAGCAGAGCAACATCCGTGGATTGGCCGACGAAGATCCCATCCTCGTTCCTTTCTGCCGAGGCATTGTTGCAGATTGCGCCGATGTCCAACGCCCGTGTGATAGCTGGAGAGACGGTGCCGCTGTATGGAGCCGAGGACGAAGGGTTGAGGAATACGGTCTCGTCAACAGCGTATGCCTCTGTGACTGTCATCTCGTTCTTCGTCAACGTGCCAGTCTTGTCGGAGCAGATGACAGACACGGAGCCAAGAGACTCGACTGAGTGCAACTTCTTCACAATCGCCTTTCGTTTGGCCATGCGAAGCACACCCAGCGCAAGAGTCACTGTGGTTACAATCGGCAGGCCTTCAGGAATTGCAGCAACAGCTAGTGAAACTAAATCGCGGGACGGTTAACTGGAGCCTGGATGCGCCGAAACAAACCTCGCACCTCCAATGGTGAACATCTCTAGCCATGACCTTTGCTGTAAGACGCCAATGAGGCAGATCACCCCAATGACACCAAAGGACATTATGGAGAGTTTCTTGGCAAGTTCGTCCATGTTCAGCTGCAGAGGCGTGCGCTTCTCCTCAACCTATTCAAACATACATTAGTTCGTGATGCTAGGCACCTTTGCAATACACTCACATCTTGCATCATTGAGAAGATGATACCGAATTCCGTTTCAGTGCCAGTGGCAATCACGATACCCGAGCCGCGTCCATTCCGCACCAGTGTGCCCATGTAAGCCATGCAGGTTCTGTCTGCGAGTGCGACGGGCTGTCCATTAGCACGGCCGCCTTCGAACTGACAGGTGTCGGCGTTCTTTTTCCTCGCCTCGGTTTCTCCCGTCAAGCTACTCTCGTCGATTTCCAAGTCGATAGAGTCAATGATACGTATATCCGCAGGCACGCGATCACCGGTGGAGAATTGGACAAGGTCGCCGGGTACGAGTTCGTTTGCCAGAACATGGACAGTTTTGCCCTCCCTGTCCAAGGTTGAGCAGGTTACGAGACAGGCGCAAAGAGTTGCTTACCGAACCACATGACAATGATGCGGTACGAGTTTGTTGAGCGCTTCCAAGCTCTTTTCAGAACGGTGCTCTTGGACGAAGCCAACTGAGAGGACAGTTAGCGACGACGACGAAAGAAAACAAAAGTTGGGACGCACCCGTTAGCACAATCAATACGGCCACTGTGATGCTGACAGCGTCATCGATGTTTCCCATAATCGCACTAACTGTGGCGCTTCCGCATAGCAGGAGAATAAGAGGACTTTCGTAGATCGTCTTGGCAAATTTGAGTAGTAGAGGTTCAGGGCTCGCAACGGAGAATTCGTTGTAACCATGCTCTTGCCGAAGCACTTCAACATCTGAGTTGAGAAGACCAGTTGTTCCAGACGTTCTGAGATGCGCAATGGTATCCTAACATTCAGTTAGCATGCCCTGCAGCCCTAGCCATTCATAGCTGCGCACCTGGGCAGAGATGTGTGCATAATGGGCGGATGGGGTATCTCGTCGATCTTCTTGAGGAGGTACCGATGTCCTTTCTTGGTCTTCCACGACTTGATATTCGTTCGTCTTTTGTCCAGTCACCCAACTAACCATGCGCGACCACAGCGATGTTGCCTCGGCCTCGACAGCTGCTGCAAACACCGCTGGCGATGCCAGCGCGGCAGCGGCCTCGTTCTGGTGTCGCCTTAACTGTGTACTATAGGCAAAGTGTTGCTCTGCATTCGGAGTCGGCCTGAGTTGATTGGTCCCATCGGCAGAGAGCAGAGGAAAGTAAGCCGAGGCAGGAGGTGACGGAGAGCGGGGTGGGTGGTAGTGCTGAGTATAGGTTGCTGAGCGCTGAGGGTTCCTGTAAAAATGTGCGGTGCTAGACGAAGCGATTGGAGTCTCCGGGTTGGCGTATTGGCGCTTCTTGCGTTCGTAACCCATTCCAGATGAGCCGTTCATTGAAGCCATTGCTGACGGGTGTGTCAAACTTCCCGGCTAAAGACGTCGATGCCTGCGACGGCTGGAGGTAGTAAATTGTCGATGGCGCCCAGGTAGGATTCCGCCGAATTATCGATGGTATAGGGGGGAGGCGAAGGTAATGAGCGCGTCTTTGCAAAGACACGTTGAAGTGTTTGGCTGTGCAGGGTCTCACCAAACAACGATGAAGGCTATCCACCAACAGCGCCGTCCCCTTTAGCACCGGTTTATTGACTTTCACGTTGCAAACAACGGAAATCCCAGCGTGAGCCCTGGTAACACAATTTCGCCTACAAAAACTGGGGGTTGTTCAGACTCAAGTTTCGACTGAGGAATCAAGACGAGTTCGCGCCAGCACTGAGACAGCTAGGGAGAAATGACAGAACGATACCTGATTCTTTTGCTCCTCCCACCCTCCCTCAGACGTACCTGATCTATTAAGACTCCTGGTATTGATGCGTTACTCGGAACTCTGGGAAACGGGTAGGGATTTATGGAGGAGAGTCGGAGGACTGATTACTCGTCCCATCCTTCAACATGGCGATTACGACGGTCTAAAACTGCCGGAAGATGTGCAATCTTGTGCGTGTCACATAGTTTCGCTAAATTGAACAAGTTAAACAACGTCAGGGAGTTAGCCAGCTCAATAGAGCTACAACTAAATGCATTTCGTCGTTACGCTGCCTGTGAATTACTCAGCGCAGCCCCATCAAAGTTCCGGCGCTTATTGAATTGCCTTTTGCAACTTCGATTGAGTGTTAGTCATCCCAATCTTGGATCAAGGCAACCCCACCTTATACACACCTGGAATGCGTTTGTCTCGCTAATTAACCGTCTCAGCAAGTGGCACAATATGCATTGGTTAAGCCACAGAACCCACCTGCGTTTGACGAGCTCGGAACCAGCGCCTCCTGACATCTCGAACTCCGATTAGATTACCAGCAGCACTGCTGCACCGCACGGACTGTAAGATATAGTGCCCACGGGTTTTTTCCCGGCTCCCGAGATACCGGTCAGTCTGGCGAACGGGGAGGAGATAGCATGCTGAACGGCCCGCCTAAGAGTCCGGGCCGGCAGGGAGGGAAGCGAATTCATGATATAAGAAGGCGTCATTATGCGGATATCTTCCTTGCCTTTGAACCCCTTCGTCATGTCTTTCAAGCACGTTATCACCCTCTCCAATGGAAACAAGCTTCCACAGATCGGACTTGGAACGTGGTTGTCCAAGCCCCATGAAGTTGAGAACGCTGTACGTCCCCGACTGGTTCAACCTATTCTCATGGTGCGTTTCCTAACAATCTGTCGCCCCAGGTCGAGATCGCCGTGAGAAACGGTTACCGCCACCTTGACCTTGCTCGAGTCTACCAGAACCAGGACGAGGTCGGCCGCGCCTTGAAGAAGGTCATTCCCTCTGTCGTCAACCGCGAGGACCTGTTCATCACCTCCAAGCTTTGGAACAACTCCCATCGCCCTGACCAAGTTGAGAAGGCTTTGGATGAGACCCTCGAGCAGATTGGAACGGATTATCTGGACCTGTATCGTGAGTGACGCATTGAATTTGTAAAAACGAACAATTTACGATATATCCAAGTTATCCATTGGCCTGTTGCGTTCCCTCCTGGAAAGGGGCTGTTCCCCGCCGACCCTAAGAAGGAGGGTTTCGTTGAGCTCGATACTGCGACCTCCCTCGTGGACACATGGAAGGCCGTGATTGCACTCCCTAAATCTAAGGTGGGTTACTCAAGTTTTACTCGCTTCGTCCATCTAATCTTATCCCATCGCACCTCTCCACAGGTCCGGGCCGTCGGCGTTTCTAATTTTACTATCGAACAACTCGAAGGCATCATCAGTGCCACCGGCGTTGTCCCCACTGTCAATCAAATTGAGGCGCATCCCCTCCTGCCCCAGGACGACCTCGTCGCATACTGCAAAGAGAAGGGGATCCATATCACAGCTTACAGTCCCCTGGGCAACAACCTTGTCAACAAGCCTAAACTCACTGATCACCCAACCGTGATTGAAATCGCGAAGAAACTCAACGCGACCCCCGCACAGGTGCTCATCGCATGGGGTGTTTACCGCGGCTACTCCGTTATCCCCAAGTCCGTGCAGGAGGACCGCATTAAGTCCAACTTCCAACAGATAGAGTTGTCGAAGGAAGATTACGAGGCACTCACGAAGGTTGGTGAGGGGAATTATACACGCTTCAATATTCCCTACCGCTACACCCCTCAGTGGGACATTAATTTATTCGGTGAGCCAGAGGAGAAGCCTGCAACCGTTGAAGTCAGAGTCGTTTAAATGTAGTATGTAGCAGTAGGGTCACTAAACGTATTCGAATGCAACACCACACTTGCCTTTGGAAAGAGCTACCCAACTCCACAATGGGGACGACCACCACCAGGCCTTCGCTTAAGCGCCCGCACCGGCTTGCGTGCCGTGCGGTGCAAATATTTGCAACTGGTCCGTGCGCAAGCGCATCCTTTATAACGCCCCTACTAACATCTATGCAAATCATACTTACCTTGATGGCATAATCCCCTTCACGTACCTGGGGTTATGGGCTGTGGAGGCTCCCCATAGCACGGCGACCTTGTCCTCAGGGAGAATCTGCAGTTTGTATGGCCTTCGGGTCATGCACCGTCTGAATATTTTCCTGTCCCGCTTCGGCCACTCTGGCTGGGCGGGCTCTCTTTTTTGACCGATCACCATTCTAACCCTAACCCTATGTACCGTACAATCCAATAAAGTGCTTTTCACCCCACTGTGCGCCTGCCTGCTCGTGTCTTTGCCTTCCCACTTCCCTGCTTGATTAGTGCAGAAGAAGAACCTGGTCACAGTTTTTTGACACTATTCAATGTGTGGAAACACTCCCAATGAACGTGTCCCATTTCTCATGATGAAAATGAACATTAAGAGAGTGAGAGTCCTTGTCCATGACCAGTATCACTTATACAACCGCCTCCTTCTCAGCAACCTTTCTATACTCTCTGACTGCTTGCCGTTTCTTGTACCACTTTATTGTGTACCAGATGCCAAGCACAATTAGAACAAGGCCGAGTGCTTTAGGTTTGGCATCAGCCACTGCAGGATGGTTCACGTAGATGAACGTACCACCAAACATTGCAATTATGACAATAGTACCGACACCGAGCCTTTTAGGTGGGCATTTCACTGGATTCCCACTATAGCCAGCCAACAATGCAGTCTGTCAGAGGAGCTCGTTGAAATTGGTTGGGAAAGACATACGTTTTGTATTCCGTGCACTTTCGACTGCTTCCGCTCCCAATGATGGTTATTCTTGTCCCTTTATAATATGTCGTCTTGCTCTTGGATTTTGACGAAGAACTAGAGCTCTTGGATTTTGACCCTCCACTCCCGCCTCCTCCACCACGGCCACCTCCGCCTCCACCTCCGCCTCCGCCCCCACCTCCGCCACCCCCTTTGGCATCACCCCCAGCAAGGAGGGAGAATATGGTGAGGAGGTATGCGGCAATGTATATGAAGTTCATTCAGCAACTGTGAAGCTGACCCCGCGACCTGAGTGGTGTGCTTTTGGCGATTGAGTGAGGAAATTCGTTATCTGGAACGCGCATTCGGTGGGGTGGTCTTATATTGTCCTCCCTGTCATTTCCTCTCACCCTAACTGAGAGTGTTCCCGCTTCGGACTGTCTCGAGACCCGATAGCGACACAGATACCTTCGCCACGCCGCCCTTGACGGAGCGCGGAACCAGTTCTCCGGTCACGATAACATCGGTCGGGGCCAGCGCCTGTCAGGAATATTAACCCAACTCAATGATCTCGCGCTATGGAGCTCAGCATCCGTT
>Ga0065721_10051034_pt1 | contig 16502 bp, 13 predicted proteins | sample Mesricmetagenome_FD_59108 | JGI IMG/M metagenome (GOLD analysis project Ga0065721, IMG submission 59108) | Mesophilic microbial community from rice straw/compost enrichment Sample: eDNA_1 v2 (version 2) | ecosystem: Engineered > Solid waste > Grass > Composting > Bioreactor | place: USA: Davis... | reverse complement strand
CGCCCGTCATCTGGCCGGCGAAGAACAACGTCTCGCGACCGCGGAATTGATACGTCGGCAACAGCAGCTTCGGCGAGTTGATGAACGTATTGCGATGCATGACGCCGTACCGGACGAATTCCGCGTTCTCAAGTCCGGGAATCATCGAGAATACGCGCTTCTGCTCGCCCCACTTCAAGTGCGTCTGGAAGCCGACGATGTTGTACAGCGTTCCGGCCGCGTTATCCTGCCGAAGCTGAATGACGGCGTGCGGCAATTTCCCCGTACGCGGGTCGATCAGACCGACCGGCTTCATCGGGCCGAACAGCACGGTCTGCTTGCCCCGCTTCGCCATGACTTCAATCGGCATGCAGCCTTCGAAGTACATCTCTTTCTCGAAGTCTTTAACAGCCGCTACTTCAGCCGTCGTCAGCGCCTCGTAGAACGCGTCGAACTCCGCTTCCGTCATCGGACAGTTCAAGTACGCCGCTTCGCCTTTATCGTAGCGCGAGGCAAGGTACACTTTATCCATATCGATCGAATCCTTCTCGACGATCGGCGCCGCCGCGTCGAAGAAGTAGAAATATTCTTCGCCCATTAATTGCTTAATGCTCTCCGACAGCTCCGGAGAGGTAAGAGGACCCGTCGCGACAACGACGATGCCGTCCTGCGGAATTTCCTTAATTTCTTCGTTAACGACCGTTATTAGAGGATGCTCCCTCAGCGTACGCGTAACTTCCCCCGAGAAGCCTTCGCGATCGACGGCCAGCGCGCCGCCTGCCGGTACGGCATGCTTGTCGGCGCTCGCCAAGATGAGCGAGTCGAGCCTTCTCATCTCTTCCTTCAGTACGCCGACGGCGTTCGTCAGTCCGTTCGCTCTAAGACTGTTGCTGCAGACGAGCTCCGCGAAGCCGTCCGTATGGTGCGCAGGCGTGCGCCGCACCGGACGCATTTCGTATAAAGTGACGGGTACGCCCAGCTTGGCGATCTGCCAAGCGGCTTCGCTGCCGGCAAGACCGGCCCCGATGACCGTCACGGATTGAACCTCGCTCACAACGTAACCTTCTTTCTGATTCTGCTTCAATCAAGCTTAATAATCGATATCCGCCTCGGCCGCTTCTTCCGGTTCTATGGCTTCCTCCGAGTGCGTGCAGACGGTGCAATGATACTTCGTCTCGCCCTTCACTCGCTTCTCGACCATCATGCCGCTGCATTCCGGGCACGGCTTGGCGATCGGTTTATCCCAGGAGACGAAGTCGCACTCGGGATACTTGTCGCAGCCGTAGAACATGCGGCCCTTCTTGCTGCGGCGTTCGACGATATGCCCTTCCTTGCATTTCGGGCAGGTGACGCCGGTCGCCTTCACGATCGGCTTCGTATTCCGGCAATCCGGGAACCCGGAGCATGCCAGGAACTTGCCGAACCGGCCCATCTTATACACCATCGGACTGCCGCATTTGTCGCAAACTTCGTCTGACGGCTCGTCGCGGATTTCAACCTCTTTCATTTCTTCCTCGGCGACGGTAAGCCGTTTCTCGAACGACTTGTAGAACTCGCCGATGACGTTGACCCATTCCTGAGTTCCTTCCTCGACATGGTCGAGGTCGCCTTCCATATGCGCAGTGAATTCGGCGTCAAGAATTTCCGGGAAGAACTCCTCCATTAGCTGGACGACAAGCTCTCCCAGCTCCGTCGGCACGAATTTCTTCTCTTCGATAGCGACATAATAGCGCTTCTGAATCGTCTCCAGCGTCGGCGCGTACGTACTCGGACGGCCGATGCCCAGCTCCTCGAGCGCACGCACGAGACGCGCTTCCGTGTAACGCGGCGGCGGCTGCGTGAAGTGCTGCTTCGGATCGATCTGCTGCGCAGCTACGCTCTCTCCCGTCGCAAGCGCCGGTAACAAGCGGTCCTCGTCGTTCGTTTCGTCGTCGCTGCCTTCCACGTAAACCTTCGTGAAACCGGGAAACTTCATTTTCGAGCCGTTAGCCCGGAACGTTACCGTTCCATTCAACAGATCGACCGTCATCGTATCGAGAATTGCCGACGACATCTGGCTCGCGACGAAGCGCTCCCAGACGAGCTTGTAAAGCCGCAGCTGATCGCGAGACAAGAACGCTTTGACCGATTCCGGGTCGCGAAGGACGGATGTCGGGCGGATCGCTTCGTGAGCGTCCTGTGCGTTTGCGTTCTTTTTCACATATACTCGCGGCGTCTCCGGATAGAACTTCTCTCCATAGCGTTCTAAGATGAATGCCTTCGCTTCCTCTTGCGCAATGGGAGAAATCCGCGTCGAATCGGTACGCATGTAGGTGATAAGACCGACCGTACCTTCTTTGCCGAGATCAACGCCCTCGTAAAGCTGCTGCGCGATCTGCATCGTCTTGGACGCGCGGAAGTTCAGCTTGCGAGCCGCTTCCTGCTGCAGCGAAGAGGTAATGAACGGAGGAGACGGATTGCGCATGCGCTCCTTCTCTTTCACTTCTCCTACTTCGAACGGCTTGCCGTTCAGCAGCGCGATGATTTCCTTCACTTCCGCTTCGCTTCGGAGCTCTTTCTTCTCGCCGCCGAGCGCATGGAACTTCGCCTCGAAACCGTTCTTCCCTTTCATCAGATGCGCGGTAATGCTCCAATATTCTTCGGGCACGAATGCCTTAATCTCGTTCTCGCGGTCATAGATAAGCTTCACGGCTACGGATTGAACGCGCCCCGCGCTGAGACCTTTCTTGACCTTCTTCCAGAGCAACGGGCTGATCTTGTAGCCGACTAGGCGATCGAGCACCCTTCTCGCTTGCTGGGCGTTAACGAGATCCATATCGATCGGTCTAGGCGTCTTAAATGCATCCTTGACCGCTTGCTTCGTTATTTCATTAAATACGACGCGGCAAGCGTCCTTCTCGTCTAGTTCCAAGTAATGAGCAAGGTGCCAGGCGATCGCTTCCCCTTCGCGGTCCGGGTCAGCCGCCAGATACACTTTTTTCACCTTTTTGCTAGCGTCTCTTAATTCTTTAAGCACGTTGCCTTTGCCGCGGATCGTGATGTACTTCGGTTGAAAGTCGTTCTCGACTTCCACCCCGATTTGGCTTTTAGGTAAATCGCGAATGTGGCCCATGGACGCTTTAACGATAAATTTGCTTCCGAGATATTTACCGATCGTCTTGGCTTTCGCCGGGGATTCCACGATTACGAGTGAATCGGCCACGTCCATTCCTCCTCTCCTACGGTCGACAAGTCCGCCTCGGCGAGCCTGTCGGCTGCTTCAGAGGACCTTATATATAGAACCGGGTTGCTGTTGTATTCTTCGTTTTATCATTAAAGATAGCAGAACCGATTGTAAAAGTCCAAACTGCATGCCAGAATGTTCCGCTAACTCGTCAATGGAACGTGGCTGATCCGTTATCAAATCGTAGACCGACTGCTCATCCTTCGACAGGACCTGAGGCTCCGAATCCGGCACTGCTTCTCTATCGGATGGGAGGGATTTCCGGCGTTCCTTAGGCAACCGATGCTTATAAGCTTGGAAAATATCACTCTCGTCAAGAACAGGTTCCGCACCCTTCCGAAAATATTCGAGCGCACCCGAGCTGCGAGGCGAGCTGATCGGCCCCGGCACGACGAAGATGTCTCTGTCGTAGTCGATCGCGAGATCTGCCGTGATGAGAGCGCCGCTTAGTCTCGCCGCTTCCACGACAACGACGCCCATCGATAGACCGGCAATGATCCGATTGCGCATCGGGAATTTCGCGGGATGGATCACGGCTTCGGGAGGCGTCTCCGATAGCACTAGCCCTTCCTTGACAATCTGATCGTATAAGAGCTGATTCTCGGGCGGATAACAGACGTCTACGGGCGTAGCCAGCACGGCAATCGTGCTGCATTCGCCGCGCAGCGCTCCCCTGTGTGCCATAGAGTCGATGCCTCTGGCCAACCCGCTGACGACCGTAAGGCGTCGCGCACAGCCGGAAGCCAGCTCCTCCGCGATTTTCCGGCCGTACGCCGTCGCTTGGCGGGTGCCGACGACAGCTACAGCCGGCTTGTGAGCGAGCTCCCAATTCCCTCTATAATAGAGTATCCAAGGAGGGTCGGCGATTTCCCTTAGCAAAGGCGGATAACGTTCGTCCAAGAACGTCATAATTCCGATTCCTCGTTCGCGGCACCGTCTGACGCGTCGCTGATGCGCATCAGGCTCAACGCTGGCGATGGCTGCCTCGCACTGCAGCCGCGTAAGCCCCATCTCCCTCCAATCCCGCTCCCGGAACGATCCGACGTCGCTCCGCAAGCGCTGGGGATTGTTGATCCCGTATTGCACGACGCTGCAAATCGCAAGATCCCCTACACTCTCGGCCTCATGCAGCGCAAACAGCAGCTCTCTCGTGATGCCGGACTTACGGACGTCATCGAGCGTTAGTTTCGGCCGATTCTTTCTCGCTTTCCAAGGATGATTGTGTCCCATCGTCTCTCCCGACCCTTTCTTCCGGCGAAGTACGACAAAAAGCCCTCCACTCCTCGAACCGAGGGGCGGAAGGCTGCTTGCCTTGCCGTTACGCGTTTATTGTGCTGTTACTATACCATTAACCTTTGCATTTTTCCAGCAGGCCTTTGTCCTCGAGGACGGCGACGAGCGTCGAGCCCATGTCGGAAGGCGTCGGAGCGACGCGGATGCCGCAAGCTTCGAGCGTTGCGATCTTCTCCGCAGCCGTACCCTTGCCGCCGGAAATAATAGCGCCAGCATGTCCCATGCGCTTGCCAGCCGGAGCCGTAGCGCCGCCGATGAAGCCGACGACAGGCTTCGTCATGTTCGCTTTGATCCATTCGGCAGCTTCTTCTTCCGCCGTGCCGCCGATTTCGCCGATCATGATGACCGCGTACGTATCCGGGTCTTCATTGAACAGCTTCAGGATGTCGATGAATTCGGAGCCTTTAACCGGGTCGCCGCCGATACCGACAGCCGAAGATTGGCCGATGCCGCGGGTCGTCAATTGATGCACCGCTTCGTACGTCAGCGTGCCGGAACGGGACACGACGCCTACATGGCCTTTCTTATGGATGTAACCTGGCATGATACCGATTTTGATCTCTCCCGGCGTAATGACGCCTGGGCAGTTCGGTCCGATCAGGCGCGTTTTCTTGCCTTCCATATAGCGCATAACCTTAACCATATCCAGCACCGGAATGCCTTCCGTGATGCAGATGACAAGGTCAAGCTCCGCGTCTACGGCTTCCATGATGGAGTCGGCCGCGAACGGAGGCGCCACGTAGATAACGGATGCGGTAGCGCCGGTAGCAGCTACTGCTTCTTTGACCGAGTTGAAGATCGGCAGCGTGACTTTCGAGCCGTTCTCCAAATCGAAATCGATCGTCTGGCCGCCTTTGCCCGGCGTTACGCCGCCGACCATCTGCGTGCCGTATTCCAAAGCCCCTTTGGCATGGAACGCTCCCGTAGCGCCCGTAATGCCCTGGGTGATCACCTTGGTGTTCTTATCGATCAGAATACTCATGATTTATACACTCCCCGGTAGGTTCACTCATGATAAAGATCCTTGAGCCCCGCTCAAAATCTCTCATTACTTCACTAGCGCTACGATTTTCTGAGCTCCATCGGACATCGAATCGGCCGCGACGATGTTCAGGCCGGACGCGTTCAAGATCTCTTTGCCTTTGGCTACGTTCGTGCCTTCAAGACGTACGACGAGCGGACGATCCAGACCGAGCTCGCGAGCCGCCGCGACGACGCCTTCGGCGATAATGTCGCACTTCATGATGCCGCCGAAAATATTAACGAAAATCCCTTTGACGTTCGCGTCGGAAAGGATGATTTTGAACGCTTCGGTTACTTTCTCTTTCGTCGCGCCGCCGCCTACGTCAAGGAAGTTGGCAGGCGAGCCGCCGAAGTATTTAATGATGTCCATCGTCGCCATCGCGAGGCCGGCTCCGTTAACCATACAGCCGATATTGCCTTCGAGGGCGATGTAGCTGAGGTCGAATTTGGACGCTTGAATTTCTTTCGGATCTTCCTCGTCCAAGTCGCGAAGCTCCAGGATGTCCTTGTGACGGAACAGCGCGTTGGAATCGAAGTTCAGCTTCGCGTCGAGCGCCATGACGTTGCCGTCGCCCGTTACGACAAGAGGGTTGATCTCGGCGATCGAGCAGTCTTTATCTTCGAACGCTTTGTATAGCGCAAGCATGAACCCGACCGCTTTGTTAACGAGCGGACCAGGAATTTTAATATCGTTCGCAAGCGCGCGCGCTTGGAATGGAAGCAAGCCGACCGCAGGATCTACGACGACTTTAATAATTTTCTCAGGAGAATGAGCGGCGACTTCTTCGATGTCCATGCCGCCTTCTTCGGAGCCCATCATGACGACGCGGCCCGTAGCACGGTCAACGACGACGCCGATGTAGTATTCCTTCTTGATGTCGCAGCCTTCTTCGATGAGGAGGCGTTTCACTTCTTTGCCTTCAGGACCTGTCTGATGCGTGACGAGCACTTTGCCGAGCAGCTCTTTCGCATAGTTCGCGACGTCGTCGAGACTTTTCGCGATCTTGACGCCGCCCGCTTTACCACGGCCGCCGGCATGGATTTGAGCTTTAACGACTTGAACCGGACCGCCTAGTTCTTTGGCCGCAGCGACGGCTTCTTCGACGGTAAACGCCACTTTGCCGCGCGGTACGGCGACGCCGTATTGACGCAGTACTTCTTTGCCTTGATACTCATGAATGTTCATGATCCAAGCATCCTCCCGTTTTGCGTTCAATATATCTGTGATTCGTTTTGCAGTATGTAACAAAACCTCCACCATTGTAACACTAAATGTTTTATCGTTCCTCACTTTTTCATATCTTTTTTAGTCTAATTTGGCAATGGTTTAATCTCATAGTTAGATGGAAAGTGCCGCAACAAATCTAGGATGTGCGATAACCGGAAAAATCATGCTTTGGCGGCCGATTGAAAATAGACGTTCGCGAAGGTTGACACATTCTCCCAAGCGAGTTAGACTGTGCGCATAGAGATATCGATCGGAAGGAAGCACCTTCCCGTGCGTAGGATTACGTCGGAGGAAGGTGCTTTTTGTTATGTACGTCAAATTGCTAAGCGCCAGCGTTATTGGCGTGGAAGGTAGATTCATAGAGGTCGAAGTCGATATATGCTCGGGGCTTCCGCAAGTATCCGTCGTCGGCTTGCCGGATTCAGCCGTGCGGGAGTCGGTAGAGCGCGTTCGCGCAGCGATCAAGAACGGCGGCATGACGTTTCCGATGGATCGGATCACGATCAATCTCGCCCCTGCCGATATGCGCAAGGAAGGCAGCGCGTTCGATCTCGCCATCGCGGCCGGCATCCTATGCGCGAGCGGCCAAGTCGACCCGGCGCTGCTCGAGCATACGCTGTTCATCGGCGAGCTTGCGCTGAACGGGACGGTGCGCGGCGTACCCGGCGTGCTGCCGATGACCGAGCTCGCTCGCGACGCCGGCGTTAAGCGCGTTATCGTCCCGGAGGATGCGGTCGAGGAAGCGAGACTGATTACGGGTATCGAAGTGTTCGGCATCCGCTCGCTCGCGCAATGGATGGGCGGCATGGAGGACATGCGCGAACGCAACGTTCCGGACACGGATTCGATCGTTTCCTATCGGGCTGGAACCGCGCTTGATAGACCTGACAGCGAGCTCGATCTCGCCGACGTCATCGGTCAAGCGCAAGGCAAGCGCTCACTTATGGTCGCGGCCAGCGGCATGCATAACGTGCTGTTCGTCGGCCCGCCCGGAACCGGCAAGACGATGCTGTGCCGCAGGCTGCCTACGATTATGCCGTCTCTCTCCGAGAGCGAAGCGCTCATGGTGACGAAGATCGTCAGCGTGAGCGGCAAGCTCGGCAGCGGGCGCGAAGGGTTGATTCGCCGGCGGCCTTTCCGCTCCCCGCACCACTCGATATCGATGGCGGGGTTGATCGGCGGCGGTTCGATACCGAAGCCTGGGGAGGTTACGCTCGCCCACCACGGCATTCTGTTCCTCGACGAGCTGGCGGAGTTCTCCAGAGCGAGCTTGGAGGCGCTTCGCCAGCCGCTCGAGGATCGCGAGGTCACGATCGGCCGCGCCCGCGGCGTCTGCCGTTTCCCCGCGCGATTCTTGTTGGCCGCTTCGATGAATCCGTGTCCCTGCGGTTTTGCCGGCGGCTCGCCGGAAGATCGTCCGTGCACGTGCAGTCCACTCGCGATTGCGAGGTACCGCTCGCGCATGTCCGGGCCGCTCGCGGACCGGCTCGATCTGCAGGTCGAGCTTCCCCGCCAACCGGTTAGACTGATGGATCGGAACTCGCTGTCGTCCGCGGATGCCAGGAGCATCGTCATCGAAGCCGCAGAACGTCAACAATCCCGTTACGCAAGGTACGGGATTCGTTGGAACAGCGAATTGCAAGGCTCGTTGCTGCATACGTTCGCAACGTCTATGATGTCTTCCGACGCGGAGCAGCTGCTGCAGCTCGTCTACGAGCAACTCGGGCTCAGCTATCGTGCGCACGATCGTATTCTTAAGGTGTCCCGCACGATAGCCGATCTCGCCGGCAGGGAGACGATTCGCTCCGAGGACGTCGCCGAGGCGATCAGCTATCGTTGCTTGGACAAGAACGTCGAGGAAGCCGGTTAAGCGATTAGCGGCGAAGGAACTTCTCGCGGATTTGCTCCGCGATGCCGTCCACCGTGAAGCCGTATTCTTTAATGACGCGATCCGCCTTCGCGGAAGCGCCGAACTTGCGAATGCCAACGATAAGGCCTTGGTTGCCTGCGATCGATTCCCAACCGGACGGATGCGCCATCTCGATGACGACGTTCGACGTTACGCTCGGATCGATTACGCTGTTGCGGTAGCTCTTATCCTGCTGCTCGAACAGTTCCTTGCTCGGCATGGAGATGACGCGGACGTTCGCGCCTTCTTCGGCGAGCTTCTGCTGTACCGCGATCGCCAAGCTGACTTCGGAGCCCGTGGCGACGATCTGCACGTCGGGACGTTGATCGGCGCGGCCGGAGATGATGTACGCGCCGCGAGCGACGCCTTCGTTCGCCAGCGCGCTTGTGCCAGGCAGAACAGGCAGGTTCTGTCTCGTGAGAGCGAACACGAACGGGCCTTCCTTCGCTTCGAGCGCATAACGCCAAGCGGCAGCCGTCTCGTTCGCGTCGGCCGGACGGAACAACGTCAGATCCGGGATCAGTCTCAGCGACGGCACTTGCTCGATCGGTTGGTGCGTCGGTCCGTCTTCCCCAACCGCGATGCTGTCATGCGTGAAGACGTAGATGACCGGCTGCTTCATGAGCGCGGACAGTCGAATGGCGCCGCGCAGGTAATCGCTGAACACGAGGAACGTGCCGCCGTATACGCGAATACCGCCATGAAGCGACATCCCGTTCAACGCGGCTCCCATCGCGAACTCGCGCACGCCGAACCAGAGGTTGCGGCCGTCGTATTGCTTCGCGGTATAGTTGCCGTAATTCGCCATCGCCGTCATGTTCGAGCTCGCGAGGTCCGCCGAACCGCCGATCAGCAGCGGAAGCGTGTCTGCCAAGCCGTTAATGACTTTGCTGGAAGCCGTACGCGTGGAAATTTGCGCTTGCAGATCGATGAAGCTCGGGATGCCCGCTTCCCAGCCTGCCGGCAGCTCGCCGCGAATCGCTTGTTCAAGCTGAGCGCCAAGCTCAGGATAAGCTTGCTTATAATCTCCGACCAGCTGCAGCCATGCCGCTTCTGCGACTTCGCCGCGCACGATCGATTGGCCGAAATGCTCGCGAACCTCGTCAGGCACATAAAAGTCCGGCTCAAGCGGCCAGCCCAGCGCTTCTTTCGTGAGGCGCAGCTCTTCCTTGCCGAGCGGAGAGCCGTGCGTACCGCCGTGTCCGCCTTTACCCGCTTTGTTCGGACTGCCGTAGCCGATCGTCGTCTTAATCTCGATAAGCGTAGGCTTGCCGGTTTCTTGCTTCGCTTCGGCGATCGCGCCAGCAATCGCGTCCACATCGTGCTGATCATCCACGCGCAAATACTGCCAGCCGCAAGACTCGAAGCGGCCTTTAATATTTTCCGAGAACGCCATGTTCAGCTCGCCGTCTAGCGAGATATCGTTCGAATCATACAGCACGACAAGCTTGCCGAGCTTCAAGTGTCCCGCCAGCGAGACGGACTCGCCGGAGATCCCTTCCATCAAGTCGCCGTCTCCGCAGATGACGTACGTATGATGATCGACGACCGGGAAGCCTTCGCGGTTGAACACCGCGCCAAGATGCGTCTCTGCCATCGCCATGCCGACGGCCATTGCCAGCCCTTGTCCGAGCGGCCCCGTCGTCGCTTCGACGCCAGGCGTATGTCCGTATTCGGGATGACCCGGCGTGCGGCTGCCCCATTGTCTGAACTCCTTCAAGTCGTCCAACGATAGATCGTAGCCGCTTAGATGAAGCAAGCTGTACAACAGCATCGAGCCGTGCCCGGCAGATAGGACGAAGCGGTCGCGGTTGAACCATTCCGGGTTGCGCGGATTGTGCCTCATTTGACGCGTCCACAGCGCATAACCCATCGGAGCTGCGCCCATCGGCATGCCCGGATGGCCCATGTTCGCTTTTTCGACTGCGTCGATCGTTAACGTGCGTATCGTATTTATGCTCAGCTGCTCGATTGTCGCTTTAGAAACGGTTTGTTCCATATTCATAGCCTCCTAGCTAGTATCTATTCCTTGTTCCCAGTATAATGGAGACGCTTGGTATACAAGAAATTAATATATTTACTAGGAGTCATAAACCATGTCTATGATTAACTATGAACTGTATAAAGTGTTCTACTTGGCTGCCAAGACAGGCAGTTTAACGCAAGCCGCACGGCTGCTGTATCTCACCCAGCCGAGCGTAAGCCATGCAATCAAGCAGCTGGAAGCCAGCCTCGGCGCAACGCTGTTCTCCCGCAACGCCAAGGGCGTCGAGCTTACGCATGAAGGCGCCATTCTGTATGCCTACATCGAGCAGGCCAATAAGTTCATTACGCTCGCGGAGGACAAAATGGCGGAGTTAAACAATCTCGAGAGCGGAGAACTCCGCATCGGCGGTAGCGACTCGCTGTTCAAGCACTATCTGCTATCCTACCTCGAAGCTTACCGGCTGGCCCATCCCGGCATCGCCATTCGTCTCATCCACGGAACGACGCCGGAGCTTATCGCCTCGCTTAAGGAAGGCGCAATCGATCTCGGCGTCGTGCGGCTCCCGATCTCCGACTCGCAGCTGGAGATTAACCGCGGCATCGAACTCCAAGACTGCTTCGTCGCCGGCGCGCAATATTCGAAGCTGAAGGGACAGACGCTGTCGATGGAGCGGCTGCTAGACTATCCGATCATTCTGTTCTCGCGCAACAGCCGCGCAAGATCGGCCATTACGGAGCTGTTCCGCGAGCACGGACACGAGCTGACGCCGCAGATCGAAGTCGGAAGCGTGGACCTTCTGCTCGAATTCGCGCGCAAAGGGCTCGGCATCTCCTTCGTCACGCGCGAATTCGCCGCGCGTCACCTCGAGGACGGCACGCTGTTCGAAATCAAGCTCGACGTGAAGGTCCCTCCCTCTCAGGTCGGATTCATGACGCTCCGCAACATGCCGCTGTCCAAAGCCGCGCAGCAATTCCTGTCCCAGATCGGCTAATTCTCCCCATACAGCACGAAGGACGACGGAATGAGCTTCCGGCGTCCTCATACTGTTATTCCTTCTCTCCGGTTCCGTTGCCTCCCGCTTCAATTAACTCAAGCAATGCCGCGGGGATCGCGTACTGCTCGTTGCGGATGCTAATGACCGGCTCGCTCTCTTCTCCGTTCCGGCTTTCCTTAATCGCCTCGATCTCCTTATGCAGACGCTCCATCCGCTTGTCGAGGGCAGCCGCCGAATCGGCCGCTTCCTTCAGCTCTTGGAGCAGACGCTGCGGGACGGCTTGGTTGTACTTGTAGAAAATTTTATGCTCCAAGCTCGCCCAGAAATCCATCGCGATCGTGCGGATTTGCACCTCTACGCACACGTTCTCCTCCCGGTCGGACATGTACACGGGAACTTCGACGAGCACGTGCAAGCTTTGATAGCCGTTCGGCTTCGGATGCAGGATGTAATCCTTGACTTCGATAATGTTCAAGTCTTTCTGCCGCGCCAGCATGTCGCTGATCCGGTAGATATCCGAGACGAACGAGCACGTAATGCGCATGCCCGCGATGTCTTTAATGTGCTCGCGAACGCTCTGCAGACTAAAATCGCAGCCTTTGCGGCTGATTTTGTTGAGAATGCTTTCCGGCGTCTTCAGGCGCGTCTTCGTATGCTCGATCGGATTGTAGTCGTGAAGGAATTGGAACTCCTCCTTCAGAATCTCGACCTTCGTCTCGAACGCGTCGAGCGCGAACTTATACATCATCATGAACCGGGTGATTTCGTGCTTGAAGCGTTTGAGTTGTTCGAGCGGCAATAACGTATTATTCAGTGTCAATCACCCTTCTTTGTTTCCTATTGACCTAACAGGATGCGCGTATACGGAGAATCGATCGGCATCAAGATGACCGGCTCGTTGTTCAGCGTCGTGACGTAGCTTTGAAGCGTGCGATAGAAGCTATAGAACTTCGGATCTTTGCCGTACGATTCGTTATAGATACGCGCGGCTTCCTGCTCGCCTTCAGCGATGATCTTCTTCGAGTCCGCTTCCGCCTGCGCGATCAACTCGGTCGCCTGGCGATCGGCTTTGGAGGTTACCTTCTTCGACTCCTCGTCGCCCTCGGACAAGTAACGCGCGGCGATCGACTGACGCTCGGATATCATCCGGTTATAGACGCTTTCCTTGTTCGCGTCCGGCAAATCCGTCCGTTTGATTCTGACGTCGATAACCTCGATGCCGTAATTGTCGTCCCGAAGCGTTGCCGCTACATCGCGGGTAATTTCGTCGTTAATGTTGCCCCGTTCGGTGTTCTCGCTAATGATGTTCTCGTAGTTGATCGCCGGCAGCTTCGCTCGTACCGTGTTATAGACGGTTTCGTCGATCCGCTTAACGCCCGCGCTGACGGTCTTCGCCGTCTTGAGGAACTTCTCCGGATCGTTGATGCGCCATACCGTATAGTTGTCGACGAGAATCGGCTTTTTGTCCTTCGTTAGAATTTGCGTCTGCTGGCTTCTATACATCATTTGATACTTCGGAAGCTTCGAGACGCTCTCGATGAACGGAATTTTGAAATGCAAGCCCGGATCTTCGACGACTCTGACCGCCTCTCCGAACTTCAGGACGACTTTGTATTCGCCTTCCTTGACGACGTACATCGAGGAAAATCCGAGAATGAGGGCAATAATTACGCCGACAGACGTTAGGATCGATTTTTTGCTCATTGCGCCGTCCCCCCTTGCGTTGCATCGGCTTGCGGTTCCGTGGACGAAGATGGTGTTGCAGGAACTGTCGCGCCTTTAGAGGAGGTTAGGCTTGAACCTTTCATCAGCTCGTTAAGCGGCAAATATTTAACCGTGTCGCCGCTCGAATCGGTAATGAATATTTTCGCCTTCGGCAATATTTTCTCCAGCGTCTCGATGACTAACCGGCTCTCGGTAACCTCCGGATTTTTCGCGTACTCGGAATATATGGCGTTGAACTGCGCTACGTCGCCTTCCGCGTTAAGAATACGCGATTTCTTGACGGCTTCCGCGTTCTCGAGCAGCGCCTGCGCTTCGCCGCGAGCCTTAGGGATACGGTCGTTCTCGTACTTGGACGCGTTGTTGATCTTCGTGTTCTTCTCCTCGCGGGCATTCGTTACCGCGCGGAACGCATCGGACACCAGGCCGTCCGGCGGTTCGATATCCTGGAACTTCACGCCGACGATCTGCATGCCCGTATTGTACTTCGCTTGCAGGTCGATGAGCAACTCGCGCACCTTCTCCTGAATTTCCGTCTTGCCGTCCGTGATCGCGTAATCGAGCTTGGTGGAGCCGATAACGGAGCGGATCGAGGAGCTCGCGGCATTGCGCATGAATTGCTCCGGATCGTCGATATTGTACAAATAATCGCGGATGCTGCTAATTTTCCATTGAACGACGGCGTCGGCGGACACGATGTTCTCGTCCCCCGTAATCATGAGCGCCTCTTCTTCGTTCGGCGTCACGATGTCGCCATTCTGCGTGTACCCGATCGTAATGACTTGCGTCAGCTCCGCGGGTACTTTCACGACCTCTTGAATCGGATAAGGCCATTTGAAGTGGAGACCGGCCGTCGTCTCCTCCGTGTATTTACCGAAAGTAAGAATCGCGGCCCTCTCTTGCTCCTGTACCGTGTAAAAAGAGGAGTAGAGAAGCAGCAGTAAAATGACTCCGCCGATGCCGAGCAAAATCTTCTTAATCATTCCCGGCGGAATCTCGACTTGGTTCGGATTTCGGGGCTTGCGTCCGATGTCGATAACGTCCATGCAGTAGATGCCTCCTTCGTAGAGTTGAAAGGTTTACCAATGCCTACGAAGGTTGATACGAAATTGACGGGCAATCGGTTTCATAGAATTCGGAAAATGGCTATGTGGGGGCGGAGCTGCAGCGGTGTGGGAGAACGTTGGAGTGTGCGAATGCGCATAGGTGGAGCTGCAGCGGTGTGGGAGAACGTTGGAGTGCGAATGTGCGTAGGTGGAGTTGCAGTGGTGTGGGAGAACGTTGGAGTGTGTGATTGTGCGGGGGCGGAGCTGCAGCGGTGTGGGAGAGCGTTGGAGTGTGCGATTGCTCGTAGGTGGAGCTGCAACGGTGTGGGGGAACGTTGGAGTGTGCGATTGCGCGTGGGTGGTGCTGCAGTGGTGTGGGAGAACGTTGGAGTGTGCGATTGTGTGTTGGTGGAGCTGCAGCGGTGTGGGAGAACGTTGGAGTGTGCGATTGCTCGTGGGTGGAGCTGCAGCGGTGTGGGAGAACGTTAGAGTGTGCGAATGTGCGTAGGTGGAGCTGCAGTGGTGTGGGAGAACGTTGGAGTGTGCGATTGCGCGTAGGTGGAGCTGCAACGGTGTGGGGGAACGTTGTAGTGTGCAATTGCGCGAGGGTGAAGCTACAACGGTGTGGGAGAACGTTGGAGGGTGCGATTGCGCGTAGGTAGAGCTGCAACGGTGTGAGAGAACGTTGGAGGGTGCGATTGCGCGTGGGTGGAGCTGCAGTGGTGTGGGAGAACGTTGGAGCGCGAGATTGCGCATAGGTGGAGCTGCAGCGGTGTGGGGGAACGTTAGAACGCGCCGGGAATGTGCCGGAGCTCCGCGATCGAACCGTCTACGCGGAACGTGACGGCGACGACGTCGCACCGAATGGACGAGGGTGACGCCGACTTGAGCTGCGCCAAATAATACGCCGCGACTTCGCGGACTTGGCGTTGCTTGAGGGGAGTCACCGCCTCGAGCGCGGTGCCGAACCTCGTCGGGTTCGTGCGGGCGCGCACTTCCACGAACACAAGCGTGCCGCCGTCGTCGGCGATCAGATCGATCTCCCCGATCCGGCAGCGCCAATTGCGGGCTATCATTCGGTAGCCTAAATTCACGAGGTAGTCGGCCGCCGCGCTTTCGCCCATTCGGCCTGTCGCTACACGATTATCCGTAGAACGACGAGGCTTCGAGCGAGATGATTGTTGCCGGATATCCATCGTTCGAGCCTCCTCTCCTTGTTCATCGGTTACTTGCTACGCGAAGCGCGTTGGTCGGATCGGTAGACGAAGCTGAGAATTTCCGCGACCAGTGTATAGAGCTCCGGTGGAATTTCCTGCTCTAGATCAAGCTTGGACAACACTTCCACGAGCGAGGAGTCCTCCTGAACCGGAACGCCGTTCTCCTGCGCCTTGCGCAAAATTTCTTCCGCGATGACGCCCTGTCCTTTAGCAACAACAACTGGTGCGGCTCGTTGTTCGGGGTTATATTTGAGAGCTACCGCTTTCTTGGGGATATTCCTACTCTTGGCCTCTTCTTGGCTCATGCGCGGAAGTCAACCCCTTTGTACGGCTTGGCGGCGTACGCGCCGGTAGGAACGGTACGTTCCATGCCGTTGCCGACTGCCGTCGCAGCCGCGGCCGCTTCCGAGCCCGGCTTCCATTCCGGCAGCGGAGCTACGTTCAACGACAGCAGCTGGAAGCCAGCGCCTTCCATGCCCGCGCTCAGCTCGCCTCTGGCTTGCTCGATCAGCTCGGACATGCCCGGGAAGTCGCTGAGCAGCTTCAACGATACGATCTTGTCGACGACCTGCACGTCGACGATCGTATCGCCGATATGGCGCATGCGAAGATCGAACAGCAGCCTGCAATTGTCCGCGTCCCATTCGCCGCGCCGATTACGCCTCGATTGCACGTGAACGGTCGCCGTCGTGTCGCCGTTCTCGTTCTTCATCGGAATGAACAGCGTCATATGGCTGAGCGGTACGTTCGGGTTGCGATCGGAGGAGAGCAGCAGCTGCTGGCCGGTCACTTGGTTGGCCAGATTGTGCGCCGCCTCGCGAAGAGCCGGCGGGACGTCGTCGTGCGACGCGAGCGCGAGCAGCGCGCTCTTGAGCGTATCC
>Ga0065721_10000015_pt1 | contig 16502 bp, 11 predicted proteins | sample Mesricmetagenome_FD_59108 | JGI IMG/M metagenome (GOLD analysis project Ga0065721, IMG submission 59108) | Mesophilic microbial community from rice straw/compost enrichment Sample: eDNA_1 v2 (version 2) | ecosystem: Engineered > Solid waste > Grass > Composting > Bioreactor | place: USA: Davis... | reverse complement strand
CCGTGGAGATCCCAGCTTCTGAAAAACGGCGACCAATCTATGAAAGGTAATAAATCTTTCAAATCTTGATTTTCAATGACAGTGATTCCTAATTGATTAGGCTTAAAGATGGCTTCATTCTCCCAATCGATTTTAAATTTCTCTTTTCTTGCCTCATCAACAGTAACATAATCTTTATCCACCTGTCTGTTTAGGAACTTTTCACGGAAATCGGAATATTCGCTTTTTAAATCCTCCACATATTCTTTATTCCTGTCTCCCAATAATGAACTTACAACATTCACTGCTCTGGAAGCATCGTTCACATGAACCACTGCATTTTTATATTTTAAATCTATTTTTACCGCAGTATGTGCTTTAGAAGTTGTAGCTCCACCGATCAATAAAGGAAAATTAAGATTTTGCCTTTCTAGTTCGGATGCAATGTATACCATTTCATCTAAACTCGGAGTGATCAATCCGCTNAANCCNATNACATCTACTTTTTCTTCAATCGCCGTCTGGATAATTTTTTCGGCNGGAACCATTACTCCAAGGTCTACAATTTCGTAATTGTTGCATCCCAANACCACACTCACAATATTTTTACCGATATCGTGAACATCGCCTTTTACGGTTGCCATTAAAATTTTACCGTTTGCCGGCTTAGTGCTGTCTTTTTCAGCTTCTATGTACGGCTGCAAATANGCTACTGCTTTTTTCATGACTCTCGCAGACTTTACCACTTGAGGTAAAAACATNTTTCCGCTTCCNAACAGATCTCCCACNACGCCCATTCCGGTCATCAGATTTATTTCGATCACATGAAGTGGCTTTTCCGNCAATTGTCTCGCTTCTTCTACATCTTCTTCAATAAAACGGTCGATCCCTTTTACCAAAGCATGGGTAATTCTTTCCTGTAAAGAAAGGTTTCTCCATTCCAGATCTTCTGTTTTTTCCTTTTTTACAGATTTATGTTTTTCGGAATATTCCAGAAGTCTTTCGGTGGCATCATCTCTTCGGTCCAAAATAACATCTTCAACCAATTCCAGCAGTTCTTTATTGATCTCATCATAGACTTCCAGCATTGCAGGATTTACAATTCCTATATTCATCCCTACCTGAATAGCATGATAAAGGAATACCGAATGCATAGCTTCTCTTACGGTATCATTTCCACGGAATGAAAAGGAAACATTACTTACTCCACCACTTACAGAAGCGTAAGGAAGGTTTTCCCGAACCCATTTTGTAGCTTCAATAAAATCTAGGGCATTTCTTCTGTGCTCTTCCATTCCGGTTGCTACCGGGAAAATATTAAGATCGAAAATGATATCCTCTGCAGGAAACTTCACCTGATTGACCAGAATATCATAAGAACGCTTAGCTATTTCAATCCTACGCTCCAAGTTATCGGCTTGTCCGACCTCATCAAATGCCATTACAATGACTGCCGCACCATATCTTTTGATGGCTTTAGCCTGTTTAATGAATTCTTCTTCACCTCCTTTCAGACTAATGGAATTCACGACACATTTTCCCTGTACCACCTGAAGTCCCTGCCTCCAAAATCTCCCATTTGGAAGAATCGATCATGATAGGAATTTTTGCAATATCCGGTTCGGAAGCAATCAAGTTCAGGAATTTGATCATGGAAGCTTTTCCATCGATCAATCCATCATCGAAATTCACATCAAGAATTTGTGCACCGCCTTCCACCTGATGGCGGGCAATGTCCAATGCTTCAGCGAATTTTTNTTCTTTTATTAATCTTAAAAATTTCTTGGATCCGGCTACGTTGGTTCTTTCTCCAACATTGATAAAGTTACTTTCCGGTGTTATGATAAGAGGTTCAAGCCCCGATAATTTCAAATATTTCATTCAGTTTTTATTCTTCTAAAATATAGTATGCGTTGTTTGCATTCTGTTTAAGCAAATCCACGTGTTTTCCTAAAGCGGTTAAAATGGGAAATCTTTTATAGGCAAGGTTATGCTCTTCCGCAAATTTTTCAATCTCCTCCGTAATTTCATTATAATACAGATAACTGTAATTCGGGAATAAATGGTGGGCAACATGAAAATTGAAATTCCCAAGTATATTTCGCACAAACCAGTTATTCTCAGTCAAATCATTGGTAACCTCCAATTGATGACGAATCCAGCTGAAAGGAAGTCCGTTTTTCTCATCCAGTTTTGGAAAGGCATTATCCGGAAGCGGGTGTAAAGGCAATAAAACGAATAAGGCAAAAATACTTGCCGTAATCACCTGTAAAAACCAGGCTCCTAAAGCTAATCCCACCGATACTTTAAAAAACAGGATCGGAACTCCAATCTGATAAAAGAAGTAAAACAACTTATAGGCAACCATTTTCACTTTTTCAATCATAGGAATTTCTCCCTGAGTTTTTAAGATCACTCTGTTTTTATCAAAAAAATCTCTGAAATCTCTGATAAACATCCAATTGAATAGGTAAAGTGGATAAACTAAAAAGAAAAATTTATGTTGATATTTTTGAATTCCTTTAGCTTTTATCCATGGAACAATTAATAATAATCCACTCTGTTCAATATCCGTATCCCAACCATCCACATTTGGATAAGCGTGATGACTTGCAATATGTCTTTTTTTCCAGATGTAGGAATTAGCTCCNACAAAATCAAAGATCTGTAATACCAATCCGTTTAGTTTTTTGCTTTTAAAAATATTATTATGGGCAGCTTCATGTATCAGATTCAGGTAAATAAGAACCAATGAAATGCCCATGAAAAAGAAACACAGGATATAGATCCAGGGTTTTTCGGCATTGAATAGGGCAAAGAAATATAATCCAAAATAGATCAGCGGGAGGATAACCGCTTTGATCTGAATATAAATATCCCTGTTCTCAGGAATAGCTTCTACTCGTTGGTTCACTTTCTTTCTTAGTTCATTAAATAATTTTACATCGTCTGAATCTTTTAAGTAACTCGGCTTTTCCATTATTATAAATTTTGCGGTTTATTTAAAGATAATATTTATAATTTAGTTGCAACACCTTGTTTTAATTAAAAAAATCTATCAAATTATACAAATTCCCTCAATTCCCTTGGTTTGTAATCTTTTACCATATCTGCAATTGCCTTTATATGTTCCGGTGTAGTACCACAACATCCTCCAATGATATTGATCAAACCTTTTTCCACATATTCCCTGATCTGTTCTGCCATAAATTCAGGACTTTCATCATATTTACCGAAAGCATTCGGTAAACCTGCATTGGGATATGCTGAAACATAAAATTGCGTGTTATGAGCTAATGTTTCAAGATAGGGAGTCAGCTGACTGGCTCCTAAGGCACAGTTGAAGCCAACACTTAAAAGGTTCAGATGGGATATGGAAATCAAAAACGCTTCTGCAGTCTGACCACTCAACGTTCTTCCTGAAGCATCCGTAATGGTTCCTGAAACCATGATCGGAATTTTAATTCCTCTTTCTTCCTGGATTTCATCAATGGCAAACAAAGCTGCTTTTGCATTCAGGGTATCAAAGATCGTTTCGACTAAAAGAATGTCCGATCCGCCATCCAAAAGTGCTTCCGCCTGTTGTTTGTAAGCTATTCTCAACTCATCAAAAGTGATGGCACGATATCCCGGATCGTTCACATCCGGACTCAGACTTGCCGTTTTATTCGTGGGACCGATAGATCCTGCAACGAATCTGGGTTTTTTGAGATTCTTAGCTGTAAACTCATCGCAAACCTTTCTTGCAATTTTCGCTGATTCATAATTCAGTTCATATACAAGATCTTCCATATGATAATCTGCCATCGCAATGGTGGTTCCGGAAAAAGTATTGGTTTCAATAATGTCGGCTCCCGCTTCAAGATATTTTCTATGGACTTCTTCAATCGCCTGAGGNTNCGTTAAAGAAAGCAGATCATTATTTCCTTTTACAGGATGCTCCCAATCTTTAAAACGTTCTCCGCGATAATCTTCTTCTTCAAATTTATACTGCTGAAGCATGGTTCCCATCGCACCATCCAGAATAAGGATTCTTTCAGATAATGCTTTGTATAATTGTTTTGAATTTTTCATTTATNATGTTCTTATTGATTAATCTAATGCCTGTTTTAAATCCGCTATAATNTCATCCACATTTTCCAAACCTACTGAGCAACGAACCAAACCNGCTNTAATTCCAACTTCATTTCTTTCTTNATCTGTTAATTTGGANTGCGTTGTTGANGCAGGATGTGTTACTATCGTTCTCGTGTCTCCCAAATTGGCTGAAAGTGAGCACATTTTAATATTATCCAAAAATTTTCTTCCGCCNTCGATTCCACCTTTGATTTCAAAAGCTACAATATTTCCGCCTAATTTCATCTGCTTTTTAGCGACTTCATAATGAGGATGCGATCTCAGGAACGGATATTTCACCAGTTCTACATTCGGGTGNNTTTCNAANAACTCAGCGACCTTNAATGCATTTTCACAATGTTTTTCAACACGAATGGCTAAAGTTTCCAAGCTTTTTGATAAAACCCATGCATTAAACGGCGACATTGCAGGACCTGTATTTCTGGCAAAAAGATAAATTTCTCTTATAAGATCGGCCTTTCCTACGGCTACTCCTCCCAAAACTCTTCCTTGTCCGTCAATAAGTTTCGTTGCAGAATGCACAACAATATCTGCACCATATTTAATGGGTTGCTGAAGGTATGGTGTTGCAAAACAATTGTCTACGATAAAGATCAAATTATGCTTCTTCGCAATTTGTCCGAAAAATTCAAGATCTAAGATCTCAATGGCAGGATTGGTCGGTGTCTCCAGATACAAAATTTTAGTATTTGGCTGAATGTACTGTTCTATGTTTTCTGCATCATCGGCTTTGAAGTAGGTTGTTTCAATATTCCATTTCGGGAAATATTTGGTGAACAAAGTATGTGTAGATCCGAAAACCGACTGACAGCTTACGATATGATCTCCTGAATTCAGCAAAGCTGCAAAGTTTGAATAAATAGCTGCCATTCCTGTTGCAAAAGAGTAACCTGCTTCAGCACCTTCCATTTTCACGATTTTATCGGTGAACTCCGTCACATTAGGATTGGAAAAGCGGCTGTACAGATTTTTAGATTTTTCTTCAGCAAAACTTGACCTCATATCTTCCGCATCCTGAAAGATGAAGCTGGAGGTAAGGTATAACGGCGCAGAATGCTCATCAAACTGGGTTCGTTCAGTCTGGGTTCTTATTGCCAATGTTTCGAAATTTTCCATATAGTTTTAATTTGATAATTTAACAGTGTATCAGTTTAACAATGTAGCAATGAGATTCTTCGCTTTGCTCAGAATGACAATCTTATTATCATTGGTAAACTGGTATATTGCTACATTGTTATATTAATTTTATTTGGTTTCACTTACTCTTAAAATATCTCCGAAGACTCCTCTTGCGGTCACTTGTGCTCCCGCTCCGGCTCCCATTATCACGATAGGGTTTTCGCCGTAACTTTCCGTATAGATCTCAAAAATAGAATCTGAACCTTTCAGTTGTCCTAATGCTGAACTTGCAGGAACAGAGATTAATTTCACATCCAGTTCACCTTTATCTTTTTGTAAATCTCCATGCAGATCTCCAACGTATCGTAAAACGTAACCTTCTTTCTGATTTTTTTTGATTGTCTGATATTCTTCATCCAACTCGTTCAATCGGGAAAGAAATTCCTGTTTTGAAACAGACAGCAGACTTTCCGGCACAAGATTCTGAATATTAATATCATCAAATTCATTGATCAGATCTAATTCTCTCGCTAGAATCAACAGTTTTCTGGCGACATCATTTCCGGATAAGTCTTCTCTTGGATCCGGTTCTGTGTAGCCTTTTTCCAAAGCCTCATTGATGATCGTTGAAAACTTCTCATCTCTTAAAGAAAAATTATTGAATACATAGCTTAGTGTTCCTGAAAAAACTCCTTTGATCCTTGTAATATTCTCTCCTGAAAGATGTAAAAGCTTGATGGTATCTATTAATGGTAAACCAGCTCCCACATTGGTTTCATACAGGTAACGCCTGTTGTTTTTATTCAACGTATATCTTAGTTTACGGTATTCTTCAATTGGTAATGTATTGAATATCTTGTTGGAAGAAACCAGATCAAAACCGTTTTCAGCTAAGGCATGATAATTTTTAACGAAGTCTTTACTTGCCGTGTTATCTACAACAATCAGGTTTTCCAGTTGATTTTCTTTTGAAAAGCTGATCAGCGTATCTACATTGGAAGGGTTTTCTGCAACCAAAACCTCATCGCTCCAATTGTTGTCAAAACCTTTTTTATTGAAGGCAATTTTTTTGGAATTGGCTACAGCAACCACTTTCAGATCTATTTTTTTGCGTCTTCTGATCTCCTCCGAAGATTCCAACACCTGATTGATGAGGGTTTTCCCAACATTTCCATGTCCAATGATAGCCAGATGAACGGTTTTAGGCTTTTTGAAAATTTCAGATTCAATGATATTTTTTGCTTTCTCTCCCTGAGAAGAAGTGACTACAATATTCACTCTGTTTTCGCTTGCGATCTGATTCAAAAGCAACGGAAAAACATTGTTCCTTGCCAATTCTGCAAGAACTTTATTGAAATCCCCTGCAACAAATCCCAATACGGAAACATTATTAATGCTATAAATCTGAGTAACTTTCCCTGATTTTCTTTCTGCTGCAAACTCCTCAATCAGGCAATTGACCGCTTTTTCAGAATCATTTTCGTGAACCAAAATCGAAATTCCGTTCTCAATCGCCTGTTGCGAAATCACTCCTACACTTATTCTTGCCAGTGTAAGTGCTTTAAAAATTCTTCCGTCCACTCCGATCTCGCCCAGGAAATCTTCTCCTTCGAATTTGATGATGGATCTGTTCTTTAAAAATTTTATTTCGTTAGCATTCTTCATCTTTCTACAAAATATTTTTTATGATGTTATTTAATTGTTCGTATTCCATTAAGAAGGCATCATGCCCATGTATTGACTGTATCTCATGATAGAAAACATTTTCTTTCTTCTCTTTCAGCTTTTGGAAGCACATTCGGATTTCTGAAGCCGGAAAAAACAAATCGGAATCTACTGAGATCATGTGCATTCGTGCCTGTATTTTCTCCAGCATTTTTTCATCTGTATTGATGTTCATCAGTAAATGATTCATAAGTTTATACGCTTTTAAACTAAATCTCTCGTTTAATGTATTTCCGTGATAAACCAGCCAGTCTTCTGACTCTAGGCGCTTCTTTTCAGGATCATATTTGTTTTGAAATCTATCATTGAGCGATTGAGGTGTCCTGTAACACAACATCGCATGGATTCTTGCTTTCTGTAAAGGTTCATCACTGCTGTTGAGTAGAAATTTCTGAACTAGACATTGTGCATGAAGCCAGTCGTGGGTTTTAGAATCACAAGCAATAGGGATAAAAACCTCAGCTAACTGCGGACGTTTTGCTAACATTTCCCATCCGATCCCACCTCCAAGAGAGCCTCCGATAATGGTGTATACTTTTTGTATATTAAGAATTTCAAGTCCCTTCAAAAATATATTGGCAATATCTGAAGGGGTAAAGTCTTTATAGTCATCAATTAAAAAATCATCATAGCCGTTTCCGGGAATATTGAAACACAGAACAGTATATTTATTTGTATCAACGACCTGATGTTCTCCAACCAGTTTTTTCCACCAGCCTTTTTCTCCCGAAACATTGGAGTTTCCGGTCAAAGCATGATTGATGAGTATAATAGGTGCTGTAAACAGATCCTGCCCAAAAACCTGATAGCTTAACGGGATATGATATTCCTTCCGAGAAGGAGATTGATACGAAAAATTAATATGTTTTAGTTCTGTTTTCAATTCTATTATATTTTATAACACAATTGAAAATGCCACAGGAAATGGCTGAAAAAGAACTTCAGTAAGTTATCTGTCCAAAAATTACTTGGTAGAACGTAGCACCTTCTTTACTCGCGCAAAGGGTTGCTAAGGTTTCACAGGGTCTATTCCCTCAACCTTTCTTGATAACATTTTCAATATTTGAATGAACGCTTGGCAAAGATAGTTTTTTTCTTTTAAATATTTAAAAAAATTTAATTTCTCAAGAAGAGCCTATGAATAAAGGGCTACGGGAGAACACTATAATTGACTCGTGTTTAAGGAATTGGAATTTTTTATCAAAAAAACTACCTTCGTAAGAGAAAATGATGCGATATGATTGCTGAAAAACAAAGATTACAAGATCCCAACTGGAAAAATTGGGGACCTTATGTGAGTAACAGACAGTGGGGAAATGTACGCGAGGATTATAGTCCAAATGGCAATGCTTGGGGATATGCCAATCATGACAATGCCGAAAGCTATACCTACCGTTGGGGAGAAGAAGGAATTGCAGGGATATCGGATACCAAACAGCTTTTTTGTTTCGCACTTTCTTTTTGGAATAAAAGAGATAAAATAGTCAAAGAACGCTTTTTCGGGTTGAGTAATCCTCAGGGAAATCACGGAGAAGACATCAAAGAGATTTTTTATTATCTGGATAACACACCTACGCATAGTTATATGAAAATGGTGTACAAATACCCTATCAATGAATTTCCTTATGAAGACCTTCTGACTGAAAACGGAAGGCGAAGTAAAAGGGAACCTGAGTATGAGATATTTGATACCGGGATCTTTGATAAGGATGAATATTTCGATATTTTTATTGAATACTGCAAAGCAGATGCTGATGATATTTTAGTACGAATCACGGTCTGCAACCGAAGTCTGACAGATGCTCCGATCGTGATCGCTCCAACCGCCTGGTTCAGAAATAACTGGAAATGGGGTTATAACACATACAAAGCTCAGATGAATGCTTCTTACGAAGGCTGCATCAACATTAATCACGACAGTATTCCCATCAAAAAATTCTATTCACGAAATATTGGGGCACAAAGTGTTTTCTGTGACAATGAGACGAATGCTCCGAAATTATATGGAACTCCTTATTCGGGGAACAGTTATTTCAAAGATGGGATCAATGATCACATCATCTATGGAAGTAATACGGTAAATCCGGAAAAAAGAGGAACAAAGGCAGCATTTATCATTGATGAAACCATTGAAGCCGGACAGTCTAAAGTTTTTGAATTCAGATTATCTCCTCAGGAAACAGATGAACCTTTTGAGAATTTTGATGAGATCTTTAATGCAAGAATTACGGAAGCCAATGAATTTTACAGTGAAATTCAACAGGATATAACAACTGATGATGAGAGAAACGTTCAACGACAGGCTTTCGCAGGATTGCTTTGGAACAAACAGTTTTATCATTACAATGTTGGAAAGTGGCTGAAAGGAGATCCGAATTTTGAAGCGCCGAGAAATTTCAATGAATATGTAAGGAATACCGAGTGGAATCACCTTCACAATAAGGATATTATTTCTATGCCCGATAAATGGGAGTATCCATGGTATGCNACATGGGATCTTGCATTCCACTGTGTGCCTTTTGCCATTATTGATGCTGAATTTGCCAAAGGACAGCTTCTTTTGTTAACAAAAGAATGGTATATGCATCCCAACGGGCAGCTTCCTGCCTACGAATGGAATCTGAGCGACGTGAATCCTCCTGTACATGCATGGTCCTGCTTCAGGGTTTTTAAAATTGATGAAAAACAAAACGGCAAGCCGGATCTGCTATTCCTTGAAAAAGTTTTCCAGAAATTGCTCCTTAATTTCACCTGGTGGGTAAACCGAAAGGATAAAAACGGTAAAAATATTTTCGGAGGAGGATTCCTCGGGCTTGATAACATTGGTGCTTTTGACCGAAACATGATCCTGAAAGACGGACAGCATCTGGAACAGGCAGACGGAACAAGCTGGATGGCTATGTATGCCCTGAACATGATGCGTATCGCTATGGAATTAGCCCAGTATTATCAGGTATATGAGGATATGGCGATCAAATTCTTTGAGCATTATCTGTACATTGCTGAAGCCATGGAAAACCTTGGTGAAGGCGTAAAAGGATTATGGAATGAAGAAGACGGCTTCTTCTACGATGTTTTACAGTTGGGCAATGGAGAAAGCGTGTCTTTACGACTAAGAAGTATTGTAGGCTTGATCCCGATGTTCGCTGTAGAGATCATTGATCATCGTTTATTAGAAAAGATGCCTAATTTCAGGGAAAGGATGGATTGGGTATTAAAAAATAAACCTGAACTCACCAAATTGGTTTCTCACTGGGAAGAGGAAGGTCACGGAAGAAAGCATTTGATGAGTATCCTTCGAAAAACGAGACTCACCAAAGTGTTATCCAGAATGCTTGACGAAAATGAGTTTTTAAGTTCGTATGGTATTCGTGCCATGTCTAAAGTGTATGAAGAGAATCCTTTTGTTTTCTCGGTTCACGGCAATGAAAATAAAGTGTATTATACGCCNGCAGAAAGTGACAGCAGAATGTTCGGNGGGAACAGCAACTGGAGAGGNCCGATNTGGTTCCCTATTAATTTTCTGATCGTGGAGAGTTTGCAACGTTTTCACTTCTATTACGGAAACAGTATGAAGGTGGAATTTCCTACCGGAAGTGGCGATAAGAAAAATCTGGCTGAAGTTGCCCAGAATATCAGCAACAGGCTTTGTTCTATTTTTCTAAAAGATGAGAATGGCGAAAGAGCTTTCAACGGTGGTAATGCCAAATTCAATTATGATGAATATTTCAGGGATTATATAACGTTCTATGAATATTTTCACGGTGATAACGGACGTGGTGTGGGAGCATCACATCAGACAGGATGGACAGCTACTGTTGCTAAGTTAATGAAGCCCAAAATGACCATTTGACAGCGTTTATTTAAATATTTACAAACTAACCACTGCGGAATAATTCTGTCAGTGGTTTTTTATTGTGGCATCTTGAAAAATTTCTTTTATACCCGAAAAGCCTTTTGATTCTACAAATTAGCAATCATATCAAACCATAATGCAAATATTTTATATTAATTATCAAATATCATTGAATTATTTTCAACATAATGCATATATTAGTACCACAAAAATTATTAAGTATTAATATGAAACAAAAACTATTACCTCAATTATGCCTTGCGTTTTGCAGCATATTCATCAATCAAATTAATGCCCAAGATTATCAGTCGATGCCTATTTCAAGTGGATTCACCGCTGATGTTATTGCCAACGGCATTGGGTCTTCCAGCTTATCTACCAACAATGATGTTGACGGAGTAAGTTTTGCTTTTATTTCTAAAGATTTCCAACTTACTTCTTCGAGCACACCTTTAACTTATGGCTTACCTGTGAATGGAATTATTAATTCTGTAGTGGCTTCTACTCCGGGATTGAGCTATCAACTTGCCTCTTATTCCGGCAATAATTCTTTGAGGCTTCAAAACGCCAATGATAACGGAACTCTCATGTTTACTACCCCAATTCCTGCTTTAAGCTTGTACATGCTGGCTACAGGAGGAAGTGGAGCCTGTACGGTAGATGTGGATGTAAATTTCACGGATAATACGTCCCAGACGTTTACCGGAATTAATATTTCAGACTGGTACGGAGGAAGTAATTATGCTATCCAGGGTATTGGGAGGATCAATATCACCAATGATGTTCTGGAAACAGGAGGCGGAACAAATCCGAGACTTTATCAGATCCCTTTAGCAATTAGTGCTTCCAACCAATCCAAACCTGTTAAAAGTATAACGGTTACTAAAACCGGTACCGGTGGTATCCCAAATATTTTTGCTGTTTCGGCAGATGCCTATTCTGCATGCCCGTCCCCTACCAGTATTACTTATACTTCTAATGTGGATGGCGCCACATTAAACTGGGCTGCTTCTGCTGCTTCACCTTCCGCAGGTTATGATTATTACTACAATTCTTCACCCACTGCACCTACTTCGACTACAACTCCTACAGGAAATGTATCAGGAACAACGGTTACAATCAGTGGCTTACCTACGGGACAGACTTATTACTTCTGGGTAAGAGCCAACTGCGGTTCTTCACAAGGTTTCTGGAAAATGAAAGAATTTACAACCGGACAGATTTCCGCAACCTACACTTCAGGAGATATCAATACGATGTATAACAGCGGTACACCGGACATCACTGCCACGACAAACTGCCCCGGAACTCTTACGTTAAATGTTCCTGCTGGATATAAAATAAAATCTACAGATGTTGCATACACCATGAGTACCGCTTCAAACGGATGGATGTCTGAACAGAAAAGTTTATTAGTATGCACTACAAGCGGAATATCCGAGTCTTCAATTTCTTCCGGTTCGGGTTCTACGCAAGGAACCTATTCTTATAACAGAACAGGACTTACGATCGCGAATGCGCTTACAGGAAGTGTGAACTTTGAATTAAGAGCATGGAGAACATACGGAGGTTCTGACTGCAATGCGGATTATAACTTAGTGGACAACAACTCGTGGAGAGTAACCGCAACTTTAGAACCGGTAGCTTTATCTGTAAATGAAATAGCCAAGGAAAAAGAAAGACTGGTCTATCCAAATCCTTTCCAGGAAACNCTTAATATTGAAAATAAAGGAGATGTGAAACAGGTTACTATTACCGATTTTTCAGGAGTTACGGTGAAAATCATTAACGATCCTGCTTCCCAACTTCATTTGGGTGACCTTAAATCAGGAATGTACATATTGACATTAACCATGAAAGACGGAACTTCGAAGAGTACAAAAATCATTAAAAGATAAGTTATATCTTAACTAACAAGCCGGATTTTATCCGGCTTGTTTTATTTAATCTATTTTCTCTCCGTTCACGAAGACTTCGTAGCCGATTTCTACTGTAGGTTCCAGTGTTTTAGAAACGGAACAATATTTTTCAAATGATAATTGAGCTGCTTTCAGTGCTTTTTTAGGATCAAGGCTTCCTTCCAGAAAAAATTTAACGTTCACCGATTTAAAAGGTTTTGCATCATCCACAGGGATTCTTTCTCCTTCTACTTCTGCTTTAAAATCCGTGATTTCCTGTCTCTGCTTTTTTAAAATTGAAACCAGATCTATTCCGCTGCATCCTGCAACTGCCATCAGAACACTTTCCATAGGCGACACCCCTTTTGCTCCCGGTTGGGAAGTATTATCCAACAGGATCGAATTTCCCTGAGCATTGGTACATTCAAATAAAAAGTCGTCGTTGATTCTGTTTAATGTTATTTTCATTACTGCTTTTTCGTTTTACAAATTTATAAAATCCCTCTGGCTTTGATTTCCAGATATTTATTGATCACCTCTATATTTAAGTTTTCAGGAAGGGTATAAATGGTGTAAATACCATATTTACGGAGTTCCTGGATGATCAGCTTCTTTTCAAACTCAAATTTCTCAGCGATAATTTCATCATAAATTTCCTGCATACTTTCAGGGTTTTTATGAATGAGGGTCTGTAATTCGGAGTTTTTGAAAAATACCACTACCAACAAATGGTTTTTGGCAATTCCCCGAAGGTATTTCATTTGCCTGTTCAGCCCGTCAAGTGTTTCAAAATTGGTAAACAGAAGGATAAGACTTCGTTGGTTAACTGAATATTTTANATCCTGATATAGCCGGTTAAAATCACTTTCAAAGAAATTGGTTTTAATATTATAAAGTGCTTCGGAAATCTTTTTAAGCTGTCCGGATTTGTTATCTGCCGCAATTTTGTTTTCTGTCTTTTTTGAAAAAGTCATCATTCCTGCCCGATCGCCTTTTTTCAAAATTATATGGGACAAAGCCATGGTTGCATTGATTGAATAATCAAGAAGGCTCAATCCATTGAACGGCATTTTCATGGTTCTTCCGGTATCGATCAGCATAAAGATCCGTTGCGATTTTTCATCCTGGAACTGATTGACCATTAATCGGTTCGTTTTAGAAGTTGCTTTCCAGTTGATCGTTCTGATATCATCTCCGGAAACATAGTCTTTGATCTGCTCAAATTCCATCGTATGACCAAGCTTTCTTATTTTTTTGATCCCTCCTAATAAAAATTCATTCTGAAGAGCCATCAGTTCGTATTTTCTAAGATGAATGAATGACGGATAAGAAGGCAACATCGCGTCTTTCTGAAAGCTGAATCTCTTGGAAACAAATCCTATAGGTGATGAAACATATATATTCAATGCTCCGAAATGGTATTCTCCTCTTTCTTTAGGTTCTAAAACATATTGAAAATAGGTATTCTTCGCAGGCTTGATCTGCTTTTTTATTAAAAAGTCCCTTTTCTGAAACTGAAACGGAATTTCATCGATTACTTTTACATCAACTGTAAAATTGTAGTTGTTTTTAATATCAATTTTAATGGGATTTTCATCTCCATTTGAAAGTTTCTCAGGAAGGATACGCTGTGCTGAAATCCCATTCTTCTGATTGAACATCAGGAGATAATCAACCATTATTGTAAGAAAACAAAGCAATAATATTATATGAGCCACCCACATCAGAACCGGAAAGAAAAACGCAAAAGCATAAAGCATTCCCACTCCAATAAGTGTGAAGAAAAAACGATTATTGATGTATAGGTTTTTCATTTCAGTGATGTGAGTTTTGCTAAAACTTTTATTCAGGTTTCGTCCAGAACAGGCTAGGGTTATTGGTTTTATAGTAAGTGAACTGTACTCCGGTTTCGTTATTTATAACAGCTTTTTTCTGTGGTTCCTGCTCTATTCCGTCAAGCGGAAGAAGTTCTACATATTCAACGCTTTTTCCTTTTTTCCAAGTTTCAGAGTTGTATTCGCTTACTACTGATGTCTGTAAACGGTATAGATTTTTCGCCATATAGTTTTCCAGATACCCTTCTTTTGTCTGCAGGGTATTTCGGTTCCAGTTAGCATCTGCATTTAAAACCAACGGCAATCCTTTTACCAATCTTTCTCTTACTTCCTCAACACCTAATAAATTTCCTTTATCATCCATTACATAGGCATCAAAAGTAGGATCTATCCATATCCATTTTTCCAGTTCATTACTGTATACCATATTGATTACGTGGCAATCATCAAATTCAGTTTCTTTAGGCATACAGGTAATATGCCTTGATTTTATTCCCATTGACAGGTAACATTCGTTCAGGATTGTTGCTAACATTCTGCAATTCACGCCTCTGTTTTCTGCTTTGCAAATTTTAATGAGATCGATTGCATTTTTTAAGGTTGGATTATCACTGTTACCATCATGCTTTACAAGATTATGCACCCAATGCATCATGTTGAAAATTTTGGACAGTTCACTTCCGTTACCGGCAACAGAATCCAGTTTCAGATCTGTTCTTATTCTTTTAAGGTCTGCATTATCCTGAGATTGGTAGGCAAATTTTGGAATAAAACGTTTATCTGATCTATTATATTCTCCCGCTCCTTTCAGAATATCCAATCTTGAAGGCTGATATTTTATCTGTGTTCTTGCTGAATCTTTTCCATTTAGCAATACAATAAAATCATACTTGCCGATTTTAGGATCAATCCTGAATGATATTGAATCTATATCTGTGTAAAAAGTAACTTTTTTGGCTGATGTTGTATATACGTCCAATTTTTCCTCCGGGACAATACGCCATGAGTTTTTTCTTAAGTTTCCATCGTCCCTGATATCAACATTAACCGAATTCGCATTGATAACGGGCAATTTCTTTTGTGCAGTAACGGACTGACCCAGTATAACAAAAACGAATAAAATGATAATTCTGATTCCTTTCATCTTGCTAAACAATTATCTTGGTATTTCTATCCCTTCTAAAATTTGTCTGATAATCTCATCGGCTGTTAAGCCTTCCATTTCTCTTTCCGGCGAAACGATAACTCTGTGTCTTAAAACGGCATAGCTTGCTTCTTTAATGTCTTCCGGCGTTACAAAATCTCTTCCTCTTAATGCTGCGAAAGCTTTGGATGCTGTAAGCAATGCCAAACTTGCCCGTGGTGAGGCTCCCAGATACAGGAACTGGTTTTCTCTTGTATTGACAATGATTTTAGCAATATATTCCATTAAATGGGCTTCAACAATGATTTCTTTTACCAAATGCTGGTAGTTTTTCAACTGCTGAGCAGTAATCACACGGTTTACGGCTTCAGTTTTATCTTCGGTTTTGCTTTCGTGCTGATTTTTAATAATGGCGATCTCCTGTTGCAGATCAGGATAATTCACGTTTATTTTAAATAGAAAACGATCCAACTGTGCTTCAGGAAGTCTGTAAGTTCCTTCATGCTCGATCGGGTTTTGTGTAGCCACAACAAGGAAAGGCTCTTCCATCTGGTAACGGATTCCGTCCATCGTAATCTGTCTTTCTTCCATGACCTCGAATAATGCAGCCTGTGTTTTTGCCGGCGATCTGTTAATCTCATCAATCAGAATAAAATTCGAGAAAATCGGTCCTTTTTTGAATTCAAATTCTGAGTTTTTCACATTGAAAACGGATGTCCCCAAAATATCTGAAGGCATGAGATCAGGTGTAAACTGGATTCTGCTGAACCCTACATCGATAGTTTTAGCCAGAAGTTTTGCGGTAATGG
>Ga0065721_10005252_pt1 | contig 16504 bp, 17 predicted proteins | sample Mesricmetagenome_FD_59108 | JGI IMG/M metagenome (GOLD analysis project Ga0065721, IMG submission 59108) | Mesophilic microbial community from rice straw/compost enrichment Sample: eDNA_1 v2 (version 2) | ecosystem: Engineered > Solid waste > Grass > Composting > Bioreactor | place: USA: Davis... | reverse complement strand
CATCGATCAGAGCGACCGGCAGGCGGGCGGGGGCCAGCGGCGTGGTGTTCTTACGGTCGGAGCGATAGCGGACCTGCCGCTCGACCCGAAACTCGCGGACGGTACGCCCGAGCTCGAGGATCACCGTGTGCAGGTCGTCCGCCTCGGATCCAACCATTCCGGCATTGCCAGCCGTGGCGCTGATCTCCCTGCCTACTGATGAGAGACCTGCCGAGATGCTGCCGAGTTCGCCGGCATGCTCGTCGGAACGGGTGGCTATGCCGGCGATCGCGTCGTTTATTTCCGTGACCTGACGGACAATGCCACCGATGGCATCCTGCGTGCGGTGTACCATCTCGACCCCGGCATCCACCTGGGTCTTCGTCGTGTTGACCAGTGACTTGATCTCCCGGGCCGCATCGGCGGAGCGCTGCGCCAGGGCACGCACTTCCTGTGCGACGACCGCAAAGCCCCGCCCGCTTTCTCCCGCCCGTGCCGCTTCGATGCCTGCATTGAGCGCCAGGAGATTGGTCTGGAATGCGATCTCGTCGATGACGCCGATGATCTGGCCGATTTTTTCTGCAGACGTCTCTATGTCCGACATGGCAGTGATGGCACGTCCGACAGCCTCACCACTTTCCTCTACCGTTCCCCTCGTCATGGCTGCGAGCCGCGCCGCGTCGCCGGTTTCTGCGGCACCCGTGCGAAGACGGCCGACCAGTTCCTCCAGTTGATGCGCCGCTTCCCGGACACGGGCGGACTGCCCTTCGGATTCCTCGGCCACGGCACGTGCGCGCGCAGCAAGGGCGGCGGACGCCGTGCCAGCCTGGTCGCTACGCCCACAGGCGCCGTGGATCGAGGCGCGCATGGTCTCGATGGCGCCACCCAGCACGGATGTAATCTCTGCATAAGCCCCCGGCACGTCCTCCGGCAGCGTGGCGGTCAGGTCACGTTCGGCGAGCGAATGGATAACCTCGGACAGAAGCTGGATCACCTCGCCCTGGTCTTCCTGCCGTTGCTCGGCCAGGGCGCGATGGTGCTTCTGGCGCAATTCGTTGAACCGGAGCGAAACGGCGATTTCGACGTCGACCATGACTAAACGGACAAGCGCTGTGACGATGTCTGCGAGACCATCGGAGCCGCGCCGACCGAAAGGGAGCCGCGACTTGCGGCCTTCCTGCGCCATGGCTGCCTTCAACAGATGCTCCAGCATGACGGCATGTCCGGCAATGTGCCACCTGGGATCAAGTCCCATGCGGCTCTCGCTGTCGGACAGTATCTTGACGCGTTCTGCATAGAGCGCGTCGAACCGCGCGTCGGTCAAGACACTCCAGTGGGAGGATTGCAGATCATGCAGACGCTCGATCTGCTGCTCGCTGGCGAAGGCACGGGATGCCTCGGGGAAGGACTGATAGCGCAGCATGAGATCGCGCAGGCCGCTTTTCACCGCTGGCTCGAGCTGCGGCCGGTGGCGGCGCAGCAGGTCACAGAGGGCGGCGTCGAGGCCAGCGAATGCCAGCCTTTCCCCCAGGCTTCCCGCCTGTCCCTTTCGCGCCTGATCGGATCGCGTCTCGTTCCCCAACTGCATCCTCGAAACCAATAAGAACCCAAGAAGGGCCGAGTGCGAACTGTCGCTTCACAAGGTCCGCCGCCGAGATCGCGGTCCGATGCACCGGCACACGCGCCGGCGTCACAGACCATGCGGTCACCGCAGTCGTTTTGATTGTGATCATGGATGATACCGGGTCGAGACCGGTACGGCAGGGCGGCGTCATGCCTCGGGAAACTCCAGGTCACCCAATTTGCCGTGGTTTCCAATATGTATGGTTAATTCCTTGCCCGAAGGTTAAGATGTGGCTGGAACTGTCCCAACATCGCAACCATTTGCAGCCGGAAGCCATACCTCCGACGTCTGGCTCTTCCCGCATGAGGCATGGGATTACTCCTTTTAGGACACCGGCGGGAACCGGCGGCTGAGATGTGGCGAGCCCTGCAGACCAAAGCGCCACGGCTGGTCGGCAGCCTTGGTTATCCCGATGCGCTTTCCAGCTTCTACCGGGCACCTCTCCAGCGGCAGCGACACCCGGAACGGCGGTTCGGAGAGACTGAGCCCGTCATGCTGTCGGTCGATGCCAAGTGCCTGGCACAACCGTCCGGGACCGGCACAGAGTAGGCGAGGTGCTGTCTGCCCGCGACGCTCCTGCATTTCCGCCACACCCCATACCGGCTCCAGGGCACGAATGAGCACTGCGCTGCCGGGTCGGCAGACGACATTGAGACACCAGTGGATGCCGTAGGAGCGGTAGACATAGGCATGTCCCGCAGGCCCGAACATCGAACGGTTCCTGTCCGTCGGCCCTCGGAAACTGTGCGAGGCCGGATCGTCGGGCTCATAGGCTTCAGTCTCCACGATGATGCCACCGACACCACGGAAAGCCAGCTCGGCGCCGATGAGGTCGCGGGCGACTTCCACGGCGGAACGATCGAAGACAATCTGGGCGTCCATGGCCTGCTCTGGCTTGAGAGACTGAAAGGGAAATGGTGCCCGGAGGCGGATTTGAACCACCGACACGCGGATTTTCAATCCGCTGCTCTACCAACTGAGCTATCCGGGCATCGAGGCTTCTTCAAGCCTTCCGGCACTGGGCCGGCGGGGCCTGCGCCCCGGAAGCGAGCGGGGTTATAACATCTTGTTCGGCCATGTCCAGCGGCGGCGGACACTTTTTTCGCCTGCTCTCATCGTCCGGGAAATCGGCGTGGAACAGACCGGCGGACACTACTCGTCCAGGGGGTCAGCCTTGCTCTGGTCCTCGGCCACCGGGATGGCGTAGGAACCCTTCAGCCAACGCGACAGATCGAGGGTACGGCAGCGATCGGAGCAGAAGGGATAGTGTTCACGAGCCGATGGCTTACCGCATTCCGGGCACGGCCTTGCCTTGCGAAGCGGCTCCACCTTGGCGCCGGGCTTTGTCGATGGTGCCATAGGTCTCAGCCCTCCGGCCAGGCCGCCTGCACGTCGAAGCCTTCTCCCGAAAGCAGCGACAGCGTTTCATAGAGCGGCAGCCCGACGACATTGGTGTAGGACCCTACGATCTTCTGCACGAAGCTGCCGGCGATGCCCTGGATCGCGTAGGCGCCGGCCTTGCCGCGCCACTGACCCGAAGCGATGTAGTTGTCGATCTCGTGCGGCGACAGTCGCTTGAACCGTACCTTCGTCTGTACGACCTTCTGCCGGAACTGGCCGCCCGGCGTGACGAGACAGATGCCGGTATAGACCGAGTGGCCGCGTCCGGAGAGAAGGTGCAGCGCGGAGGATGCCTCGTCCGTATACTCCGTCTTCTCCAGGATCCGGCGCCCGACCGCAACGACCGTGTCCGCCGACAGGATGTAGCTGTGGCGCCAGGCGAGATCGCTCTTGAGCGCAGCCCAGGCGGCCTCCGCCTTCTCGCCGGAAAGGCGGCGGGCAAGCGAGCGGGGGTGTTCGGACTTCTTCGGCGTCTCGTCGATGTCCATCGGCATCAGGCGCGCAGGATGGAGCCCTGCCTGGTTGAGCAGGTCCAGGCGACGCGGAGAGCCGGAGGCCAGGATGAGTTTCTGTTCTGACGCCATGAGCCTGCCGAACTGCCGCTTGATATTACTTGAAGCGGTAGGTGATACGGCCCTTGGTCAGGTCGTAGGGAGTCATTTCCACGAGGACCTTATCGCCGGCGAGAACGCGGATACGGTTCTTGCGCATCCGGCCAGCGGTATGGGCAATGATTTCGTGTTCGTTTTCTAGCTTCACACGGAACGTCGCGTTCGGCAGCAATTCGGTCACGACGCCCGGAAACTCAAGGACTTCTTCTTTAGCCATCTATGGATTATCTTCCTGTCTGTTGATTTCATGGGCGCAGCTTCAGCCGGCCCCGCAAATTTTGGCGGAAACTACACAATCATGTTCGCTTTGTGAACTCGCATAATTTCCGTTCCCCTTCCGTCGCTCATCGCCTGTCCGCCGGACGCTTCTGCAGGCTGGAAAAGCGCTCCTCGATCCGCTTCCAAAGGTGATCCCTCACCCCACGGTACGCGTCGAGCCGTTGCTCGCGAGAGCCGGTCGCGGCGGTTGGATCCATGGTCGGCCAGTAGACGACCTCAACCGCATTCGACCGCGTCAGTTCAAGCGCCGCATGATGGGCCTCGGGCGTCAATGTGATGATGACGTCAAAATAGTCGTCTTCGAGATCGTCAAGGGTCCGAGGCTGGTGACGCGGAATGGAAAGACCGATCTCGTCGAGCACGACATCCACGAAAGGATCAGGCTCTCCTGAACGCACGCCAGCCGACTGGACATAGATATCGGAAGGCAGCAGCCGCTTTGCAATGGCCTCTGCCATTGGCGACCGGATCGCATTCCAGCCGCACATGAAAAGGATTGCGCCCGGCCTCTCCTTCTTGACGTCCGCGTCAGGGGCGCCGCTCATGGACGTCAGCCGCGCCAGTAGAGGACACAGACGAGCGTGAACAGCCGTCTGGCAGTGTCAAAATCCAGCCGGACCTTGCCGTCCAGGCGATCCATCAGGGTTTGCGATCCCTCGTTGTGGATACCGCGGCGGCCCATGTCGATCGACTCGATCCGGCTAGGCGTGGCGGAGCGGATCGCCTCATAGTAGCTCTCGCAGATCATGAAGTAATCCTTGATGATCCGCCGGAAGGGCGTCAGCGAGAGAATGTGGGTGGCAACGTCCTCTCCACCCTCGGTCGTGATGGTGAAGACCAGCTTGGAGTCCACCAGCGAGAGCTTCAGGTGGTAGGGGCCGCCAGAATGTCCCACAGGCTCGAAGGTGTTTTCCTCCACCAGGTCGAAGATGGCAACAGCCCGCTCATGCTCGACATCCGGCGTGGAGCGCCCGATGGACTCATCCAGGACGACATCGGAAAGCCGGAAATCGCCCTTCGCCATTCTCAACCCCCGCGGTTGAGCCGGATCGAGACCGACCGTGCGTGGGCATCGAGCCCTTCGGAATTCGCGAGCGTGATTGCCGCGGGCGCCAGCGCTGCCAGCTGGTCGGGACCGAGGCGAAGGATCGAGGTGCGCTTGACGTAGTCGAGGACGGAGAGACCTGACGAAAATCGGGCCGAGCGTGCCGTCGGCAACACATGGTTTGATCCGCCGACATAATCGCCGATAACTTCCGGTGTATGCCGGCCGACGAAGATCGCTCCCGCATTGCGGATCCGGTTGATCAGCGCGTCGGGCTCCGCCACGGCGAGCTCCAGATGTTCGGCAGCGATCCGGTCCGCCAGCGGTACGGCCGCCGAAAAGTCGCCGACGAGGATGATCGCACCGAAATCCGCCCAGCTTCTTGCTGCGGTCCGTGACCGTGACAACCGGGTCAGTTGACGCTCCACCGCCTGCTCCACCGCCTCCCCGAAGGCGCGGTCGTCCGTGATCAGGATCGACTGGGCACCCTCGTCGTGCTCCGCCTGGGCCAGGAGATCCGCGGCGATCCAGTCCGGGTCGTTGTCGCCATCTGCGATGATGAGCACTTCGGAAGGACCGGCAATCATGTCGATCCCCACCTGACCGAAGACCTGCCGCTTCGCCGCGGCGACGTAAGCATTGCCCGGACCGACGATCTTGGCGACCGGTGCGATCGTTTCGGTGCCGTAGGCGAGAGCGGCAATCGCCTGCGCGCCGCCGACCCGGTAGATCTCCGTCACGCCGGCGATCCGGGCGGCCGCCAGGACAGTGGGATTGATCGCTCCACCGCTGGCCGGGACCACCATGACCACCCGAGGCACGCCCGCTACCTTCGCCGGCAGCGCGTTCATCAGGACCGAACTCGGATAGCTTGCTGTACCGCCCGGGACGTAGAGGCCGACTGCCTCGACCGCCGTCCAGCGGGACCCGAGTCCGACGCCGAGCGCATCCTCGTAGATGTCATCCTTCGGCATTTGCCGCGCATGGTGCTTCTCGATCCGCTCGGCCGCAAGCTTCAAAGCTTCCAGCACCTCCGGATCGGTGGCGGCTACCGCCGCATCGATGTCCGCGTCGCTGACCCGAAGGCCGGCCGTCGCGAGATCCACCCCATCGAAGCGGGCCGAATAGTCGAAGAGCGCGGCGTCGCCACGAAGGCGCACGTCATCGATGATGCCCCGCACCACGGCATTGACATCATCGGAAACCTCCCGCTTCGTCGAGAGAAAGGCGGAAAACCGCGCCTCGAAGTCCTCGGATCGCTGATCCAGCCAGATTGCCACGTCTTACGTCCCCTTGAAATTCCGTGCCGCCTGCGTCACTTAGTCGGCCGGGTGCGCCGGCAGGCGCTCGGTTGCCCAGGCGCCGCCGGTATCCAGCATCTGCACCTCGATGCATTCGACGTCGAGGCTGATCGCGGCACCGCCGGCAAGCGTCAGCTCGATCGTTCCGTCGGGCCCCTCGCCCTTCTGCTCGAATCGGATCGCCAGCAGGCAGTAAACGCCTTCCGCATCCTGGCGATTGATGCCCATCGACCGGACTGCCTCCACACGCTTGAAGGAGATGACCGAGCGACGCCGTTCGTAGCCCTTCCTCCCGCGGTCGGCTTCCTCCCAGACAAAGCGGTTGACCAAGGCGGTGAATTGCCGGTGGCGCGCGTCATAACTCAGTTCGCCGACGCGAAAGACGCTATCTTGCATATGGGCGGAGATGATGCCGAGATCATCCTGATCGAGAGCGAGAAGCTTGAGGTCGGCCATGATTCCATTCCAATCCACGGCGCGCGCGGCGCGTTGTCATCCGGCGCTGGAGATAGGATGACGCGGCACGCCATGCAACGCCAGCGTGACCTTAGTCGCTGACCCGTTCCACCTCGGCGCCGCAGCGGGTGAGCTTTTCCTCCAGCCGCTCGAAGCCGCGGTCGAGGTGGTAGACACGGTTGACCATGGTCTCCCCCTCGGCCGCCAGCCCGGCGATGACAAGCGACACGGAAGCCCGCAGATCCGTCGCCATGACCGGGGCTCCGCGCAGCCGATCCACCCCCTCGATCCGCGCCATCTGTCCGGACAGCGAGATGCGTGCACCGAGACGCGCCAGTTCCTGCACATGCATGAAGCGGTTCTCGAAGATAGTCTCCGTGATGTGGGAAACGCCGGAGGAGCGCGTCATCAGCGCCATGAACTGTGCCTGGAGGTCGGTCGGAAATCCGGGGAAGGGTTCCGTGACGACATCGACCGGCTGGATGCCGTTCCCGTTACGCACCACCCTGAGCCCGCTTTCGGTCTCGGTGATTTCCGCTCCGGACATGCGCAACGCATCAAGCGCACTCTCCAGCAGGTCCGCGCGGGTTCCTTCGAGCGTCACGTCGCCGCCGGTCATCGCGACAGCCATGGCATAGGTACCCGTCTCGATGCGGTCCGGCAGCACGCGGTGGCGCGCACCGTGCAGCGAGGTGACGCCCTCGACCGTGATCGTGCTGCTTCCCGCGCCGGAGATGCGTGCTCCCATGGCGATGAGGCAGTCGGCAAGATCGACGACCTCGGGCTCGCGGGCGGCATTGTCGATCACGGTCGTGCCGTTCGCAAGCGTTGCGGCCATCATCAGCACATGGGTGGCCCCGACCGAGACCTTGGGGAAGGTGTAGTGTCCACCGACGAGCCCACCGTCCGGGGCAGTCGCATTGACATAGCCGCCGTCGATCTCGATCTGTGCGCCAAGCGCCTGCAGGCCTTCGAGAAAAAGGTCAACCGGGCGCGTACCGATGGCGCACCCCCCCGGCAGCGATACGCGGGCCGTACCGGCGCGGGCCAGGAGCGGTCCGATGACCCAGAAGCTCGCACGCATCTTGGAGACGAGATCATAGGGAGCAGTCGTGTCGACGATCGTCCTGCAGGTGAACTGGATCGTCCGCGAATAGCTTTCCGTCTGGCTTTCGCGCCGCCCGTTGACCATCACGTCGACACCGTGATTGCCAAGGATTCGCAGAAGCTGCTCGACGTCGGCAAGATGCGGAACGTTCTCCAGCGTCAGCGTATCGCTGGTCAGCAGCGACGCGATCATCAGCGGAAGCGCCGCATTCTTGGCGCCGGAGATCGGGATAATGCCGTTGAGCTTGTTGCCGCCGCGAATTCTGATGCGATCCATGAGGTCCAACGGGAGCAAGCCCGCCCTTTGTTCTTGTGCAAGCGCGAAAGATGGCGTCCTTAGCGGAAAAGCAAGTAGGCTTCAAATGGTTTGGACTAGGCCGGATGCGGATGTGTCAGCCTGATTCGTCCTTTTTTGCGGCGGGCAGCCCGTCCACCTCGTCGGCCGCCCCGGCGCGCCGCGCCCGCGTCTGCGCCTTGCGACGCAGCAGGTTTTCGCGAAGCTTGGCGGCGGCGCGTGCCTGCCGCTGCTCTTCCCTGATCTCCGCTTCCCGCTTGCGCCCGCTCTTCGTCTCTACTGCCGAAGGCGTCGCATCTTCGTCCTTTGCCGCCATCACTCGTTCCTAAATGCCTGCTGAAAAGCCCGTCAGCCTCCTTTTAGCTCGATCCTGCGGCGAACCGCAATTTGCGGCTTGCGCTCGCTCCGAAGCTATGGCAATAGGCCCCTCGCCCGACGACGTCCACCACGGACGCCCTTCAGACCGGGCCTAAGCTGCTATAGCTCAGGGGTAGAGCACTCCCTTGGTAAGGGAGAGGCCGAGAGTTCAAATCTCTCTAGCAGCACCATCTTTTCCTATTGATTTCATTGAAGTCCCGGCCTTTCCAGCGTAGTCGTACATTCTGCTGTTACAAATTGCGTTACAAACTGGGCGTTCATCGGTCCTGTGCTTTCGTAGTCAGGCGGCCATATACGGCAGGAGCGACGTCCTCGTATCGCTAACTTCGTGAGCACTTGCGATCTCTAGCCAGGGCACTAGAAACGAACACGCATTCCGACGGAGAGATACTGAGCGCCCCCTCCGGTGTCGCTGATCACTTCATATGCGCCTGAGCGGTGATGGTATCGGACAACCAGCTCGTTAGATTTGTTCTGTGGCAACGCGAAGGTGATTTCCGGAGCAAGATAGTGGAGTAGACGGTCCCCGCGATCGTTGCCCGAGCGCAGGGAAAATCATGGTATCGGAGGAAGAGTGCGGCCCAGGCCTCGAACTCGTTCATCGCACCGAACCTCTCCCCGAACCTACCTCTGGTTCAATGGTGAAGCGGTCATCCCAGAAGCTGGTGACAGTTCGGGATATAGCCACTCCAAGAAAGCTACTGTCGCCGTACTCCCATTCGGTCGGCGATAGATTGCCGCCCAAAAAGATATCGTCCATGCTCGTCTCTACAAATCTCCCGCCGAAGATCATAATGGAGCAATCATCGTCGCAAGCATCTGAGAAACTGTTCCAGCGCCAGTCAAACCAGTCAGCGGCATCCGCCTCCACTGCATGCGCAAAGACGAGTACAGCCACCACCGCGAACAGCGCTTTCATTCCCCCCCCCCATAGGCCCTTCTACTCCAGCCTGTGCCAGACCCGAGTATACCTATAGCAACAGAGATCGCTGAACACGAATCTTACTTACGGCAGGCCTAAACTATCCACATTTCAGCAAACTAACAGGCGTGGAGGAGCTCGACGGGCGATCATAGCGTCAGAGAAATTTCGCAGTGATGAGATCGAGAGGGGCTCCATCAGCCCCGTCCGAACCTAAGGACGTACTGATGTTGGGGCCAGTGACTGGGCTTCCGCTATCTGCGCCGCCTACCAGCGAGGTCATCCGGCTAAAATCGCTTTGTCGAGAGGCCGCCGCTTTCCGATGCTACTCACCAATCATACCGCGGATCTTCAACAAACACTGCGATCTGTGCGTCCGACCCCAAGGCTGACTGCATCAGCTCAACGCAGCGTTTACGCTCCTGTTGGATGCCTTCCGCGATCATCCTCGTGACGTCCTTTTGTCCGCGCGTGAGATGTTTTGCGGCGATCGCCCATGCACTCATCATTACGTCATCTTGAAAGGTGGATGGTTCTGGAAGCATCTCTACCGCCCCTGACATAGCTCCTTAAACATAGCTAGGTGAGCTTGATTGAAGCTGGTGTGCCCAATCCTGCGATCGCGTAACTAGTGTCGCGCAACAACCTCCTCAGCGGCACAGAACGGTTAAGATATCGTGGACAAGAACGCCGTACATGTTTAAAAACGAATCATTACTGCGTCGGCGAGCATGATGCCGCTTCTCTCCCGGTTCAGCCCGGATGATAACTTCAGCAAAAAATCTATAAAAGGCTCAGGAATGGCAAGCATTCTGACCAACACTGCGGCTATGGCTGCTCTTCAGACACTGCGCTCTGTCGATCGGGAGATGGCCAAGACGCAGGATAGGATCTCCAGCGGCCTGAAAGTTGGATCTCCGGCCGACAATGCTGCCTACTGGTCGATTGCGACCACCATGCAATCCGAGAGTTCCTCGCTGACTGTTGTCGGCGAAGCACTTGGCATGGGAGCCTCGCTTGCGGAGATCTCTAATACCGCCGTGCAATCGATCATTGATCTGATGTCACAGGTAAGAGATCGGGTTGTTGCTGCGGGCGAGGGCACGACAGATCGCGCCAAACTCCAGACCGAACTAAATGAGCTCTATGCTCAGATGAGCCAGACAACTGGGGCCGCAAACTTCAATGGCGTAAATTGGCTCACTACGACGGGGCAAACCAAGGTGCTCTCTGGGCTGACAAAGGACGGCTCCGGAAATACGACCCTGGATTTCATCACGCTACCGCTTGAATCTGGTGGGCGTAATGTGGCTGCACTAGTCACCACCGTCGCCGGAACGCCCCCAGGACCAGGATTGAGCGTCGCAACTGACGCGTTAGTCCAGACTGCGCTCACCACGGTAGATGCTGCCATCCGAGGCCTTACGGAATTGGGGGCACGTTTCGGTGCCGCGTCCAACCGAATCGACACTCAACAGGATTTTATTCACGCCCTCACCGACGCCATCGATCGAGGCATCGGCTCACTTATTGATGCCGACATGAATGAAGAATCGAGCCGGATCAAGGCACTACAGACGCAACAGCAGTTGGCTGTTCAAGCTCTCTCAATCGCAAACACGGGACCGGAAATGATCCTTCAGCTGTTCCAGAGGTGACACCTACTTAGCTTACGACTTCCATCTATGCCCCGCCTCGCGGGGCTTTTTTTTGCTTTACCGGCGGCACCCGAGCAGCGAGCCAGGATACCCGCCAACTCCGAGACACGTAGCGTATTCAGCTACCGCAGCTGGTAGTCGCGGAGCCGCGCATCCGGCCCACACCCGAGCTCTGGCTCAGATTGGTCCGCGGTAACCTTTCCATAACGATTTCGTCCTAGTTTGAGATTCGCAAGCGTAGCCGATCACATCGGTGGGCATGATGCCGACGCCTTCTCCGGGCTGCCCGGAATGGATCTCTAACAATACACACTTAAAGGATTCAAAGAATGGCTAGCATTCTGACCAATTCCGGTTCCATGGCCGCACTTCAGACGCTGCGTTCCATCAGCAACCAAATGTCCACCACGCAAGACCGCATCTCCTCTGGCCTCAAGGTAGGTTCGGCAGCAGACAACGCAGCGTATTGGTCGATCTCCACTACGATGAAGGCCGAAAGCTCGTCGATGACTGTTGTCGGTGAGGCACTTGGAATGGGTTCATCGCTCGCTGACGTGTCTTCTACGGCTGTGCAATCAGTAATCGACCTTATGACGCAGGTAAGAGATCGTGTCGTTGCCGCTGGAGAAAGCACCAACGACCGGGACAAGATCCAGACAGAGCTGAAGGAGCTTTACTCCCAGATAAAGTCCACGGTTTCAGCTGCTAGCTTCAATGGCGTGAACTGGCTTACCTCTGGAGATGACACAGCGAAGGTCCTCTCCGGTGTCACTAAGGTTGCAGCCAAGGCAGAGGTTCCAGAAAGTGCGCCAGGAGCTGGTGATGGCGAGGCCGCCGTTGAAGCTTCCACAGACCTTCGTTTCATCAGCGTTGGGCTGACAATCGAAGAGGACGACGGAGCGGGCGGAACTACGGACAAGAATGTCGGAGCCATCGTAGCAGATGTCACGGGAGCTCTTGACGATAGCACTGAGGGCCTCGCCATTGCGTCGGACGCCGAAGTCCTGGCCGCACTGACAGCTGTCGATAAGGCAATCACGGGACTGACAGAGATTGGGTCGCGTTTCGGTGCAGCATCCACTCGCATCGATACACAGAAGGACTTCATCAGCAACTTGACCGACGCTATCGATCGCGGCATCGGCTCCTTGATCGATGCTGACATGAACGAAGAGTCCACTCGTCTTAAGGCTCTCCAGACCCAGCAGCAGCTCGCTGTTCAGTCGCTCTCGATTGCCAACTCCAGCACCGACCTCATCCTGCAGCTCTTCCGTTAAGAGCCTCAACAGGTTTGAAAACGAAAGGCCCGCTCTCAGCGGGCCTTTTGGTGATTGAAGTAATTGGTATTGAACCAGTCGCCCGCTTTCTTCGCATAGGAACTGATTAGCTCACGGCTGGCGACCTTGGCGATCTCCTCCCGCAGCTGAGGAGAAAGACTGCACATCGGGGCGCCGTTCGGATGCTTCGGCGGCACCACCAGATAACGCCCGTCCGGCGCCTGCAATAGTTGCATCTCATAGAGTCTGATGTCCGGATTAACCTGGACGCTGAAAGTGCAGAGACGCTTGAACCCTTTAGGGGTCGGTGGCTCGTCGTGTGGCCGCAGGTTTTCAACTAGCATGATATCACCACCTTCCCGTCATCTCTGTGCCCGCAACAGTGCCAGTGTCGCCAGAAGGTCACCACTAATCTCACCGCTCCCCTGGAAGAGGTTCAACACTGGATCAGGGGCGCCGTTCTCCAACTCGTAGAAGGCCAGGAATTTGTCTAGGAACTTCTCGACCTTCTCCGGGTCCTGAAACTCCTCAAGGTCGAGCGACCTCTTCATCAACTTTGCCTGGACGTCGACGTCGCTGTTGGCAACTTCCTCGGGTAATCCCAGTGCGGTCCGAACGACCGCAGCCAATGCGTTATCGGCGAGAATCTCGTAAACGTTCTTGATGGTGGGCGCCATTCGCTGGAAGTAGAGTGCAAGCCGAGCCCCCTCGTTCTCCTCACCGACCTGCTCCTCCAGGGTCTGCCGCAGATACATATTCTGCGTGTCCATTAAGGTGCGCCGAGTCTGGACGCTGATAGCCTCCTGCGAAATCTCACCGCTCGCACTGAAATTGAACGACGCGACGAGAAACCGGAAACGCTGATCCTCAAGCTGGTTCACGAAGCTGCGAGGGTCCTCGAGGTCAGACTTGAACATTTTCTCCAGATCGGACGACTTTACGGTCGCCGGGTCGATACCTTCTGCGCGAAGGATGAAGTTCACCAGACGCTTGTCAGACATTAGGTCCGTGACAGAGGATACCTTCTCTATCTGATCACGGTAGTATTTCGTTTCGTCCTGCGCCTTGGTCTTTGCCGCCTCGCTATCGTCCAACCTGATCTGGGCCGCGATGTATGCCTTGGATAGCCGCGTGATTTCGCTTTCTGGCTGGGCCAGCAGCGGCGTCCCGATCGTGCCGTCAGCGTTGAAGTTGAAAGCCTTCGCCAGCTTGACGAACCGGTCGTCCTTGAGGCTGTTCACGAAGCTCCTAGGGTCATTGATATCGCTCGTCATGATCTTCCTGAGATCGAGCAGCGAGAGTTCGTTTGCTCCAATATCGAAGGCCTGCAACGCAAAAGTCCGGACAGCGGTGGAGCCTGCAGATGCGGACAGGAAGTCATTGAGGTTCTTAACGAGGCCTACATACTTCTTGTACTGATTGATCGTCTTCTCATCAGCGGCTTCATACTCGTCATCATAGCGCTGGAAATAGGCGCTCATCATCGTGTTCTGCTGTTCCGCCGACATCGTCGGGACACCATCGGGAACGGTGCCATCTGTTCCGAAATTGAATGCTCTGGCGAGTTCAACGAAACCGGGATGCTCTGCGTGGATCGGGCTGTTCGGATCAGACGGGTCCTGGGAGAGCGCCCATTCGAGCTTTCCACTGGTTGTGGTGTATTTCGGCAGTCCGAAAGCGACGATCAGCATGTCCTTCATGCGGCTGTCGGCCGTCAGCTCACCAACAGACCGGATGTCTTCGATCTTGCTGGTAAAATAGCCGTAGTTCAGGGTCGCGCCCGTCTCCGTCAAACGGTTTCCCGATGCGACAAACTTCTCGGTCACAAACAGAATCTGATCACTGGTCTGCGCCGGAACCCCCTCAGTCAGCGTTCCGTCGGGATTGAAGGTGAAGGCTGAGGCCAACTTAAAATAGCTTTCAGCTTGCCCGATGAACTTCTGATAGCTGGTGATCAGGTAGTCGATCTGCTCCTTGCGTGTCTGAGACAGACCGGACTGCTGCCGTTCGAGCACCAGTTCATCGATCTTGACCTGCCACTCCTCTAGCTTCGGACCATAGGTGACATTCACGTAGCTGTTCGGATCGGCCGGATCACTGGCTATGATCTTCTTCAAAGCCTCTTCATTGGTTATCGCACCGTCGACTGCAAAGGCACGATAAATATAATCCCTGAGCACTGCATCAGCGAAGATATCATCGACGTTGGAGATCTCGACCGCAGTTGCGATGTAATAATCCGTGTCCGCCTTCTGCGCCTTCTCATTGTTGTTGATCTGGCTGTAATAGGCGGCAACCAGCGCATTTTGCTGGACTTCGGTCTGCAAGGTTGGTGTGCCGCTGTTGCCGAAATCAAATGCCGCGGCAAGGCTCTGGTAGCGGGCATCATCAAGCCGATTGGCAAAGCTCTTTGGATCGTTCAAGTCGCTCTCGAGAACCTTCCTGATGAAGGCTTTCGCATAAGCCATCTCCTCAAGGCCATGCGCCTTTACGACGTAGGTGTAGAGGCGATAGTCGCTCATCAGATCATCGACCGAGCGGACCTTGCCGATATTTTCCTTGTAGTAGGCTGCTTCCCTTGCGACCATGGTGTCATTCGCCACCCGCTTCAGGCTCGACGCCAGATCACGAGTTTGAAGGGAATAGGTCGTATAGGCTGAAAGCAAGGTCTTACCCGTTCTTTATTCCTGGGGCATTTCGGTTGGCATATCTGGCAAGGCTATAATCTGGAGCTTGTACCAGGCTGTCGCCCGCTCTGCGCGGAGAGCTCCCGCATCGAAGGCTCTGCGCGCAATCTGCAATTAATAGTCTGTTCCCTCTAGGTACTCGTTAAGTTCGCACTCCATTAGCGATAGCCATTCCACCTCATAAGCAGTTGTCGTTCTCCAAGGGAGTGGGTTTGGCACGCCCTAGCCCCGAGCTTGCCAACGAGCGCGCGCTATTCCGATGTCTCCGATGAAATGATGAGTAAGAGGCGCGGCCGCATCGCATCCAGACGGCCCCGCACAGACAGCTTCGGGAATCTCCTTCGCCACTCGTGAACTTATTTCTTTTCAAGAGCCTAACCACGATGTAACTAGCATGTATTGTAACATCCGGAAGTTCTTCATGGCTCGGCAGCCGCGCTATCTTTTGAACAGAAACGGGCGCTATTTTGCCCGACTCGTCATCCCAAAGTCCCTGCGTCCATACCTGGAAAACAAGACGGAGCTTCGCGAGCCTCTCGGACCAGATCGAAGATTAGCACTTGCTTCGCTGCACACGGCCGTCGCCCGTCTCCAAGGCAAGATCGCGCAGGCCGAACGCATGCTGAACGAGGCCAAGGGCGTCGCGGTTGAGCCGGGGCGTTACCTCCTACCACTCGATCAACTGGCGCTCCGCAGCTATAACGAGCAGGTGGCCTTCGATACCGAAGCCAGAAACACCTCATCACTCTATTCCCGGGTCGGCGTGGATGATCGCGTCCTCGCGCTCTTGCGTGCCGCGATCGCCGGTCATCTCGACAACACCGAACTGAACAACCTAGTTGGCAGGAGGATCGAGCGTTATCGGCGCATAGGGAACCTGACTGCAGAATACGGAACGCCTGAATGGCGTGAGGCTGCCCGCGCACTTTGTATTGCAGAGTATGAGGCCTATGGTCGGACCATCGAACGTGACGAAGGTGACTTCACCGGCAAGCCCGAGCATCCCTTGCTGGTCAACGCACAGCCCCTCGCTGAAGAGGAGGAGGGCGAGCCTGTCTCCATCAGGGAGCTGTTCAACAGATACATCGCCGAGCTGAAGATGAACGGCAAAGGAAGGGAGGCGGAGAAGCGTTGGCGACCTGTTCTCGACGATCTCATCGCCTTCGCCAGAACGAGCGATGCCCGCAAGATCACCAAGAAAGTCATTCTGGAGTGGAAGGACGCCAAGCTCCGTATATTGGCGCCCCGGACAGTGAAGGACGTTTATCTGACCGCGGTGAACGCGGTCTACAATTGGGCCGTCGCGAATGATCTCCTCGAGCTTAATCCGGCCAGTACGGTGAAGCTAAGGGTTGCAGCAAAGGTTCAGATACGCCCAAAAGGCTTCACGCGGGAAGAAGCCACCAGGCTCTTGAAGTTCACGCTCGCCTACAAGCCGAAGATTTCGGACAATCCCCAGACACAGGAAAAGGCGCAGACGAGTG
>Ga0065721_10005195_pt1 | contig 16509 bp, 20 predicted proteins | sample Mesricmetagenome_FD_59108 | JGI IMG/M metagenome (GOLD analysis project Ga0065721, IMG submission 59108) | Mesophilic microbial community from rice straw/compost enrichment Sample: eDNA_1 v2 (version 2) | ecosystem: Engineered > Solid waste > Grass > Composting > Bioreactor | place: USA: Davis... | reverse complement strand
CAGCATGGTAATAAAATATTTAAAATCAAAAAGATAATAATATGGGGCTGTTATCAATGCTTGTTTAGGACACGGTGGCAAGCATTCTGCAGCATCCACCAAGCTTTTTTATTTAATGAATGCAAGCTGATTTTTTAGGAAAAAAGCCAGACTTAGTTCACCGATCAGGCATGTTATACTGATAACTTAATACATGTTGTGTGAATCCTACAGGAAGTACCATGTGCCGTTTTATTGCTTACATCGGCAACCCGCTAGTTCTGGATGAAGTGCTGTTTAAGCCGGATCACTCGCTTATAAAACAAAGCACGCACGCGCTTGAAATGAAGGAGCCGCTGAATGGTGATGGTTTCGGTTTGGGCTGGTATGCGCAGGATATTGATTTTACCCCTGGTGTTTTTAAGTCTATACAGCCAGCCTGGAATGACTTGAATCTGAAACATTTGGCTGCAAAATTACGATCAAACTGTTTTTTTGCGCATGTACGCTCTGCGACCCGGGGCTATGTATCGCAATTTAACTGCCATCCATTCAACTATGATCAATATCTCTTTATGCACAATGGCGATATAGGAGGCTTTGAAAAAATTAAGCGTTTTCTGCGCCGTAAGTTATCAGACGATATCTATAACTGGGTTCAAGGCCAGACTGATTCAGAACACTTATTCGCGTTATTTCTGGAATTATTTAAACAGGAAAAACTGCATTTTAATGCAGAAAACACGGCCAGACTATTTTTAGCCACCCTACGTGAAATTAAAAAAATAAAAGATCTTCACCAGTGTTACTCTGCTTCACGAATTAATGCAGTTGTGACCAATGGAAAAAGCATGGTTGCGATCAGATATAATTCGGATGCTAACGAAAAGCCTGCAACCCTTTATTATGCCACTGGTTCGCGATATGAGTATCATGATGGAGCATGCCATATCAGTCAGGATGAGAAAGGCAAGATTGGAGTTGTATTAGTGGCGTCTGAGCGTTTAACTAGTTATCAGGCGGAGTGGCACGAAATACCGCCCAACCATATGCTTTTGGTACATGATGATTTTTCAGTTTTATTGCGCACAATAGAATAATAACTGGCTCTGTACAGAGAATAACTGGTATTGCTTTTATTTCATTTCCTTACAAGCACCCGCGACGATTCGCTTGGTATTCTCATCTGTGGCGTAATTGCCTGACGCAATTCCTTTCATGTAGGTAACGACGACGGGTAGGTTTTCTCGCGAATAGGTGCAGATACGCGACACCGATGAGGTTGTTCCTCCAGGAGCCTGCTGAGTGAAAGTGACCTGACAATTGCCGGCTGCATCAAACCCTAAGATTTTGTAAGTGATAGTAATTCCACCCAGGTTGGCACCGGTTATCTCATGTGTAGAAGGCGTGCAATTCTGCAAACTGTTAGCGTAGGTGTTCCAGTCACTTGGTTCGGCTAAACAGATTGGATGCATCATCATGAGGCTAAATAGCAAGGCAATTTTACCTGCTGGTGTTTTCATAGCGCTTTGCTCCTCGTCATGAGAAACGTGTTATTTTTATTATAACGCATATGGAGCTGGCAAATTCAATTCAGTGCTTAGCGGCCATGTTTTTTCAAGTTAATTAGTAGGTTAACGTTAAAATTGTTATTCTGAGGGTTAAATCACAGGTGGAGAAGGAAAAATACCTTTTCTTATTTACTCCTAATCGCATCAAGTGTCGCTTCAACAGGACAGCTAACATGACTGTTATTCGAAAGGATTTAAACGTGCTTTATTATCACTGCGGAAGTTGAAACTTGATAAACATAAAAAATTAAAAAAATTGCTATCAAAGTCAGAGAAAGAAGCACAGCTTCAAAAAAAATTGTTACTGCGTCAAGCCAAGAAAAAGAAGAAAAAACGAGGGCACTTTTATAAAAAATTTAAAATGGACTGGCCATTGGGAAATATCATGATATTCTACAAAGGCTATTCTTAAATAATGGACTTTGGCCGTTTGACAGATTCACGAATTTGTCATCCTGAGCGCAGCGAAGGATTTCCTCTTGTGCATATAGAGATCCTTCGCTGCGCTCAGGATGACAGCGGTTTCTGTAGAATCTTCACATGTAAATATAACAGGAGAAAAAATGAAAGCTTTTTCTGGGACGGTAATGACTGCATTTTTGACATTCAGTGCAACGGTGGCAGCAGCTTCACCTGCTGCAGTGAGTAAGGCTTCCTGCAATAAACTGGCCGATACTACGCAGCCTTTTATTTTGGTTTTAAACAGTAATGATGACTTGATCGAAAGTATTAGCCAATGTGCTAAGGATGCGCAATTGATGGCCGCTTCAGTGAGTGGGCTTGGGCAACTACACAACCCTGTTTTGGCTTATTTTAGCAGCGATCCCAAAGCCAAGCCAACGGTTACGCCTTTGCGGGGATTTTATGAACTGGTAAGTATCAATGGTAATATTACTAATAATGATAATAAATATTATACTCATCTCCATGCTGCGTTGGCGGACAAGCAATTTCGTGGTATTGCAGGCCATGTTAATTCTGCAAAAGTTGGTTTAACGGCAGAAATTACCATCATCCCTTTTTCATCTTCTGTGCAAAGAACAGTGGATCCTAAAACAGGATTCGGTCCTATTTTGCACTAAGGGTAACCGGGTAGCAGATCCAGCAGCAGATTTCCCGCTCTGAAATTGCAGGAGCGGGAAATTTCAATGGAAGCATTTACTTCTTTACAAAGGCCAATGCAACTCCAAATCCGATAAGGAATACACCCATCGTTTTTTCTATATATTTTTCAATTTTATTAAGTAATCTTAAAACACGCCGATGGGATAATAGGATGGTCAAGCAGCAAAACCATGCGGTAATGATAATGAACATTTCTATCGCGTATACTAACTCCCACCCCAGCGATGTTTCTGGTTTGATGATGAGTGTAAAGAGGGCTAGGAAAAATAACGTCGCTTTAGGGTTGAGTAAGTTGCAGAAAAATCCTTGCCTGAAAGCAATCAGCTCAGACATTTTTGTTTTTTGTATGGAACCGGATTGCGGGGCGACGCTGGTATCTGCATGCCTTGCTAACAAGGCGTTAATGCCCAGATAAATTAAATAAGCTGCTCCTATAAACTTAATGATGCTAAAAAGCAAAATCGATTGCGATATGATGACGGCCAATCCTAATACACAATAAGTGATATGCACTAAAATGGCACTTCCTATGCCCAGGGAGGTAAAAATCCCCATGCGGCGAGAATGCAGGATAGTGTTCTTGGTGACTAATGCGAAATCAGGGCCAGGTAACATGGCGGAGAGCAACATTAATAATCCAATGGTAACAAATTGTGTAAGCATAAGAGTAAGTCAGTTTAAAATGTCAATAATATACTATTAGACAATAGTGATGGTTAAAAATATCCCGGCTTAATAAAGCCGGGATGGCAAGATATAGAATATTTTTATTTGATTTACTTAAAATGTGCATCGTCCGGATTTTATTTTTTTGTAAAAATAATTGAACCATCATCCATCAATGCTATACAAGTTCCTACGTAAAAAACTCCTCTCGGTTTTGGGTTGGTGATTTGCTTCTTCTGAGGATCATATTTAAAGCTGTATTGACCATAGGAAAGTATTTCACTGCCATCAGGATTTTTTATCGCACGATAAACGTCTGGTTGACTGTAATAGCAATGATTCCCTCTGTCATCTGAATAACTCGTAAGAACATTATATTCAATATCCGATGCTCCGCGCATGATAGCAATATTATATTTTGCACCTGAGGATTCCCAACGCCAGTTACCTATGATGTCACTGACGGGCGGCATATGATTGGGATCATAAAATGTATATGTATTGTAACTAGAGGTTAGCTTAACGGAATATGCAATATCATCACGCGTGATGGTTTCGCCCGTGATACAAGTAAAGGTCGTATTCGATGTTACTTTACACATATCTGTCGCTGAGCGTCCGCCTGGAAAAGTGTAATCAATATGATAGTCTTGTCCCGGAGCGGAACTTTTTGTAATGTTTAATTTGTATGTATTAATACCATCGAAATAATCCCATTCTTGGATAAAAGGATCCGAAGAATTACCATTCGCCAGATTCGCAGCAACCGACGTACTAGTACAGGTTGAATATAATATAAGCGCTGACATTGTTAATAGTAGGCTATTTTTATTAAGTGCTGTCATTGAAAGTCTCCATATAACCATATGTTTATAAATGTTTTAAAACATGTTAGATGCAAAATTGTGCAAATATAGCATAAAAAGCGATATCTTAATAGTTTAAAATGGGTGGCGGTAACTTGCCAAATATAAACATAGAGTTGCGCACAGAATTCGCTTTCTTGAAATTCATTCAACAACTTTGAAAGCCATGATAGTTATAATTTATGGTATTCTATATGTAAGAAGACAACCGCAAGGAAGTCTATATGTGGAAAATATGGAGCAGATTTATATTACCCACATTAGTAATCTTTAGTATTAGCCTATCTGCGTTTGCTTGGGATAAAGGCATTTACCTGACGCAATACATGCTAGAAAAGCCGGAAAAATTGAATTATTTTCTCCGCGAAGCCAAAGCCACGGGCCTTAATGCATTTGTAATAGATCATGATTATTACAGCTCCCGTTATGCGCCTGCGATCGCCAAAGTTAAAGCGGCAGGTATTAAAGTTATCACCCGGATTGTTGTGTTCGAAGATGGTGGGAATGCGAAACAAGTCCGGTCAAAGGCATATTGGGAAGAAAAATTTAAATTGGTTGAAGATGCAATTAAAGCGGGTTCCGATGTCATACAGCTTGACTATATTCGTTATAGCTCTAAGCAGCCCGCTAATCCACAGCATGCCAAGGATGTTTATGAAGTCATTAAATGGTTTAAAGCTAAAATAAACGCACATAACGTTCCAATGGAAATTGATATTTTTGGTGAAGTAAGTTACTACCCATCAATGCATATAGGCCAGGATCTTAAAATGTTTGCTGATAGTGTTGATGGCATGAATCCTATGGTTTATCCATCGCATTTTTGGCCTTATCAAAAGTATTCTGCCAATCCATACAAAACGGTTAATGACTCGTTAACTGCTTTATTAAAGCAATTTAATGGCAATCCACCATTTAAGGTTCACGCATTTATTGAAGCCGCGAATTATCATTATCTGAAAAAAACATCGAATGCTGATAAACAGAAATATTTATTGCAACAAATACGCGCTGTAGAAGATGCCAAAGGAGTTTCAGGTTGGTACGTATGGAGTGCAAATAATGTTTATGAGAACTTATTTCATGTATTAAAAAATAATAAGACGAGACAAGCTGATTTTTCCCATACAAAAACAGCGCAAAATACTGGGAAAGATCTGGACTCTTAACTCCAAACAGTGAGTATTCATTCCTTTTTTGCATTCATAATACCTGGTTTTGCGGTTGCTCTATTTACAATGGATGCGAAAGTTTTCATTGATTGGCCTTCAATAATCATAAACCGCGGTTGCGCCATGGGCCTGTAACTTCTGTTAGCGGTGCGAGCATCAATACTAAATGCCATGACATACCCAGCCTTTGCTGCTTCCTGCTCCAAATAATCATCATAAATTCCAAAAGGCCAAGCCAATAATGTAACTTTAGTTCCAAGTTTATCTTCCAATATTTTTTTGGAATTCACTAATTGTGTTTTTACCAATTTCTCATATTCCGAGGATGAAAGCTTTTTCTTTTCCTGTTTGAAGTTTGGATGCCAATAAGTATGTCCTTGAATATCGAAGAGCCCAGTTTGCTGTAATTCTTTTAGCTGCGCCCATGTCATTGCATTTTTTCCTTGTGAGATGGCATGAGGATAAATAAATAAGGTCACTGGAATATTATATTTTCGAACCAGAGGAAGCATGTAGGTATAGACGGATCGCCACCCGTCATCAGCAGTGATGACAACTGGTTTTGCAGGTAAAGATGCACGTGTTCCTCGCAAATATTCAACAGCCTCTTGTAGAGGGATGACTGTAAATCCATTATCTCTTAACCATTTCAATTGGGCTTCGAATTTTTTTGGGCGCATATTCATGCTGCCTGGAATAGTGGGGTTGAAGTTGTGATAGCAGAGGATAGGGATGTTAAATGAATCGGCTGCAAAGGCTGTACCTGAAAGCAGAACACTAATAATTAAAAATAGGCAGGAGAAGAGATTCCTGAGACGTAACATATGTTATCCTCCGTGACATATACTTTATTCACGTCAACCCTTGATGTATTACTGTATTATCCTTCATAGTAGAAGTATTGCATGATTATACAATAGGACAAAATAAATTTTGTATGGCAGGCCATCGGTTTGGAGTGCCGAAATGGAACCTAACAAGTAGTTCATTGTTCGATTTATCGGGTAACCATTCCGGAAGCGATGGTTCGTGCTTACTCCGTTGAATGCGTGTCATAAAATCGATATGATGCAAACCTACTACTCTACTCGAGAAATTATTCATGCGGTTAAAAAATATATATAATTTTTTATTATTAATCATTAGCTTATGTTTAACAGGGCTTTCACAAGCCAACCCCGACTGGTTTAAGCCTTTCCCCCCCATTTCGTATAGCCGGCAATCTCTATTATGTTGGCAGCAAAGACCTGGCGAGTTATTTAATTGTTACCTCTCAAGGCAATATTCTGATTAACAGTGATTATGATATCAATGTTCCTATGATCAGGAAGAGTATCGAAAAACTCGGATTTAAATTTAGCGATACAAAAATTCTGCTGATTAGCCAGGCCCATTCTGATCACGCTGCCGGAAGTGCTTTGATTAAAGAACAAACTGGCGCAAAGTATATGGTAATGGAGGGGGATGCCTCTGTGGCGCAAACGGGGGGTAAAACCGATTTTCTGTTTGGTAACGACCCGACGCAGTTTTATCGGGAAACCACAGTCGATCGAGTGTTGCACGATGGAGAACGAGTGAAGCTTGGTGATACAACGCTGGTTGCGCATCTTACACCCGGTCATACAAAAGGCTGTACAACTTGGACAATGAAAGTCCATGAGAAAGGAAAAATTTTTAACGTTGTTATCGTGGGTGGGGTGAGCATTAATCCAGGGACTAAGCTTGTTAATAATGCTGCTTACCCAGGAATTGTCCATGATTATGAGCGTATGTGGCAAATATCTAAATCATTGCCTTGCGATATTTTCCTCGGCGCACACGGTATTTATTTTGGACTACTTGAAAAATATTCCCTTATGAAAAAAGGAGTGAAAAATCCCTTTGTCGATCCAAACGGCTACCAAAAATTTATAGCGCAAAAAGAGCAAGATTTTCAAAGGGAATTGGCTAAGCAAGAAGCACAGAAATAAAGTGATATCAAAGCTGAAGCTTATAAAGAGAATGGCGGTCAGTATGCTAATTAAAAATACAAAAAATCATTATGGTATTGTTGCCATTTCCCTGCATTGGATTATGGCTATTCTCATTATAGGGTTGCTGGTTTTAGGTCTCTATATGGTTCCCCTGCCAATTAGTCGAGAGAAACTAAAGCTCTATCGATGGCATAAAGAATTTGGCATGGTGGTATTGATGCTTGTTGTTTTGCGTGCTGCATGGCGTCTTTCAAATATTATTCCATCGCTTGCATCTCTTCCTCCTTGGGAGAAATTTGCCGCCCGTAGTGTCCATTATGCTTTTTATGTATTTATGTTTGCTATACCGATCTCTGGTTGGATAATGTCTTCTGCTGCAGGATTTTCCGTATCCTTCTTTGGGTTATTTCTCTTGCCTGATCTTGTTTTACCAGATGAAAATCTCAGAATAATACTAACAGAAATACATAAATGGTTAAGTTATCTCCTGATCGCGATAATTTTTCTTCATATAAGTGCTTCATTAAAGCACCATTATATCAATAAGGATGATATTTTACGGAGGATGCTATGGCCCTAATTTTATCTCGATTTTTTATATACCAGTGCATCATTGTACTCTTATTATTCATGCCCGTAATGGCCAAAGCAGAAGTATCTGAATGGCAAATTCTATCGGGTGAGAGCAGTATTGCTTTTTCAGGCATTCAAAATAATGCTCCTATATCAGGGAAATTTAAAAAATTCAATGGCATAATCGTTTTCGATCCTGACCAGCTAAGTGCAAGTAAAGTCCGTATTGTTATTGATATAAATTCTGTTTCTACTTCTTATAGCGATCTTACATCCGCTCTTCTTACATCTGATTGGTTTAATGCTAAACGCTTTCCAGAGGCTGTTTTTGAGGCGAATCATTTCACCAAAACAGGCGAAAACAAATATGAAGCAAAAGGAAATATGACTATTCGCGATAAAACAGTCCCCATCAAGATTACTTTCGAAGGAGAACCCTTATCGGACAATAAATGGCGCGCTAAAGGCAGCACAATATTAAAACGCTTAGTTTTCGGTATTGGCCAAGGGGAGTGGGAGAGTACTGATGAAGTAAAAAATGAGGTAAAAGTGAATTTCTCTATTACGGCAATAAGGAAATAATCTTTTTATTGTAGTGCAGATTTATCGGAAGACAATGTCGGCTGTCAGGTGCCAGGTTGATTATTATTGCAGATTGATTAATATATAAAAATGAAGGAAAGCTATATCCGCTACAATCATGCATACTGTTACATGCGACATACTCCTTTACGGTCGCATCGTAAAACATTGCTATTTTTACACGGCATCGGAGACTCTAGCCTCAGCTACGAACAATATCTCCAGGTATTTGATAATGTAAATATCTTAATCCCGGATTTTCTTGGTTATGGTAAAAGCTCTAAATATGATGATTATCATTTTAAGGTTCAAATTGCTGCATTAATCGAGCAGATTAATTCGCTTGAGCAAGCATATAAAGTTACATTAGATGACATTATACTGATTCCGCATTCCATGGCAGCTATCCATGCAGTGTTGTTGTGTCATTCAATGATTAAGGAAAAAATTAAAGGCATAATTAATATTGAAGGAAGTATTACGCAATATGGTTCATTTATTTCTGAGGAAGCTTCAAGAGCGTATCAGCAAGAAACATTTGATGCATGGTTTGACAAATTTAGGGAAATAACTATTTTCAACAAGCTACTACATCAATTTCCCATTTGCCGCTCCTATTATGCTTCATTAAAATTCTGCCAAGCTAAGGCATTTTTAGAAAATGCGCTTGAAATCCGCCAATTTTGTCTGGCGGGAACTGGGGAATATACTAATATTGCAGGACTCAATTATGCTGAGTTGGATCTGCCTAAAATATATTGTTATGGTGATAAAAGCCTATGTCAGGAATCAATCGAATTTTTGAATAAAAAAAGGCTCAAAACCAAGACATTTCACACAGCAAATCATTTTCTAATGCTAGAGTGCTTCGATGAATTTGTTGATTTTGTTACTAATTGGGTATCTTTGCATGGCTAAATATCTCATCTCCAAAAAGTTCCACCAACAGGATACAAAAAATAACCGGTGACATTGTGCTGAAATAATAGAAATTTCTGGCGACCGTATAGTACGCATAAAAAATTGGAAAATTATTTAATTTAATAAAATTAAATATGATCATATGGCGTTGATGAAATGTGTAAGCTTGGATAAAAATCATGCTGATTTAGAAACCAAATGAGAGTCTTAGATTCAAAATCGAGATGGATTGAATGATCTGAGGGGAAAAATTTGCCAGTTATTATTTTACCTGTGCATGAGAAAGCATAATGGCCGGTAATGTGGATTACCGGCCATTATGCTTGGATGACAGAGCGTGGATGCAAATAATAAATGCAACTGCCTTTCAAGCTTATGCTGGTATCCATAGTCTTCTAACGAAAATACATAATCCACAGTTTTATAACATCTTTGGCGCTTTGATTGTGTAAATATGATTAACTAGTGGATCAATTTTATCTTTTTTTCGTTGCAAATAATCTTTTAATTCATCTAAATGGATTTTAATTTTTTCAAAATCGATACAAATGTCATCGTATTTGGGTTTATTCCAGCGACTGTTATGAGATATGAACAATGATTTGATTTCAGTATCAGAAATGGTAATCAGAAATTCAGCAAATTCCTTTGAATGTCTTAATGCCTTTCCCAAATTATTTTTACGCTTATTAACATGTTCGATAATTTTTTCGAAGTAAATAGGGTTAAAAAATAGACTACCTAATGAATGCATAGTCTTGTCTGGTGTGATCGAAAAAGCGAGTAATGTAATATAAGCACGCTTTTTAAATTGTTCTTTGTTTAATAAATCAAGAAACCATTGAGGGTATTTATGATCATCTTCACTGGAAGGCCAAAAACGTGGAGGATTTGTTCTCTTAGGAAACTCATCAATATCTTGAGAGGAAATAGATTGTTGACTAATAATTTTTTTTGCTTTCCCAAATAAATCGGTTACATTAAGGTCTATTAATAATGCATGGCTGATTTCCCATAAACAGCGTTCATGGTCAATTTTAAAAACGTTATAATCATTAGTATCAAAAATAATATCGCGTGCCTTGAAGCTCCATTCTCCTAGTGCGTAGCCGATTGCCATGATTTCAGGCAACCCATTTTCTAAAAGATATTTTTCAAATTTTAGAATCAGATCTTGTTTAATAGGACCAATTATCATTTGATAAAATTCGTGCGCTGACCGCTTATAAAGCAATTCAATTTCGTTACTAATTCTCTCAGCATTAAAATTATCTTCTTGTTTACATTGAAGTTGTTCATTTTCTAATTTTAACAGCAACGTTTCTTTAAGGTGACTTAAAAAATCAATAAAAATATTTTTTAAATTTAAAAAATCACTTTCTTCCATAACACCATTTGATTCATTGAATTTTTCATCAATATTCTTGATTGAATTTTCATACCAATAGGTGATTCTATCCCTAGATTCTTCAAAATATTTTTCTACATTTGGGCCTTGGTAGTAGGAAGATATGTATGGAGACCAAAGAAGGTGGCCATCCTCCTTCAAGTAATCAAGAAAATCAAAAACCTTGCTTAGGGTGATTGGTTTATTTATTTTTTCGGTTATGAATCCTACTGATTCATAATCAGCACGAAGTTGATAGTGAGGGCTGTAAGTGCCAAATACTAAAGTACGTTTTCTATCATATACGGGCCGATACTTTGGGCTATGGCAATTTGTATACATACGGTAACATTCACTAGCAAATGAGGATATTTCACTTTTTAACCCAAAATATCTTACATCAGTAGTTCCGTCTTTTTCGCCAAAGAATCCGAATAACCACGATTTTTTATGGTATTGTACTTCAGAAAATTCGTTGTCTTTTTTCTTCTTTGCCGATGAACAATTATTTTCTTTGTTATTAATTTCATCTTGTAATTTTGCTTTGGGCGGCAAAGCATTGATGTTTGATCTTTGCATTTTTCCCTCTGAATAAATTTCTACATAGATAATTTTTACGCGCTCTATTAAATACAGCTTGTACTTTGGCTTGGATTCAAACGAGCCTCCCTAGGCATAATGTCAGCATACTCAAAAATTTGCCGGGTCAGATATTTTCGTGAATCCAATTGAAAAAAACGAAATAGACACGTGCCCTGATTTTTGGGATGCTGCCCCAGTAAGAAAGCTAATCGTTTTTTTTCATTTAGTAAAATTATTTGCTTTTCTTTTTGGAATGCGGAAATAGCTTCTGATAAGCGCATATTTACAGTAACAGGTATTTTCAATCGTTCGCCCATTTGCTTGACACTGAGAAATTCCTCTACGCTAAGAATATCGAGCCGCCCATTTTGCTCTCTTTGCTGCAGCGCTTTTTTTTCACTTTGCACAGCTCGATAGCTAAGATAGACCAGTAGTAAAAGAAAAGCCAACGCCATTATCTCAAAAAATTCTTTAACCAGCTTGTCGCCGCGCATTTGGTCTAGAATGAGAAAATCTTTGCAAATAGATTGATAGGGTTCGTTATGCTCATTTGGATAGGCTGAATACTTTTCCCTAAATTCGGAACATGGGCTATTTATGAAGCCATACGATGGAATAAAAATTTTTTTTGACTTGTAACCCTGCCTGGCTAATTCCTCCCGCAATTGACTCATCTGATTCGAAATCTGCTCGAATGCTTGATTATCATCTGTCAACGCGGACTGGAAAATATAGCCAGCCAACATTAACAGAGCCACCGAGCTCCCGTACAAGCCAGCGCGGTAGGAAGAAAGCGCCCCCCTTCGATGTTTTTCTAACAAGGCTAGGGAATGTTCAAGTTTTTGGATTAGTAGGGATTTAGACGGCATACTCTGAAAGCCTATATTTGTTGTGTGTTGAATTTTATTTGGCCATTATTATAGATCAAAGTTTAATCATATTTAAGCCTTATTTATTTGTCCAATGGTTTGCCGTGGGTCTAAGGGAGCAGGAAATCAGCGATTCTAACCATCTGTTTTATAAGGAAAATCAAACAAATGGTTAGGTATTGCATTATATTATATATAAGATATACTATATTCAATATAGAGGTTACTTAGTTATGGAAAAAGTGCTTATTTCAATACCCGATCAATTGGCGGCGCGCATGCGAGCTACCATTCCTGCTCGTCAGCGCAGCAAAATTATTACCCTCTTGATTGAAGAAGAAATTGAGAAACGCGAACGTGCTTTATATGAGTGTGCGTTAGCAGTAGAACAGGATAATGAACTTCGACGAGAAATGGAGGAATGGAATGTCACACTTAATGATGGTTTAACTGAGGAAGGTGAATCAGCATTAACCGGCAAAATTAAATCTAAATGACAATGGAATAAATAATGAACCGCGGAGAGGTTTACTGGATTGATCTTAACCCAACAAAGGGTTCCGAAATAAACAAACAAAGACCTTGTGTCATTGTAAGCGCAACGCCTATTAATCGCGCAAGAAGCACAGTTGTGGTAGTGCCCCTGTCCACTGCAGCACGTCCCCGTCCACCGATCGTGGTAGAAGTTACTTGCCTTGGCAAGCAAGTAGTAGCAATTTGCGATCAAATAAGAACCGTGGATAAAAGTCGTCTCCTTAAATCTGCCGGCAATCTCTCAGCACAAGAAATGGATAGCCTGGATGAAAGTCTTCGTCAGGTTTTATCCTTGTAAATAGTTTTTTTTATAAATCCAAAAGTAACTGTTTCTTATCAACTCCTTGAGGTTTTATAAAGTGGTGCGTTGCCAGCTCGGCTGATAGCACGCAGTTTAGCTTGAGTCTTTTGCAGGCAAGCTTAAAACGAATTGCCAACAAGTCGGCAAATTCACCCTCTCCTCGCATACGCTTGCCGAATGTTGAATCATATTCTTTTCCTCCACGCATTTGCTTGATCAAGCTCATGACATGTTCCGCGCGTTGCGGAAAATGTGTTTTTAACCATTCTTTAAATAAATCTTTGACCTCATATGGCAGCCTTATGAAGGTATAACCTGCATAATTGGCACCTGCATTTTTAGCGGACTCAAGTATGTGTTCTAATTCTATATCATTAATCATGGGTATCATCGGCGCTGCCATTACCCTGACAGGTATACCTAACTCGCTTAGTCCGCGAATAACACGCAGCCTTCCTTGCGGAGCCGAAGCTCTGGGTTCAAGAATTTTCTTTAATTCCACTGATAGAGTAGTGATAGTCACCGCTACCTTTATTAGTTTCTTTTCTGCCAATTTACTCAAAAGGTCGCGATCTCGTTCGATAAGCGAACTTTTAGTAATAATCGCCACAGGATGCTGATACTGACAAGCAATTTCTAATATGCTGCGTGTTATCTTTAATTTACTCTCTGCAGGCTGATAAGGATCCGTATTGGCGCCAATCACAATCGGTTTGCATGTATAGTTAGCTTTGCTTATTTCTTTTTCCAACAACTTCGCTGCATCAGCTTTGTAAAAAATTTTAGTTTCAAAATCCAGGCCGGGCGATAAATTCATATAAGCATGACTAGGTCTTGCATAGCAATAAATACACCCATGCTCGCAGCCCCGATAGGGGTTAATTGATTGATCAAATCCAATATCAGGTGAATCGTTTCGGTTAATAATGCTTTTAGCTTGTTCTTCCAACAGGATTGTTTCTAATGCGAGTAGTGGTTCATTATCGAATGCGTCGATATCCCAGCCATCATGGAAAATCTCCCGTTTTTCATTTTCAAATCGGCCCTCAGGATTACTCACAGCACCGCGATTTTTAATTGTTTTATTCGTTCTCATTTTTTTCTCGATTAGCAGTATACGCGCGGCAATTCCTGCCAGCGCGTGGTGTAACGCGGCGATCGTTTATCACATTTTATAACCCATTCACGTTTTATACCTTCCGCGGCAAGAAATACCGTGTTTTTCCCCATGGCAGCGTTGATTGTATCCATGGCTTGCATAACCCGTTCGCCTTTCTGGTCTATCACTTCCATAAACATATCGAATTGCCTTATTTTATGTTGATGAATATCGAGCAACATGACACCGGTTTTATGATACCGATATCCTTTTTTATAAATGTGGCGTAGACATTTTTTCGCAATGCTCACCAAATAGCGGGTATCGGCCGTTGGTGTTGGCAGGGAAAACATAACACCATTACCATATTGCGCTTGTTTATTGCTAAACGCATTTGTTTGGATAAATACATAAATAGCAGAAGCAACTGATTGCTGTTTACGTAACTTTTCTGCGGCAATATTTGTATAATGACTAATGGCTTCTTCCAATTCAACTAAATCTGTAACCGCTTTTCCAAATGAACGCGAAGAAATAATTCGTTTGCGCGGCTGATGCTTTTCCAATCTTAGGCAAGGCTCGCCTTTCAGTTCGCGCACTGTTTTTTCTAAGCTAACACTAAAATTTAGCCGTAACATGGCGAGGTCTGCATCACATAAATGCTTAGCGGTATCAATATTAAGTTTTTTTAATTCCTTTGCCAAATTGTGTCCGATTCCCCAAATTCTTTCTACCGGTAAAGTCGCCAAGTGAATGTTCTGTTGTGCAGGATAAATAAAAAATATATCGCTATCTGAACAAGTCTTAGCAATTTGATTGGCAGCTTTAGCAAGCGTTTTAGTCTGCCCCACGCCTATCGAAATAGGGATACCAGTACATGTTTTTATTTTATGTCGTAAGAATAACATCTCTTGTAAAGTCATATTTTTTTGTAACCAAAGAAACGCTTCATCTATCGAATAAATCTCCATTTCCTGATTAAATTCCCCAAGAAGCGCCATCACGCGGCGGGACATGTCGCCATACAATTCATAATTGGATGAGAAAACATGTACTTGATGCCGGTTACAAAATAGCTTCCACTGATAAAATGGCGCGCCCATTGGGATGCCAAGTTTTTTAGCCTCATTTGAGCGCGAAATAATGCAGCCATCATTATTCGATAAAATAATGACAGGTTTTTTTTCCAGGCGTGGATTAAATGCTCTTTCACACGATACATAAAAATTATTACAATCAACGAGTGCAAACATATTTCACACNCTGTGAATTACACTAGTGACGACACCCCAAATATGAACTTCATTGTCTTCACGGATTTCGATGGGTTTATAACCCGGGTTTTCTGCCTGTAATAAAATTTGGCCATTACTATTTTTTCTTAGCCTTTTAACAGTGAGTTGCCCATCTATTGCGGCAATCACTATTTTCCCATCTGTGGGTGTTAAACTGCGGTCAACTACTAAAATATCATTTTCATGGATCCCCGCATTAATCATTGAATGGCCATTTGCGCGTACTAAAAATGTAGCCGCAGGATGTTTAATAAGGTATTCGTTTAAGTCTAATTTTTCTGCTATATCATCTTCAGCCGGAGAAGGGAAACCGGCGCTGACTTTTGATAAATATAAAGGAAGTTGTTGAGGAAATTTACCCTCTGCTATGGCTGTAACCATACTTATTGGCAGGCGTACTGCTTTGGTAGGTTCTTGGTACTTGCCCTTACCTTTCGGCCGACCGGCCCCCACTCTTGCTCCGCCGCTTGGCATGTCTTCCTCCGTTTCAGCTTGTCTTATTTTCATAATATAACTAAGTTATTTTGAATTTTGTACCAAATTCAAAAATAAAGCTATTTTTATTTTTTTGCCTTAAATCGAGGTCAAAAATTTAGAGTTTTTATTAAAATTCAAGTAGATGGTAAATATAAACAGAAGGCCCGGGTCGGTCAAAAAAACGTCAGAAACCTCAGCGTGGACTCAGAGAACACTTTACCAATGCGGCGAAGCATTTTGATTCAAATATGCTTCTGTGCTAGCTTTTTTAATTTAACTATAATGATTTTTTATGCCGAATAAAAAAATTATTTTCATCATCGTGGTAATTGTACTGGCTTTTGGGCAAATCGTTTCTGATCTTTATTTACCCTCACTTCCTTCAATTGCAGCGAGCTTTCATTCTAGTGCAAGTGCTGCACAATTCAGCCTGTCTATTTACATGGTTGGGTTTACGCTTTCACAATTGATTTACGGGCCCGTATCCGACGGCATTGGTCGCCGTAGACCATTACTAATCGGCTTATGCTTATGTCT
>Ga0065721_10051033_pt1 | contig 16510 bp, 13 predicted proteins | sample Mesricmetagenome_FD_59108 | JGI IMG/M metagenome (GOLD analysis project Ga0065721, IMG submission 59108) | Mesophilic microbial community from rice straw/compost enrichment Sample: eDNA_1 v2 (version 2) | ecosystem: Engineered > Solid waste > Grass > Composting > Bioreactor | place: USA: Davis... | reverse complement strand
TTTTCCAGGTGGTCCGTCAGCCATTGGGAGGCGCGCACACCGCACTGCACCCGCGCCTCGAAAATGATCTTCTCGTCCCGCTGAAAATAGCGATCGTAGAAAGCGAACAATCCCTTGCGCTGACTGTAAAGCAGGAATCCGCCGACCAGGGCCGTAAAACTCATAAGCAAGGGCAGATTAACGCCGTGCCAGAGAGCAATCTTGTAGTGCAACAGCTCACCGCCCAGCACGGCAGCGGCTGCGGCATTGATCAGCGGCGCCACCGTCCAGTTGGGCAATATGCCCACCACCAGACAAAGTGCCACCAGTATCTCCACCGGCACCCGCATATAGCGCGGTGGCTCATGGGGCGGGAATTTCGGCAGATCTATGGGTTCGCCATTGAAAAACACATCGTGGATAAAACGCCAGGAATAGGCCACCGCAAAAATTCCCGCCAGCGTTGCCAGCACCGGCACTATCCAGCCGAAGCTGCCGACGGACAGCAGGTTGAGGGTCTCGTTGAAGAACATCTCCTTGCTGAGAAAGCCGTTGAGCAGTGGCACACCGGCCATGGCGGCGGACGCCACCATGGCCAGGAGCCCGGTGACCGGCATGTACTTCCACAGACCATTGATCTTGCGCATGTCGCGCGAACCGGTCTCGTGATCGATGATGCCCGCCGCCATGAACAGGGAGGCCTTGAAGGTGGCGTGGTTGATGACGTGGAACACGGCTGCCGCGGCCGCCATCTGTGTGCCCAGTCCGAGCAGCAGGGTCACCAGGCCCAGATGGCTGATGGTGGAATAGGCCAGCAGGCCTTTGAGATCGTGTTTGAGCATGGCGACAAAGGCGGCAAACACCAGGGTTGCCAATCCCACGGAGGTCACCACAAAAAACCACATATCTGTGCCAGACAGCACCGGAAACAGCCGCGCCAGCAAAAACACGCCGGCCTTCACCATGGTGGCGGAATGCAGATAGGCGGACACGGGTGTGGGCGCCGCCATGGCGTGGGGCAACCAGAAATGAAACGGAAACTGGGCGGATTTGGTAAAGGCGCCGAGCAGTACCAGCAACAGCATCACCGGATAGAGACCGTGGGCGCGGACCGTATCACCCGCCGCGAGAATCTCGGTCAGGCTGAAGGTGCCCACCATATGCCCCAACAGCAGCACACCCGCCAGCAGACACAAACCGCCGCCACCGGTGATGGCCAGGGCCATGCGCGCGCCCTTGCGCGCATCCGTGGCGCTGGACCAGTAGCCGATCAGCAAAAAAGAGCTGAGGCTGGTCAACTCCCAGAACACCAGCAACAACAGAATATTGTCCGACAGCACTATGCCGAGCATGGCCGCCATGAACAATTGCAGCAGTGCGTAAAGGCGCCCCAGGGAATCTTTTTCGGAGAGGTAATAGCGGGCGTAGAGAATCACCAGCAGCCCTATGCCGGTGATCAACAGTGCAAACATCAGCCCCAGACCATCCAGGCGCAGACTTAAATCCAAGCCTATGTCGGGAAGCCATGATCGGTGAAACCAGAATATCTGACCGCCGAGGACATCCGGCAGGTGATAAAGCAGCAGGAGCAGGGCCAGAAACGGCGCGAAAGCCGCCGCGAGTGCACAAAGGGTGCGGCCGCGCGGCGCTGCAATCAGGGGCAAAGCCAGCCCCAACAGGGGCAGCGCCACTATCAGCAATAAACTCATGTGGGGGTTCCAATTTGCTGTGGCGATTTGCGGCTGTGTGGCCCGGCGTAAATTCCGCGCACGCGTCAGCCGGATCTGCGGGCCTGATCAACCGCCTCTTTTTTGCAGTCGGCATTTATACACTGCACATCCGGTGAGTGCCAGCAAAACCGCGCCCTGCCGGAAGGGTCGCGCGGGCGAATAAATCCTCTGCGCGCGCTTGACAGGACGCCGGCAACAGGGCACAAGTTCCACAATGTTTGCCGCTGATGAATCGCAAAGGATCCCGCCATGTCCATTCTGCGCCAGCCTGAAAAAGCGATCGCCCTGCGCCTATTGAATGCGGCCCATCTGCCCACCGAGGATATTTCCGATGCCCTGTTGCAGAATTTCTGGGGATACGAAGCGGATAGCGGCATAGTCGCGCTGGTGGGACTGGAGCCCTTCGCGCGTGTTGGCCTGTTGCGTTCACTGGCGGTGCATCCCGCACACAGAGGCGCGGGAATAGGCACTCGACTGGTGCGCCATGTGGAAGCTATGGCGAGACAGATGGGCATTGGCGAACTTTTTCTACTGACGTCCACGGCCCAGGAATTTTTTGAAGGCCTGGGTTATGCGCTCAGCAAGCGCAGAGATGCACCGAGGGAAATTCGCAGCACGCGGGAATTTGCCGAGTTGTGTCCGGCCTCTTCCCTATTGATGAAAAAAGCTCTGGGGTAGTTGTCACCCGCTCCATGAGCGGGTGACAAAGGCGATGAAAGTCAGATCTCAGCGGATCACCAAATAAAAACTGCCGCGTCCCCGCTGCACGTGCAGCAGAATGGAATCCCCGCCGCCGCTGACGATCCTGTTGAAATCCGCAAGATTTTTCACGCGGGCGCGGTTGGCGCCTATGATGCGGTCTCCCGCCTGCAGGCCGCTTCCCGCTGCGGGAGAGCGCGGCAACAGGCGCACCACCACCACACCGCCGTCCGGATGGTCATCAAACTCCGCACCTTCCAATAGTGGATGGCTTTTGCCTGCGGCGGCGAAACCAGTGCTGGGATCCCCCACCTTGCATTTCACGGTTTTCTCCCGGCCGTCGCGGATATAGGTGATTTTTACCGTATCGCCGATTTTGCGCCCGCCTATGGCATTGCGCAGAGCGCCGGTGGTGGTGGTGGACTTGCCGTCGACCGCCACTATGACATCACCCGGTTTGAGTCCGGCTTTTTCCGCTTCGGAATTTTCCGCCACACCGGTCACCAGCACACCGAGCTGGCCGTTCTTCAAGCCGAAGGCCTGCTGCAAATCGGGTGTGACATCCTGGATGCTCACCCCTATCTGGCCGCGCTTGACCGAGCCGTGCTCGATAATCTGCTCGACGCTGCCGCGCGCCATATTGATCGGAATGGCAAAGCCTATACCCACATTGCCGCCAGCCGGCGCGATTATGGCGGTGTTGATGCCCACCAGTTCACCGCGCAGATTCACCAGGGCGCCGCCGGAATTTCCGGGGTTGATGGAAGCGTCGGTCTGAATGAAATCCTCATAACCCTCTATGCCCAGACCTGTGCGGCCCAAGGCGCTGACGATACCCGTGGTTACCGTCTGGCCGAGGCCGAAGGGATTGCCTATGGCCACCACGAAATCCCCTACCTCCAGATGATCCGAATTGCTCATGGACAACTGCGTGAGATTGTTCGCTTCGATTTTCAGAACCGCTATGTCCACTTCCGGATCAGAACCCACCAGTTCCGCCTTGTAACTGCGACCATCGGTCAAAGCAACGTGGATTTCATCGGCGCCGTTGATCACGTGGTGGTTGGTGATGACTATGCCCTTGTCCGCATCCACTATCACGCCGGAACCGGCGCTGCGCTGACGCTGCTGCGGCCGCTCACGGCGCTCTGGAAGATCAAAGAAATGACGGAAGAAGGGATCGTTCAACAGCGGGTTATTCACTTCCTTTTTGGTGTAGGTCGCGATATTCACCACCGCCGGATTCACCGCTTTCAACATGGGGGCGAGAGACGGCAGGGCATTGCCGCTGGCGTCCACATTGGGCAGAGCTGAGAAGGCCGGCGCGGCGAGCAGCAACGCGGCAGTGAGTGTCAGGACACGCGGCAACTTCATGGTTTTTTCCTCTTCATAAAAACGTTCCTCTTCACCGGATGTTCGTGTTTGGGGTTCGTTAAAAAGTGCGAGCTGGAAAAATGGGGTTGCAAAAACCTTTTTTCAAATAGAGCCACCAAAGACCGTGGTGCGGGCGGAAGTTCCCACGCCAGGCGCCGACCCCATAAAAAAACAGCCGCGACAAAGCGCGGCTGCGGAATATAGAGACGACTGACAGACCTCAGCTGTTGGCGGATGAACCCAGCTCCTGGATTTTCATCAGCGCGTCATACTGCACTTTGGAAATGCGGAAAGTATTGTCGTTGTCGCTGCGGCGGAGGTAGTACTTATCCTCTTTGCTGAGCAGCTGATATTCGTAGCTGCCTTCGTTGGTGGTGACTGTCCACACCAAGCGCAGCAGGGAATTGCCGTCCTGCTTCGCAGGATCCCCGGTGACGGGCGCATCGAATTCCGCCTGTTTCTCAGCTACGCCCAGCACTATGAGCTCCTCCATGGTCCTGGCGTAAGCCGCACCGTCAAAGGTGACTGCAGATTCGGTCTTCTCGTTGGCCTGGGCCTGCTCACCCTCGCCCTCCCCGGCCGCCGCTTCGGCGGGCTCCGCAGAAGGCCACTTGCCATCGACCTTACTGATCTTGTGCTCTCCCAGCTGCAGCGACAATATCTCGCCGCGCGGACGCAGCATATTGGTGTCGAGCCAAGCGTCGCGCCCCATGGAGAGTGAATACTGGTCGAACTTCAGGGAGAAGACTTCCTTTTCACCGTCCAGGCGCAGGTGGGCGTTGCGGAAGCTGGGGGCACTGCCCACGTACAGCAGGGCCAGCTGCTTGTCACCTTGTAGCAGGCGGATCTTGCGCAAGAAGGAATCCTCAGCCACCTGGAAGCGTTTGAGCACCTCGGGCGTGTTGCCCACCGGCCAGCCGCGGCGCAGCGCCTGCAGCTGCTTCATGATGTCGGCCACCTTGTCCGGCTGCACCAGCAGACCCTCCCCCATCTGCCATTGGCCGCCTTTCTTCTCCAGTACCAGCGTCTGGTCCTCACCGGTGATCTCCATCTTGTCCACGGTCGAAACATCCAATGCCAGCAGGGGCTCATTGAGCGCCTCGGGGTCCTGCCGGCCGACATTGAACAACACCACCGCCAGCACCAGCTGCGCCACCAGGGCGCCGGCCAGCCAGGGGATTCTCTTAGCGGATTTCTCACTATGGGTCGAATTCATGTTGCCTCCTGATTATGCTGCCAGCCACTGCTGATAGCGGGCATCGCGCCGCCGGTTGACGGTGTGCAGTACCAGCCAGAGCAGCGCCAGACCGAGCAGCGCCAGACCGTAATTCAAGTACTCCCAGAACTCCTGCGCACCTGTCTCCATGGGCGCCAGGGTGCGGTTGAACTGGCCGCGGGCGCGTATGGCCAGCAGACCTTCTTCCTCCAGCGACCAGTCCACGGTATTCACCAGCAGCTGCAGGTTGTTGAGGTAATTGCCGCCGGTCACCGCCCCCATCATGCCGACGATCTGGTCGCGGAACATATCGTTGGAAGCGAAGACGATCAGACGCGCCGAATCCGGAGAGTGATTGAGCACCACGTTGATGGGCTTGTTGGTCTTCTCCTCACCCTCAGAGGATGAAGCATCCTCGGTCAGCAGCGGAGAATCCATGCCGGCAAAGGCCGACTTGAAGCGCCCCTGGAGCGCGACCGCCAGCAGATGCTTCTGCAGATTTTCCCCGGGCTTGTACCCGGTGCGCAGCAGTTCACCGGTGGGCATTATGTCGCTGCCGTCACCCAGCCAGGAACGGTTGGAGGAGTGCAGCAGAGGCACCACCTTGAGCCCTTGGGTCTTTTCCGGATCCAGGGTGATGGGCGACGCCCAGGCGGCGACCACCTGGGGCAGATCCGCCGTGGGTGGAGCCTCCTGATTCAAACCCTCGCCGCGCACATCCACGAAGAATGGGTAGTCCACCATCCGCATCTCCTGGAAGCGCATGCCGCCCACCTCACGCACAGTGGGCACCGGGAAGGCGCTGTTCTGCGCATCCATCACCACTTCCTTGCCAATATTGACCCCCAGAGACTCCAACCAGCCCTGCAGACCACTGCTGTAGTTGTTCAGGAACAGACTGGTGCGGGTGAGTTTGGCCGAGTAGGGCGAGGTGGCGATGATCACGGTGCCGCCGCGCATCAGGAACTGATCCACCGCAAAGCGCTCCTTGTCGCTCTGGATTTCCGGCGCAGGCAGGAGCAGCAGGTCGGCGTTGCTGTCCACCACTCCGTCGGAGAGGTCCTCGGTCACCACGTTCAGGTCGCCGCCGAGCATGCTCTGCAGATTGTCAAAGCGCACGTCCGTGGCCTCCATCTGACCATAATGGGGATTGGCGCGTTTGGGGGCGACGAAGGCCACTGTGCGGGTAAAGCCCTTGGCGAATCGCTTGATGCCGCCTTCGAGAGAGCTGCGGAAGCTGCCTTCAGTGAAGTCGCCCAACGGCAGCTGCATCAAGGTGTCGCTCTGGCCCAGGGTCGCGTAGAAGTAAAAGCGGTTTTCGCCGAGTATGTCCGCCGCCATGGGGGCAAAACCATACTCCTCGGTAATGCGCTGGCCTTCTGCGCCGCCATTGGCATCCGGGTCGACGAAGCGCGCAGTGAACTTGTCACCTGCCTTCTCTTTGATTTCATCGATCTGCTTGACGATGGCTTCACGCAGACTCACCAGCGGCGGCGGCAGTTTGCTGTCGGCGGAAACATAGAGGGTCAGCTCCAGCGGATTTTCCATGGCGGAATACATGTCGCCGCCGGACTGGAAGGAATAGAGCACTTTTTTCACCAGGCGGGTGATGTCGTACTCGGGGTTGCGCAGGTGCACGCTGAGCTCGCTCTCGGAGCGGGTTCGAACCTCGATCAGGTCGTTGAAATTCAGAACCTCGTACTTGTCACCATACTGGATCAGCACGTTGAAATAGGAATTCACCACCGACGCCTGGTGGCGGTCGTCCACCCGGAAGGGGGTGGGCTGGATGTTGAAGCGGTTATTGGCCTCTTCTTCCATCTCGGGGTTTTCGGTGGGATCTACCAGCTCCACTTTCACGCGCCCTCTGCCCACCACTTCATATTCGCGCAGCAGATCCTGCAGTTGCGGGACCAGGGGCGACAGCAGCGGGTGGGTTTTCTGGGTGAAATAACCGCGGATCAACAGCGGCTCCTGCAATTGCGCCAGATAGCCGCGGGTGGCCTCGGAGATGGAGTACATCTTGCCGCGGGTGGTGTCCCAGCGCAGGGTGGTGATCTGGCTCAACCAGACATTGGCCACCAACATATTGGCCACTACCAGCACAGTGCCCCAGCGCCACAATTGATGGTGCTTGCGATTGCCATCCTGGGCCCAGCGGCCGCGCTCCAGGGCGAATATGTTGAGCGCCAGGAAAGCGACGATCAGGCTGACGTAGTAGTAGAGATCGCGCAGATCCAGCACCCCGCGGGTGATGGATTCAAAGCGTGAGCCTGTGCCTATGTCGCGCATCACCTCGGCGGTTTTGTTGTCCATCAGGTTGGTCAGAACACCAGCGCCCACCAAGTAGAAGACTGCGGCCAGGGCCACTGTGAGAATCAGGCTGACGATCTGATTGTCGCAGCGGGCGGATATGAACAATCCCATGCTGATGTAGGCCCCGCCCAGCAACAGGGACGCCACATAGCCGGACCATACCGGACCCCAGTCCAGATCACCCAGCAGAGACACGGTGATCGGCAGGGGCAAAGTCAGCAGCAGCGCCAGACCCAGTAGGGCCCAACAGGCGAAGAACTTGCCCAACACAAACTGCCACAGGGCCACCGGCTGGGTGAGCACATGCTCCAAAGTGCCACTGCGGCGTTCCTCGCTCCACACTTTCATGGTCAGCGCGGCGGAGAGGAAGATCAGCAGCAGCGGCATCCAGCTGAACAGCGGACGCACGTCGGCGATGTTGCGGGAGAAAAAGGATTCCACCCAGAAGAACACGAACAGGGTGATCAACAGAAAAGCGCCCAAAAACAACCAGGCGATGGGTGCGCGGAAAAACTGCCCCAGTTCCTTGCCGGCGATTTTGCCGACGACGTTGTGGGACCGGTTCGGATTTTGTGTATCACGCGGCATTGGCTATGGCCTCCCCAGAATTCAATTCGCGAAACAGCGTCTCCAGATCCCGTTGCTCACGGTGCAGTTGATAAAGCTCGCCACCGGCTTCGATGATCGCTTTGGCCAGGTTGGCCGCCACCTGATTGGCCGAGCCCTGCTCCGCCAATTTGATGCGGCATACGGTGACATCCTGCTGGGTTTCAAACTGGTAGCCCTTGACGCCCTCCAGTTTCTGCAACAGCGGCTGCAAAGCGGCACTGCCCAGGGAGGTGCGCACATTGAGCACGCCGGCCTCGGTGAGTTCGTCCAGGCGGGAATCCAGCACCAATCTGCCGCTGCGCACCATGAGCACGCGATCGCACACGGCTTCCACTTCCGAAAGTATGTGGGTGGAGATGATGACGGTACTGGTCTGGGCGAGCTTGCGGATCAGCTCGCGCATTTGCAGGGTTTGGGTGGGGTCGAGGCCATTGGTGGGTTCGTCGAGCACCAGCACCTTGGGACTGCCCAACAGCGCCTGGGCCACACCGACCCGCTGCTTCAACCCACGCGACAGGGAGCCGATCTTGTCCAAAGCGCGACCGCGCAGGTCGGTGGCATCCAGCACCCGGCGGATCTCGGCGGCGTACTGGTCCGGCTGTAGTCCGCGCAACCCTGCGGCATATTCGAGATAGGCCACTATGGTCATCTCCGGATACACCGGCAGGTTTTCCGGCAGATAACCCACATAAGACTGGGCCACTTTGGTATCCAGGGCTACGTCTGTGCCGTTGATCAACACGCGGCCGGAGCTGGGCTCCAGATAGCCGCACATCATTTTCATAATGGTGGTTTTGCCTGCACCATTGGGTCCCAACAGGCCAATCACCTCGCCTTGGGAAATCGTGAAACTCACATCCCGGACGGCGTGAAGACTGCCATAGGTGCGATTCAGGCGCTCGACTGTTATCACGAGGACATCCTCCTGTTGATATTGGAAAAGCGGTGCGCCGCGCTGAGATCAAAAGCGGTCGCGGAGCCAAAAATCATTGTTATATCAGCTATCTAGTGAGCTGGTCACGGGTGACGGCGCTTATAGATAGGGGTCATCCGGGAAAGTTTCAAGCACTGGAATCCCGGATGCGCGCAAGCGAGAAACAGCTCACTTCTGCAGGCGGACATTGTCGATCTGCAGCACCACACCGCGCTGATTGTCCCACTGGGGAGAAATGACGAATGGGGTGTTGACGCGTCTGAGATCGAGACCGGCGTTGGCCAGATCCGCCAGGGCTATGCGGTACCCGGTCCAGCGGTCGAGTCCCGGATAGCCCAACTCGTAATCGCCGGAGGTGCAGGGATGGACACAGTCCGCACGGAACACCAGCGGCCCTTTGATCGCCCGCGGATCCGCCACCACTCGCAGATCGAACAGCACCTGGGAATAGCCCGAGAGATCGACGGTGGCGTCACTTTGGAAAAACCCTATGCCTCTGTCGGTGTTGAAGGTCACCTGCGCCACCGTACCGTAGGCGCCACCAGCCTCTGCCAATTGATAATCCACCGAGCCGTCTTCCTGCCAGGTGCGCCAGGCGTAGGGCTGCGCCACCAGTCCGTCGAAAATCATCACAGTGTCACCGGAAGGCTGCGAGGGATCGGGCGGCTTCACCCCTGGGTTGTGCTTGAAGGTGCCGTCGCTGGAGCCGCATCCGCGCCCGGTGACCGGGTTCTTGCGACACTGGAATACGCGCACATGGTCCACCACCAGTGTCTGGGGAAATACGCTTTCATCTATACCTGTGTCATTCACCGAGCCGGCCCAATCGCCGCCCACGGCCAGATTGAGGATCAGATGGAAACGCTGATTGAAAGGTGCAGCGGGTGTGTCGAGCGCCCGGGCGGAATACCAGCCGTCCTGGGTCTGGGTGGCGTAGTGATCGCCGTCCACATACCAGCGGATCTCGCCCTCCTCCCACTCTATGGCGTAGTCGTGGAATCCGTCAGCGGGATTGGCACCGCTCGGCAGCAGATAGGCCTCACCGGAATAAACGTTGTTGGGCCAGTTGTCGCCAAAGTGGAGCGTACCGTGCACCCGCCGTTCATCGCCCACTTTGAGGTTCACCGCCTCCATTATGTCGATCTCCCCCGAGCTGGCCCAACCACCGTAGGCCCAGTCCGTAGGCAGCATCCAGATGGCGGGCCAGGTGCCCTGCCCCCAGGGCAATTTGGCGCGGATTTCAAAGCGCCCGTAGCGCCAATCGCCTTTGCCCTTGGTGCGCAGCCGTCCGGAGCTGTAGGTGCCGGAGCCGCTCAGGTCCGCAGGGTCGTAGGCGGGATCGTCGTCCCCCAGGGCCGGTCCGCGCAAATTCTCGCGCACGGCGCGGATATGAAGATACTCGCCATCCACCCAGACGTTTTTCGGATCGTCCACATAACACTGAGCCTCGTTATTGCCACCCCCATAACAGTTGCGTTCATAACTCCAGCGCGACAGATCCAATTGCGCGCTTTTGAATTCGTCCTGCCAAACCAGGCAATAACCGTCACCAGCTGCCGCCGGGATGCAGTCGTCCACCGGCACACCGGAAGAGCTACTGGACGAACTGCTGGAGGAGCTGCTGGATGAACCGCCACCCGCCCTATCGCCGCCGCAGGCGGTCAGCGCCAGGCAGATGAACGCCAGCAGCGGATAAACACGGGAATCACAGGCAGCCATGGTCAGATCTCAGGAGAGTGGGCAAACGCGCATTCTAGCCGGCTGTGGCAGTCGCGCCCGCCGGCGGCATCACAAGATGGGTTTTCAAATGGGGCGGCTCCTCCCATAAGCGTCACCGGGCGCGCTTGCGGAGGTCTGAAAGCATCACCTAGAATCGCCCCGTCCGAATTCCGGAATTTCCATAGGGTTTTGCCCGGACTTCCTCACCAATCAGGCGCATTTACTTGAAAGCCATCATTCTGAGCAACTGGACCAGTCAGGACATGCGCAGTCTGCGCGGCTATTCGACGTCCTACACTTTGCGCCAGGATGATCAGGAACTCTTCACCATCCACCTCAACCGGAATAAAGGCTTTTACCTGATCTCCGAGTTTCAATCCCCGGATCCTTCGCAGAACTTCATCATCGAGCAGACCAACCGGGTGGGAACACCCCGCATAGCGGCCTTTGATAAGGAATCGGGCAATATGCTGGGGGCTTTCAAAGGCAACACACTGCTCGACAGCAATGACACACCCATATTCGAAATCCAGCCCATTTCGAAGGTCACCGACATCGCCTGTCCACCGGTGAGAAACAACGCGGAGAACTACGCCGCGGTACGCTGCGGCGAACCCGCTATCGGGGTGATCATCTCCCTTCTGCCCCAGCAATATGCGGCTGCCGGCCTGCTCTCCAGTCTACGCCGCCTCACCCGCCGCCTCACCAGTGCCCCCCAGGATGTGCTGGAGGTGGTAATGATGGATGGTACAGCCTGCGATCTGCGCATGCTCTGCGCCGTGGCGGTGATCATGCACAGCCGCGGCGGCCTGCAACTGAAATAGGGCACCGGCCACCACACTGGCTATACTCCAAAATGACCGTCCCCGGTCGCATCTCCCCTGAATCCGCAATATCCGGATCCGGCAGGTACTTATGAGCGCGCACATTCTTGTGGTGGAAGACAATCCGGACAACAGCAAGCTGGTCTCGTGGATTCTTGAAGACGAGGGCTATGAAGTGGCCTGCGCCGAAACAGGGGAGCGCTGCCTGAGCCTGCTGGAGAAGGAATCGTTCGATATGGTGCTGATGGATATTTCCCTGCCGGGCATGAGCGGCAAAGAGGCCACCCGCCGCATCCGCCAGATGCCCCACCTGCAACATCTACCCATAGTCGCCCTCACCGCCCACGCGGCGGAATCCGAGCAGCAGGCCATTCTCGACAGCGGAGTGGACAACCTGCTCACCAAACCCATTCACGATGAACAGCTCCTGGAGATGATCCGCCAGTATCTGCCGCGCTGACCCGCGCCCTACTCCTATCCACTGCTGAGCCGTGAAGACAAAAAAAAGGCCGGTCAAAGCCGGCCTCGAAAAGGGTCATGAAAACGGGATTTCAACGTTCGGAGCGGATTTTCTCCACCAGGAAGTCGACCACCTCCAGCATTCCCTTCTGACTGCCGGCTCCCGCTGTACTCACATGGTAATAGCCGCCCACCACCATCTCCGGCGTGCCGGAAACCTTGTACTTGCGCTGGCGCGTATCGGCCTGGTTCACCTGGGCATTCACTGCGAATGAATCCATGGTCTTGACGAAGACCTCACCATCCAGCCCCTGTGCGGTGACCAGGGAGGAGATTTCGTCTTTGTTGACCAGGCGCTTGTTGAATTTGTGCATGGAATCGAAAAAGACTCGGTGGAGTTTGCCCAGTTGTCCCAGGGCGCTGGCGGTGTAATAGAGTTTGGCGTGGGTCCACATGGCATCCGGCGTACTGCCACCCTGGCGCCACATGGCGGGGGAGCGCACCAGCGTTACATCATCGGCCAGGGTTTTCTCCCACTCCTCGATCAGAGGTTCAAACAAATAACAGTGGCCACAGCCGTACCAGAACAGTTCCGTCACCTCGATCTTGCCGGTTTTGGCAGGCTTCGGCTGGTCGGAAAGGACGGTGTAATGTTTACCCTCTTCGAATACGGGCTTGGCGGCTTCATCTGCGGCGCTGGCCAGCAGCGGCAGGGCCAATCCCAGAAGTGCGACGAGAAAACGCATGTATATCCCCTTTAAGGTTGCAGCGAACTTGGTTGAGGCGGCCCGCACGGGTCGCGGCGTTTAGAAGCCGGGGCCGGCGTCGAGTTCCACCGTCTCGGCCAAAGCGTGAAGCGGTTCAGCCGAAACCTCCAGCTGACCCGTCATCAAACCGTTAGTGCAAGCCGGCGATGTAGTTGGCCAGGGCGACGATTTCGGCATCGGAAAGATGCTCCGCCACTTTGCGCATGACCTGAGCCTCGCCGTCATTCACCCGGTTGCCGGCGCGGAAATCGCGCAATTGCTTCTCTATGTACTCCGCATATTGACCGCTCAGGCGGGGGAAAGAGGCAGGATCGTTGCCGAGACCGCGCGGAGAGTGGCAGCCGCTGCACGCCGGGGTCTGGGTGGTGGCATTGCCGGCGCGGTAGAGGCGCTCGCCCAGGACCAGGGCGTCCTCTTTGGCTCCCGAGTTCAATTGCACTTCCAGTTTGCGCGCGCCAGCCAGCTGCAGAGGCTTGCCGGCATAGTAAGCGGCCAGATCTGCCAGATCCTGGTCGCTCAAGTTATCCAGCAGACCTGTCATTTCCGGCACCACGCGCACCTTGGTCTTGATATCCACCAGCTGTTTGGTCAGATATTTTTCCCCCAGGCCGGCCAGTTTGGGGAAAGTCGGCGCCGGACTGTTGCCATCGGCACCATGGCAGGCGGCGCAGGTGGTGGCCAGCTTTTCGCCCCGGCCGGCATCACCCGCCGCCATGGCAGCAGGTGCCAGGACGGTAAAACCGAGAACCAGTAACAATGTGCGAAGTGAATTACTCATGGAGCTTCCCGTTGTCGTCTGAATGTAAATCTGTCGAAGACGCCCGAATATCCGGGCGCGGGCACAGGCTTGTAGTGATGATGAGGAGGCCGTGCGCGGCTGATCCTGGCATTGGCGTTCGCCAGGAATAAATTGGGCTGGCATTATATACACCTGTTTCTGATAACTCACCTTTTTGTCACCCCGGAACACCATGGCCGACACCTCGCTTTTCCGCCGCGCACATTTTCTTACCAGCGCCCCCAGTCTGCGCCTGTGTCCTCCGGAGACTGGTGCGGAAGTGGCCTTCGCCGGCCGCTCCAATGCCGGCAAGTCCAGCGCCATCAATCGCCTCACGCAAAATGGCAAGCTGGCGCGCACCAGTAAAACGCCAGGCCGTACCCAGTTGATTAATTTCTTCGCCCTGGGCAGCGACCAGTTGCGGCTGGTGGACCTGCCCGGCTACGGTTACGCCAAGGTACCCCAGGCCACCAAGGCCGAGTGGCAGGAAAATCTCGCCGAGTATCTACAGGCGCGCCATACCCTGCGCGGGCTGGTCCTGCTGATGGACATACGCCATCCGCTGCAGGAGTACGACGCCACCCTGCTGCGCTGGGCCATCCAAGGGAATATGCCGGTGCATCTGCTGTTGACCAAGTGCGACAAGCTCAGCCGCGGCGCCGCCCTCAATACCCTCAATCAGGTGCGTCAGCAGCTGAAGAAGAGCGGCTGGCAGGATCGGGTCAGCGCGCAGATCTTTTCCGCTCACAATGGTGAAGGGCTGGAGACACTGGAATCCCAAATCCTCGAATGGCTGCTGCCGGAGGATCAAGCCAGTTCGCCGGAGTCCAGCAGCGCCCCATAGCCCTCTTTATAGGAGGGATAAAGTAGACGGTACCCGGAGGCCAGCAGGCGCCGGTTGTTGCACCGCCTATTGCCCCCCCGCTCCGACGGTGTGGGTTTGAGAGATCCGCCATCCACCCCCAAACGCTCCGCCAGCCACAGACGCACCTGTGTCCCGGGTGCGGGATCGCTGTCGCACACCAGATACAAAGATTCCACCTGTTCGCCGGCAAAATGCCGCTGCAGCAGATGGGCTATGAAGCCGGCGGCATCCCGAACATGTATGCGGTTGGTGTAGTCGCCAGAACCCCCTTTGCCCTCCCGCACCTGGCGCAGCAGAAAGTCCCGACCGGGGCCATAGATGCCGGCGCAGCGCAGCACTGTGTGCGGCAGGCCGCCGGCGCGCAGCAGATTTTCGGCCTCCAGCAAGCGGCGCCCGGAGAAGGTATCCGGCGCTACCGGGCTATCCTCCTCCACCCAACCGCCATCGCTCTGGTGATAGACGCCGGTGCTGGAGACAAACACCACCAAGCCCGGAGGCTTGGCGTGCAACAGGGGCAGCAGGGCGCGCAGCGTCTCCCCATAGGCGGCGGCATAGTCCGCATCGGTAAAAGCCTTGGGCGTGAGGGTGATCACCAGGGCATCAAAAGTCTCCCGGGCCAGCAGTTCCTGCACCACCAGACCGTCCGCCGCACCCTGGACGCATACCACCCCCGGTGCCGCAGGCTTGGCCGAGCGGGAGACACCCACCATCCGATGCCCGGTCAATTGGGCCGCAGTGTGGCGCGCCAGATCGCCGAAACCGAGAAACAGAATATTTTTCGATTGCAAATCCCACCGTCCTCATGTCTATTATTTATCGCATCGCAACTTCCGATAGATTTTTATGACTCTCACCGAATTGCGCTACATAGTCACCCTGGCCCAGGAACAGCATTTCGGACGCGCCGCCGACCGCTGTCACGTCTCCCAACCCACCCTGAGCATCGCAGTCAAGAAGCTGGAAGAAGAGCTGGATACCGCGCTCTTCGAGCGCTCCAAAACCCGGGTCTATCCCACCCCCATAGGCGAGCAGATCGTTCAACAGGCCCAACGGGTGTTGGAACAGGCCGCCGCCATCAAAGACATAGCCAGCGCCGGCAAGGACCAGCTCACCAGCCCCCTGCATGTAGGCGCCATTTTTACCATAGGCCCCTATCTGCTGCCCTTTGTGATTCCGCAGCTGCAGAAGCTCGCCCCCAAAATGCCGCTCTATGTGGAGGAGAGTTTCACCGGCACATTGCGCCGCCGCATACGCCAGGGAGAGCTGGACGCCATCATAGTCGCCCTGCCGTTCACCGAGGCGGACGTGGTCACCCAGCCGCTTTATGAAGAGGATTTCGTGGTGGTGATGGACCGCAATCACCCGCTGACCAGTCAGACCGCCATAGAGTCCTCACAGTTGACCGGCCACAATCTGCTGCTGCTCGGCGAGGGTCACTGCTTCCGCGATCAGGTGCTGGAAGCCTGCCCGGTCCTCAAGCCCAGCATCGACGACCCCCTGGGCCGGGTGCGCACGGCGCGGGAGGGCAGCTCCCTGGAAACCCTGAAATACATGGTGGCCTCGGGTCTGGGCATCACCATTCTGCCGCGCAGCGCCGCCACCGCCAGCCACTACGCCGCGGATGCCCTGATTGTCCGTCCCTTTGCCGGAACGCCCCCCAAGCGCACTGTGGCCCTGGCTTGGCGGGCGAGCTTCCCGCGTCATAAAGCCATAGATGTGCTGCGCGAGGCCATCCGGGCCGCGCGCGCCAGCTTGGCGGAGCAAAATCCCGCCCTGGTGCAACCGACAGAGACGACGGGCAAGCCGGCGCCGCGGGCCGAAAACCGCGCCTGAACCGAATTCCCGCCCCGTGACCCGGACGCCTCTCGACCAACTGCCGGTGACGGCGCTCAAAGGCGTAGGCGAGGCCTTCGCCGCCCGTCTGGCTAAGCTCCATCTGCACACGGTACAGGACGTGCTGTTTCATTTGCCGCTGCGCTATCTGGACCGCACACGCATAGTGCCCATCGGCGATCTGGCGCCCAACACCAGCGTGGTGCTGGAGGGGGAAGTGATCAACTGCCATGTGGTGATCGGCCGCAGGCGCAGCCTGTTGGTGACCCTGCGCGACGATACAGGCCAGGTGGGACTTAGGTTTTTTCACTTCACTGCAGCCCAAAAGAACCAGTTGTCGGCGGGCGTGCATCTGCGCTGCTACGGCGACCCGCGCCTGGGGGCCTCCGGCCTGGAGCTCTACCACCC
>Ga0065721_10006056_pt1 | contig 16514 bp, 14 predicted proteins | sample Mesricmetagenome_FD_59108 | JGI IMG/M metagenome (GOLD analysis project Ga0065721, IMG submission 59108) | Mesophilic microbial community from rice straw/compost enrichment Sample: eDNA_1 v2 (version 2) | ecosystem: Engineered > Solid waste > Grass > Composting > Bioreactor | place: USA: Davis... | reverse complement strand
TGGCCCGAGGTGGAGATCAGGGCCGGCTGGCCGCTGATCATCGTCGCAGGCCTGCTCGTCGGCTTCGGTTCGCGGATGGGGTCGGGCTGCACCAGCGGGCACGGGGTCCTGGGACTTGCGCGCCTGTCGCCGCGTTCCATGGTGGCCGTCGCCACCTTTCTGACGGCCGGCGTGGTCGCCGTCGCAGTTCTGCGAGGTCTCGGGCCATGACCCGCACTATCGCACAGTTCTTCGCGGCGCTCGCCTCCGGCATCGTCTTCGGCTTCGGGCTCTCCTTGTCGGGCATGCTCAATCCGGCCCGGGTACAGGGCTTCCTCGACATCTTCGGCGCCTGGGACCCGAGCCTCGCCTTCGTGCTGGGCGGCGCGGTCGTCGTCGCCTTTGTCGGTGTGCAGGCGATGAGACGGATGAAGCATCCCGCCTTCGACGACAGTTTTCACGTTCCGACGAACAACCGGGTCGATACGTCGCTGGTGATCGGCTCGGCTCTCTTCGGCCTGGGCTGGGGGATCGGCGGCTTCTGTCCGGGGCCGGCCGTGGCGTCGCTGGCGATGGGCCTTCCCGAGACGGTGGCATTCATCATTGCCATGCTGGTCGGGATGACCCTTCACGACCGGGTCTGGAACAAGACGACGTAAGCTAATCCGCCCCCGCGGCCGGGTAAGGCCGAGCAAGGGATCCAGTTGCCGTCCTCGCGCGCTCCCGGCTTGCAAGCGAGATCGCGAAGACCGCGGCTGCGGTCAGCAGGAAGAAGCTCTCGCCGATCGCCAGGCGGTTGTTGGAATTGGACGCAATGGTGATGAAGAAGAAGAGGCTCAGGCCGTAGAGGTAGACCATGATGCTTGCCGGGATGACCGCGTTCTTCTTCGCGACGTAGACGCGGCGCGCGGAGACCACGACGAAGGTGCCGAGCATCAGGGCCCCCAGGGCGCCGTGCCGCACGAGGATTTCCAGGTAGCCGTTGTGCAGCAGGCGATGGGCAACGTCCGGATAAGGGCCTCGCAACCATTCGCGCTGCCAGAGATTGCCCCATCCAACCCACGGCGCCGACCAGACCACGTGCAGGGAATTCGCCCAAAGCTTCAGTCGGTCCCGCATGGAAGCCGGGGTCGCGGGATCGTCGACGGTGGAGCGTATCGCCTCCAGAAGTCCGTCATGCGTGAGCATGCGCGTCGAAAGCCGTGTCGTGGCCTCGACCGTCGGACCGGCGACGACCAGCACGTAGTCCCTGGCCGCAAACGCGGCAGCGCCCGCGACAATCGCCGACATCACCAGAATCGCCAGCCGCGAACGCGACAGAGAAAACACGAGGAACAGCACCATCGACGCCGCNACCAGCAGCANCGCCAGCCACACGCCTTTCGACTGTGCGCCCAGGATACCCAGAAGGCTCAGCAACACGGTCGTCCACCCGGTCGCGGGGATGACANTGGCNTTCCATCCCCAGCAGCGGCCGCTTTCGCTGGCATGGAGCATCCAGCAGATGCTGGTGATGAGAAGCATTCCGCAGCCTATCGCGGCATGGATGGGATTGTTGTGGAAGAGCGGGAACACCCGCTCACCTCGCGAGAGGGCACCCCAGTCGATCGTCATCAGCAAGCCGGCGAGGCCGAGGCAGATCAGAAGGCTCGCTGCAGGGAAGATCTGACTCCGGCTCCGGTAAAGCGCCACACCGAGACCGGGGAAGAAGAGCGGGAACACGTAAAGCCATTCGGATGTGCCGGGCTCGTCGTACACGGCGACCCCCACAATGAACCGTATGAGCGCGTATGCAGCCCAGAGCCAGCAGAGAAGGGCCAGCCAGTCCCTGGCGACGAGGTTGAGATACGGACGGCACCGGATCAGCGCGAAACAGACGAGCGCAAGCGCGGCATAACGGTAGGCGTCGGTTTCCACGAGCATGGCCGATGCCATGACGACCCAGAGCACCATGAGCAGCCACTGCCGGAACCTGGCGGCGGAGGGCGCGGTCAACACCGGTCAAGGCCTCCGAAGCGCATAGCAAAGCCGGTCGAGATAATCGCGCGCCCGGATGAGATGCGTCGGGATACGCTTCCACCAGGCGAATTTCTTCGTCCGGTAGACCGCGCGACTGGCGATGGTGCTGGGAGGGCGTTTCGACCTTACGACGTCCCGTCCTACGGTAAAGACCTCGGTTCCCGTAGCCCATCCCCGCTCAAGCGCGATATCGAGGGGATATTCCATGACGTTCATGCGCTCGAGAAGCTTCAAGGCGCCGNCACGCGTGACGAGGTAGCATGCGGCAGAGCCCATCGGGCCATGGAAGGCCCGGCCGACNTCGTCGCCGCATTCGCTCGTCGCATAGCGCCTGAAGCCCACCATCCGGTGGTTGAAGAACTTGATCACGTCAGCCTGCGGCACCGCCGCGAGTGCTGCAGCGGCCCGTTTTGGCAGGTCCTCAACCAGGCGTATGTCGTCTTCAATAATGATTGCCGACGGCAGGCCGCTGGCCGCGAAGGCGGACAGAGCCTTGATATGGCTCCGGTAGCAACCATACTCGCCCGGAAGCATCCAGCGCCCGGTATTGCGCTTGAACGACACCTCATCCCAGTCGACGCGATCCTTCTCGTCCACCGTCGCGCCGTCGAGCGCCTCGATCCGCTGCAGTTCAATTCCAAGTTCCGCCGCTTCCCGACAGAGCTCGTCCCAACGGTCTCGCGAACGATCCATGTTGATGGCATATATTTTCATCGGGACGTCATCGGCGCTGGGCATAGGAGCTCATCAAAAAACGGTGTCGGACGCAGGCAATGTCGCCAACCTCTAAATCGCCCAGCCACTCTCGGCTGCGGTCAGACATTGATCAATGGCGTTTCGGTCGCCACGACCGCCGCATGCAGCCGGGCCCGAAGCTTGTCGGCCTTTCGACGCTTGTCGTAGCGATTAAGCGACTGCGACCAGCTCTTCAACGGTATCGCTGCGTTTTCCCCATAACCATCGATCAATACGAACCGAGGCTCGTTGTCGAGACGGTCGGAAAGGACCAGATTGCGGACGCCGAGATCGCTGGCCACGATCGGGCTTTGTTCAAGCCAGGCAAAGAAGTCGTCCAGCAGCGGAAGCATGCTCCCATCGAACCGGCGGGACGCCACAAGGTTCGCAAGGGTCGGTGCGATCTCTCCCCTGTAGGTCTCGCAGCGCACGGCAAGTCCAGGCCCCATGTCCGTGTCCATGAGTCCGATCACCTCCTCCAGATGCACTGACGCATGCCCCTCGGCGGCATACATGGCCACCTGCTCCTCGAAGACCCGCATGAAGTTCTTGAGATGGAAGAAACGACGGCGACGCCCGCGCAAAATATCCCAGCGGGCCTTGTAGCGCTCCATCGCCTCGGGCCGCACCACTTTCACCAGCACCGATTCGTCTTGAGGATGCCGATACACAGCAGCATTGTTGCCGGCGGCAACAGGCGCGCTGTCTTTCAGATGGATCATGAAGGTGCTCCGCCGGACGTCTCCCGGAAGGACAGGTTCCGGGTGCCAACGCCGCCACAAGGCGGGACGGAGCCCGGACCAAAGCCTCCCGCCTTCCTTCTTGACGGTTTTATGACGAAATTCAAGGTCCTGCCCGCGACGGGCCACGGCGGGACGAGAACCTACAGGCCCTCGTCGTCCTGCTCCGGCTCCAGGAGGGCCACCAGTTCCGCCACGCGCGGGCCTGGGAGAGGCCTGCCTTCGTTCATCATCGCCTCATCGCTGTTGATCCAGCCCCAGGCTTCNGTCAGTTCCTGCACCGTCGCGCCGGTCGCCGCGATATCAGCAGCAAGCGTGTCCTCTNNCGGACCGAGCACCTGCCTGATCTCATCTATCGTGATCGTCATGGATGCCTCCTGTTCTCGTGGAAGACATCGGGAGATATGGATGCTCCCGCCCGAACGTCCAGCACCGGAGGGGCGCAAGAGCGCGCCGCTTCCGCCGCGGCCGGCCTGCCACAGAACGAAACATCCTTCGAATCGATGTCCCGAAACACGCCGGAAAGGAACGATGCCGGTCGACGGTCGTCCTTTCCGCTAACGAAGCCCGAGGAAAACCATGCGCCGCATCCGGGCGGATGAACGGCGGCCTCTACGGATTCGGATGGGCGGCGCTACCTGTTTACTGGCGAATGATCGCGGCTTGGCCGAAGGCGTCCGCGAGGCTCCGATGCGACCGCAATTTCGTCCAAGTGGCTGACGAAGGATCGTTCATCGAATCCGGGAACGGTCCATTTTGGGGACCGGTCGCGGGGGCACTTTCCGAGGAGAAACAGGAGCTCGTCAGGCTCCTTCCGAGGATGCGAAGTGGAGCAGGAAACATGACAGTCATCCGCATAGCGGTCATCGACCCCCATCCCCTGTTCCGGGAGGGCGTAACCCGCAGCCTGGGAGACTGGCCGGAATTCGAGGTCGTCGCAGCGGGAGGGTCGGGAGAAGAGGCGATCGCGATCGCAGAAGAGGTTCGGCCGGATGTGATGCTTATGGACATCTCGATGCCGCAGAGCAGTGCGGTGATCGTCCCGAGCGTGCTGGCCCGGCTGCCGGGGACCAAGATCATCATGATGGCCGCAGCCGAAGCGAATGAGGAAATCGCCGACGCGCTCCGGCACGGCGCGAAAGGATACGTGCTGAAAGCGATCAGTTCAGAGGAACTGGTGGAGGTGCTCAGGACCGTGGCTGCGGGTGAACATCACATTCCCGCCGAGCTTCCGGCGATCTCCCTGGCTCCGGCCTCTGCAGGGGAGCAGGTGCGCAGGAGTCCGCTGGAACGGCTGACCCCGCGCGAATTCGAGGTCCTCAGCCTCGTNGCCTCCGGNCTGAGCAACAAGCGCATCGCCATCGCGCTCGACCTGCATGAAAAGACCGTGAAGCATCACATGACACGCATTTTCGCCAAGCTGAAGGTNACCAACCGCACGGAGGCCGCCCTTGCGGCGCGCGAGGCCATGGCGACACCATCCGCCCCGGCGGAGGAACCGGGGACGAGCGCGGTCTGACGGCCTGCCTCGGCTGCAAGACCGGGTGCGTCTGAGAGAAGGGCAAGTCCCTCAGTCGGCGGCGAAGCCGTTGGCGCAGATGATCAACCGCCCGAGCCGGGAAGGGACATCAGTTCCGCCAGACGTGTCGCGGCTTCGGAAAGCCGCTTCCGTTCTTCCACGGTCAGCCGTGCAAGATTGTCGAGGAACAGTTCCGCGACAGGCTCCGGAGCACGCGACACCAGTGCCGCCCCCTCCTCCGTCAGCCTGGTATGCACGATCCTACGGTCGGTCGCGGAGCGATAGCGTTCGATCAGTCCACGCTCTTCCAGATTGTCCAGGATCGTCACGGTGGTCGCCGGACTGATGTCCGCATAGACCGAGAGTGCGGCGGAGGTGACCTCCCCCAGTTCCATAATCCCCTTCATCAGGACGAGCTGGGCTGCCGTCAGGCCGCATCTCTTGGCCAAAGCCCGGGATTGCAGGTCATGCGCACGCACGATGCGGCGAATGGCCTTCTCGATCACCCGCACCTCCGACATCTGCAACCTTTGCTCACCAGTCCCGTTTGCGAAAGCGCCCACTGCCTTGACCCGATCAATTCGAACTCTAACTATTAGATGTAGAATAATTTCCGCGCAATCAAGTGAGAAGAAGGGATCGATAAGAACCGTGTGTGGTATCTGTGGTGAAATACGTTTCGATGGAGCGCAACCCTCTCCCCTGGCCCAGGCCGGGATGATGGAGGCGATAGCGCCGAGAGGGCCTGACGGCTCGGGTCTTGTCATCCATGGCAATGCGGCACTCGGACACCGGCGGCTGTCGATCATCGATCTTTCCGAGAAGGCGCGTCAGCCGATGGTCGACGCGGAACTCGGCCTCACCATCGCCTTCAACGGCTGCATCTACAACTACCCGGAGCTGCGGACCGAACTGGAAGGCAAGGGCTACCGGTTCTTCTCGCACGGCGATACCGAAGTCATCCTGAAGGCATGGCACGCCTGGGGAACGGACTGCGTCACGCGCTTCCACGGAATGTTCGCCTTCGTCATCCACGAGCGTGACAGCGGCCGCGTCGTGATGGCGCGGGACCGCTTCGGGATCAAGCCCCTCTATCTCGCGAAAGTGGGCAATGCGATCCGGTTCGCATCCTTCCTTCCGGCCCTTTTGAAGAGCGGCGAGATCGACACGACGATCAACAAGACCGCGCTTCAGCACTACATGACCTTCCACGCCGTGGTGCCACCGCCGCACACGATCGTCAACGGCGTGACGAAGCTGCCGCCCGCCACCATCCGGGTCATCGAAGCCGACGGTCAGGAGGAAGACAGGCTCTACTGGAGCCCGCCATACCGGCGTGACCCCGCGATGAGCAAGCTTTCGTCGACGGAATGGCGGGATCTCGTTCTGGATGCGCTTCGGACGGCGGTCCGCCGCCGCATGGTCGCGGACGTACCCGTCGGCGTCCTTCTTTCCGGCGGCGTGGACTCCAGCCTGATCGTCGGGCTGCTGGCGGAGATGGGGCAGAAGAACCTGATGACCTTCTCGGTCGGCTTCGAGTCGGCGAACGGCGAGACGGGCGACGAATTCGTCTACTCCGACATCGTCGCAAAGCGCTTCGACACGGACCACCATCAGATCTTCGTGCCGTCGGAGCGGCTGATCGAGACGCTGCCCGGCGTTTTCGCCGCGATGTCGGAACCGATGGTCTCCTACGACAATGCGGGCTTCTACCTGCTCGCCCAGGAAGTTTCCAAGCACATCCGGGTGGTCCAGTCGGGCCAGGGTGCCGACGAGGTGTTCGGCGGCTATCACTGGTATCCGCCGCTTGCCCGGTCCAGCGACGTCACCAGCGATTACGCAACAGTCTTCTTCGACCGGTCTCACGAGACGCTGTCGCGGCATCTGAACCCGGAATGGCTGACCGACGGCGATGTCAGCCTTGAGTTCGTGGACCGGCATCTGCGCGCTCCCGGCGCCGACACGCCGGTCGATGCCGCGCTTCGCCTCGACAGCCAGGTCATGCTGGTCGACGATCCGGTCAAGCGCGTCGACAACATGACCATGGCCTGGGGCCTCGAGGCCCGCGTGCCATTCCTCGACCACGAACTGGTGGAACTCGCCGCGAAGATCCCGCCGGAAGAGAAACTGCGGGAGGGCGGCAAGGGCGTACTGAAGGACGCGGCGCGGCTGGTGGTGCCCCCGCAGGTCATCGACCGAAAGAAGGGATACTTCCCGGTTCCCCAGTTGAAATATGTGGACGGCCCCTATCTCGACATGGTGCGCGACGCGCTGACGTCGCAGGCCGCCAGGGAGCGCGGCATCTTCCGGCAGGAATACCTCGGCCGACTGTTCGAAAGCCCGTCGGACCACATCACGCCTCTCAGGGGATCGGAACTCTGGCAGGTCGGGCTTCTCGAGATGTGGCTGCAGACACAGGGGGTATGACAATGACCAAGACGACGACGGACGAAAAGACGAGCCGTCTCCGCGCAGCCAAGGCCGTGGCGCACCGCCTGAAGCGCCAGCGGGCGGACTACTCCAGAGGATTCACCCACGCCGATGGCGCAGACCTCGCCAAGGAAGGCGCGCAGGTGGACTGCGGATGGGGACGCCTGCTCTTCGCCCAGACGTTCAAGGACCCGGATCAACTGGTGTCGGCCCTTCGGGAGGAGGCTCCCGACCGGCGCGACATCGCCGTCTATGTCGCCGACCCCCATGTCGTCCTGGCGGCGGCGCCGCAGGAATTGTTTCTCGACCCGTCGCATACCTACCGGCTTGACCTTGCGACCTACCGCAGCAGCCGCCGTCAGCCGCGCGGCTTTTTCATCCGGCGGCTCTCCTCGGAGGTCGATGCGGATGCCGTCAATCGGATCTACTCCTCCCGCGGCATGGTGCCGGTGCGCGCCGACTTCTTCTGGTCCAACCGGGACAACCGGTCGATTACCTACCTCGTTGCGGAAGACGAGAATACGGGGGATGTCATCGGAACCGTGACGGGCATCGACCATCGCCGCGCGTTCGACGATCCCGAGCGCGGATCATCCCTGTGGTGCCTGGCCGTCGATCCCCAGGCCCGCCATGCCGGGGTCGGCGAGGCGCTGGTCAGGCGGCTTGCCGAGCATTTCAAGGCGAGAGGCGCAGCCTTCATGGACCTGTCGGTCCTGCACGACAACGACCAGGCGATCAGGCTCTACGAGAAGCTGCACTTCCGGCGCATAACCGCCTTCGCGGTCAAGCGGAAGAACTCGATCAACGAGCGGCTCTATGCCAACCCGCTGGAGGAATACGACGTCCTCAATCCCTATGCGCGGCTGATCGTCGATGAGGCGCGACGGCGCGGAATCCACGTGGACATCACCGACGCAGAGGGAGGTTTCTTCCGCCTGACCCAGGGAGGCCGTTCCGTCCACTGCCGCGAAAGCCTGTCGGAACTCACGTCCGGCGTCGCCATGTCCATTTGCGACGACAAGGCCGTGACACGTCGGGTTGTCGAGCGTGCAGGCCTGAGCGTGCCGGAACAGGTGACGGCGACTGACGACGAGGCGGATCTCGCAACCTTCCTCGAAAAGCACGGCCGGGTCGTCGTCAAGCCGGCTCGAGGCGAACAAGGCCGTGCGGTGGCGGTGGGGATCGACGAGCTTAGCGCCATGAAGCAGGCGATTGCGGAGGCGCGGGAGGTCTGCGACCGGGTCCTCGTCGAGGCCTGCTTCGAGGGCGAAGACCTTCGCCTCGTGGTCATCGACTTCAAGCTTGTCGCTGCGGCGGTTCGGCGGCCGCCCCATGTGGTCGGCGATGGACGACGAACGATACGCGATCTTATCGAGGCGCTGTCGCGACGGCGGGCGGCGGCCACGGGCGGCGAAAGCACGATCCCGGTTGACGCGGAAACCGAGCGTTGCCTGAAGCTCCATGGTCTGACGCTGGAAAGCATTCTGGAAAGCGGCCGGGAGATCCTCGTGAGAAAGGCGGCCAATCTCCATACCGGCGGCTCCATCCACGACGTCACCGGGATCGTTCATCCGAGACTGGTCGAAGCCGCAATCACGGCTGCACGCGCGATCGACATACCGGTGGTCGGGATCGACTTCATGGTCCGCAACGCCACCGAGCCCGATTATGTCTTCATAGAAGCGAACGAGCGGCCGGGCTTGGCCAACCATGAGCCCCAGCCGACGGCGGAACGGTTCCTCGACCTGCTGTTTCCGACCTCGGGCCACCGCTCGGCAAGCCTTGCGCTCGGCAAGATGTAGAGACCATGACGATCACCATCGACGAAGGCTATCTCATCAGGCAGTTGAAGACGCTGCTGTCGATCCCCAGCCCGACGGGCTATACGGACGAGATCGTGCACTACTGCTCCGGCGAGCTGGAACGCTTGGGGCTGCGGCCGGAGCTGACCCGGCGTGGCGCGATCCGGGCCATCCGCCAGGGAAGCCGACGCCAGGGTGCCCGGGCCATGGTCTCCCACCTCGATACCCTCGGGGCACAGGTCAAGGCCGTGAAGGAGAACGGGCGGCTGGAACTGGTGCCGATCGGTCATTGGTCGGCGCGGTTTGCCGAAGGCGCCCGAGTAACCGTCTTCAGCGGCGCAGGCAGTTTCCGCGGCACGATCCTGCCGCTCAAGGCCTCCGGGCACACGTTCAACGAGGAGGTGGACACGCTGCCGGTCGGCTGGCCCCATGTGGAGCTTCGGATTGACGCCGTCACGGCGGCGCGCGCGGAAACGCTTTCGCTCGGCATCGACATCGGCGACATCGTGGCCGTCGATCCCGGTCCCGAATTCCTGGAGAACGGCTTCATCAACTCCCGCCATCTCGACGACAAGGCGGGGGTTGCGATCGCACTTGCCGCGATCGAAGCACTGGAGCGGACGGGCGCTGCGACGCCGGTGGATACGCACTGGCTCTTCACGATTGCCGAGGAGGTCGGCGTCGGGGCCTCGTCCATCCTGACGGGTGACGTCGCCTCGATGCTCACCATCGACAACGGGACGAGCGCCCCGGGNCAGAACTCCTCCGAATTCGGGGTGACCATCGCAATGGCCGACCAGTCNGGACCGTTCGACTATCACCTCACCAAGAAGCTCGTGGATCTTTGCCGGACGGAGNNCATTCCGTTCCAGAAGGACGTCTTCCGCTACTACCGCTCGGATTCCGCCTCCGCGATCGAAGCGGGTCACGACGTGCGCACTGCGCTCGCCACGTTCGGCATCGATGCGTCGCACGGATACGAGCGCATTCATACACATGCCCTCATATCCGTTGCCCGTCTCGTCGCCGCCTTTGCAATCAGCCAGGTCGAGATCAAGCGGGATGCCCGCGAGATTTCCGGTCTCGAAGGCTTCACCCACCAGCCGACCGAGGAGGCGAACAATCCGCCGCCGGAGGAGCTTGGACCGGCTTAGGGANGAAGGCGTAAAGCGCAATTACTGTGAAGGTGTCCGGAGCACAGGCTTCAAAGCGGCCGATCGCTGCTAGCCCGAATCCGCTTTCGGCCGCTCGGAGGCAACCGCCGCCACGATGCGGGTGAAGAGGGAACTGCTGGCCAGCTCCTCGATTGGAAGGCGCAGCTTCAACCGCCAGTTCGGATAGGCGTCGGACGTCCCCGGAACATTCGTCGCCCGGTCCTCCCCGACCAGATCGGCAAGACGCAACGTCACCATCAGGCTCGGGGAGCGGGCCAGAAGTTGATGCAGGGCGATGAAAACCTCTTCCGAGATAGCGCCGGAAGGCTCCGACAGGCCTGCTACCGGCTCACTCACCAGGTCCGCATCGCGAACCGCTCGGGTGAAGGCCGAGCGCCGCGCCTGGCGCTCCCGCATCGAGACTGCCGCCCCCGCCTCATCCGTCAAGCCAAACTTTTCCGCCAGGAGGATATCGTCGCCCCTCCACCAGCCGATCAGCGGCGGGAGGTCGTGGGTCGAAAGGCAGGCGAGCGACAGCCTGAGCACCCGCGAGGGGTCGAAGACGCCGCCCTCGATCGGCTCGAAATAGAAGACGCGGTAGCCGAGGATGCCAGCCTTTTCCATGACCTCGCGAAACCCGATGGGGACGTTGCCCAGGTCCTCTCCGATGACGATCGTCTTCCGCCTGTGGCTGACCTTGGCAAGCGTGCCGGCCATGTCCTGGAAGGGATAGCGCAGATATCCCCCGACAGCGGGCGTTTCTCCNTCGGGCAGCAGGAATAGCTGCCACAATCCCATGGCGTGGTCGATGCGAAGNGCGCCGGAATATTCCATGGAGGCGTCCAGCAGTTCGTCATAGGGACGCATNTCCTGCGCCTTCAGAGCCCTCGGCGACNNGGCNGCAAGGCTCCAATCCTGGCCCGAGGTGCTGAACACGTCCGGCGGAGCACCGACCCTCAAGCCCGGCAGGACCAGATCCGGCCTGCTCCACGTGGAGGAGCCGTCGGGCGCCTCACCGACAGCGAAGTCAAAATAGAGGCCGACCCGCAGGCCGCTGGCGCGGGCGTGGTGGGCGGCATCGGCCAGTTGCCGCGAAGCGATCCACTGCAGCCAGCAGTGAAACTCGACCTCGTCCTGATGCTCCCGCTCGAAGTGCTTGACGGCCTCGCTGCCGTGAGACCGATACTCCTCCGGCCAGTCGCTCCAGCCCCTCCCCCCTTCGCGGCCGGCCAATTCCAGTGCGATTACATCGAACAGGGCATGGAGGCGCAAATCCTCTCCCCGCGCCGCGCGGAACTGCCGGAAGGCCTCGTGCTCATCCCTGGGGACGTCGCCGTCCTTGAAGCCTGCCCAGATCTTCCGCAGCACCGAAAGCTTGAGTGTGGTCACTCCCTGATAGTCGATCGTTTCGGATGCCCGAAGCCCGGACAACAGTTCCCGGTCGACCCAGGCCTCATCAAATCCCGGCAACTGGTCNACCGCGATATACAGGGGATTGAGGAATTTCCGGTTGGAGGGAGAATAGGGGCTGCAGCGGGAAGGCTGAGCGAGGAAGAGCGCATGAAGCGGGCTGAGGCCGACGAAATCCGCACCCGCCGCCCCNGCCACGCCGCAAACCACCTTCAGGTCCGCGAAATCGCCGATACCCCAGTTTCGCGAAGACCTCAGTTCGTAAAGCTGGAGCGANACGCCCCACAGACGATCCGCTTCAAGGAACGGCGGGAGATAGCATCTNGTGCTCCCGTCGATGTCCATCTGCGGCGGAGACAGCCCGGCAGGTGGCAGATCGCCGGCGCCGAGAGCCTTCAGTATGTGCCTGCGGGTCGAGACCGGCACCTCGCGCACTTCGCCCTGCAGATCTTCGTAAGTGGCCGGAATCCCATGAAGAGCGGCAATACCATCGATATCCGCCGCGTCGATCTCCAGTTTGCTGCTCATCGGTACCTCACCCTCTTGCACCCGATGAACTTGAAGCGCTGGGCAAATGTTCCGGCTCCGTATCTGGCTGGCGGACACAGACCAAGCTCGCAGACGCGGTCGGCTCAGGAAAGCCGGCGGGAACGGTCAAGAGCAGTGGCGCCGGCCTCGGCAACGCCTCGCGGGGAACCTCTGCCGGGAAGAGCGAACGGACAGACCAGCCAGACGGGTGACGCTCCGCACACTCCCCAGGCCTATTGATCGATGGCATGCGGGGAGGTCTGGCCGGGATCACCGGAGATGGTGGCCTGGAAGGGGCGGGATGCGAAGAACACCACCGCAACGAGAATGACGAGGAGGCCGATCAGCAGGTAACGCAGGTTCATGTTGCCTCTCCTTTCCAGCAGACCAACCAGCGCCAGGAGCGGAAGTTCCGGCGTCTGCCCTGCGACATGCGCAAACGGGCTACGGCATAACCCGGTCCGACGCCCAGTGCCTTATCCGCTCAAGGCCTGCCCTCAGCAGGGCTTCGGCGGCGGCCTCGGTCTCGGCCTCCACGTAGCAGCGCATCTCCGGCGCATTGCCGGAGGGCCTGAAGTGGATGATCCGGCCATCGGCCAGGGATATCCGCAGCCCATCGATATCGGACATGGCGCCGACTTGGCCTATGGGAGCAAGGAACTCTGCGACGTTCACAGCGTCGGCCCGCAAGTGTGCCATCAGGGCCGAGCTCGCCTCGGTCGGAAAATTCTCCAGACGGTCTGCGGCCGCGATCGGAAGACGGAAGGAGGAGGCCATCTCGGAAAGCCGCCGTCGGCGTTCCGCACGAAGCGCCAGAACGGCCAGGATGGGAAGGAAGCAGTCCCGCGTCGGCAGCGGGCGAAGAACCTGCCCGTCGACACGAAATTCGGATGCGGTCAGGACGCCTCCATTGGCCTCGAACCCGATCACACCGCGGTCTCCCCGAGCGACCGCCTCCTGCATGCCGGCGATGACATAGGGAGACCCCACCTTCGTCCGGACGACCCGAAACGAACCCGCCTTCTCGATCCCGGAATTCGAAGTTACCGGCGTCACGACGACGCCTGCGCCGAGAAACCGCGCCGCGATCAGTCCGAGCAGATCTCCCCTCAGCGGGTTTCCCGTTTCGTCCGCGACAAGGGGCCGGTCGCCGTCGCCATCGGCCGACACCAATGCGTCAAGGCGGTGCTCGCCGGCCCATCCCCGTAACAGCGCGACGGCCTCCAGAGAAACGGCCTCGGTGTCTACGGGAATGAAGGTATCGGACCGGCCGAGGGGCAGTACATCCGCTCCGTAGAACCGCAGGACATCGACCAGCAGGTCGCGCGCCACGGTGCTGTGCTGGTAGACGCCAATGCGCAGCCCTTTCAGCGCATCCTTCGGCAGAAGTGACGAATTGCGCGCCAGAAACTCGTTGCAGCATTTCTCCGACCGGTCGGGAAATCCGGCGTCAGGAAGGGGTGCCGGTTCGAGGCCGACGTCCACAGCTCCGGCCAGGACACTGATCGCCTGCTCGTCCGCCTTGTCGATCTCGCCGTCCGGCCGGTAGAACTTGATGCCGTTGCGGTCGGCGGGGATATGGGAGCCGGTCACCATNAGGGACGCCGCCCCCTTTCGAAGGCCGTAGAGGGCGAGCGCCGGTGTGGGAACGGTGCCGCAGTNTTCGACCNGAAATCCCAGTGCAGCGAGCGCTGCGGNACAGTTTTCGGCGATCCGAAGGCTGGAATCCCGGAAATCGCGCCCGAGAAGGATCGTAGNCCCCTCCGATGCCCGGCCGCTCTGCAACAGGTAGCGTCCGAACGCCTGCGCATAGGTCGCGGAGGCCGGTCCCATCAGATCCACCGATAGTCCCCGCAGCCCGCTCGTTCCGAATTTCATGTGCCGTCTCCAGCCGCCTCTCACACCCTGGACGCAATGTGTAGTCATCCCGCCGGAGCCAGGCAAGTCGCCGCCGCTCGCGGCCTTCGACTATCTGTTGCCCGTGACGATTTTTCATTTGCGCCACTGCATCGTCCTCGGCATGTTCGGCTCCATCGGTATCTGGAGTGAAAGTGCAGACATGACAGCGGATGCAATCGTCCTCGGCGCAGGGATTATCGGGGTTTCCACGGCGCTACAACTCGCACGCCGCGGCAAGTCGGTTGTTCTCGTGGATCGGCGGGGGCCGGGCGAAGAAACCTCCTACGGAAACGCCGGCCTCATCCAGCGGGAGGGCGTGGTCCCTTATGGATTTCCGCAGCAGTTCGGGCTCATTCTCCGCTATGCGCTCAACAACCGCATAGACGCGCATTATCACTGGCGCGCCATCCCCTCCGTCACCTCCTTCCTGGCGAAATACTGGTGGCATTCCAACCTGACGCGGCACCAGCTCATCGCACGGGCCTATGCGCCGCTGATCGAGCATTCGATCTCCACGCACAACGAGCTGATCGAGGAAGCCGGTGCGCAGGACCTGATCGCCAAGGACGGCTGGACGGAGCTGTTCCGGACCTCCGTCAAGTGTGACGGCGAATTGAAGGAAGCCGCGCGGCTGCGCAAGGAATACGGCGTCACCTTCCAGGAACTGACGCCTGCCGACATCGCGCAGCAGGAGCCGAACATCAGCGACGATTTCGTCGGCGGCCTCAAATGGGAGGATCCCTGGTCGGTCCGCGACCCCTATGCACTCACCATGGCCTATGTCCGACTGTTCGAAAAGCTCGGCGGCCGTGTCCTGAAGGGGGACGCCAGGAGCCTTTCACAGACCTCCACCGGCTGGCGCATGGTCGCCGGCGATGGCACGGTCGAGGCGAAGGACGCCGTGGTGGCGCTTGGGCCATGGTCGGACACGGTGACGAAGCCGCTCGGCTACCGCTTCCTCGTCGGTGTCAAGCGCGGCTACCATATGCACTATGCCCCGAAGGGCAATGCCAAGCTGAACGGCTGGACGATGGACGCCGAGCGCGGTTATTTCCTTGCGCCGATGAACCAGGGAATCCGCCTGACGACCGGCGCGGAGTTCGCGCTTCGTGACGCGCCGAAGACGCCGGTGCAGCTGGAACGGGCAGAAGCCGTTGCGCGTTCGATCTTCCCGCTCGGTGAACGCCTGGATGCGGAACCCTGGATGGGCGCCCGCCCCTGCACGCCGGACATGATGCCGGTGATNGGCCAGGCGCCGCGCCACAAGGGCCTGTGGTTCGCCTTCGGGCATGCGCATCACGGCCTGACGCTNGGCCCGGTNACAGGACAGGTCATCGCCGAGGCGATNACCGGCGAGAAGACGCTGATCGACATCTCGGCCTACCGGCCGGAACGTTTCGGCGCCTAGCATTCCTTCCGGATAAGGGCTAAAGTTCGCAAAAAGGGGAAGCGTGGCCCGGATCGCGGGGCCACGGAAGGGCATGATCCGCTATCTGATCTACAACGCCAGCACTGTTCACCGTTAGCGCCACGCGNGGCGCGGGCGCTCCGGCGCCATCGGCGAAACAGTCATCTGGTGTTGCATGCATGATCTAATCTCCGCANAGACCTTCTTCGAGAGCAATCCCGATATCGAAGTGCTCGANGCCTTCGTCATCGACGTCAACGGCGTGCCCCGCGGAAAATGGATTCCCCGCGAGCGGGCGCTCGACGTCCTNTCGAAGGGCATGGCGATGCCGCGTTCCGTCTATGCCCTCGACGTGTGGGGCCGTGACGTCACCGCGGCAGGCCTCGCCGAAGGGACCGGCGACCCCGACGGTATCTGCCTGCCGATCCCCGGCACGCTATCGCGCGTCACCTGGCTCAACCGGCCCACGGCCCAGGTGCTGCTCGGCATGCAGGACCCCGACGGGCAAGGCTTCTACGGCGATCCGCGGCAGATCCTCGCCAATGTCCTCAAGGGGTTCACGAAGCTCGGGCTGACCCCGGTGGTGGCGACGGAGCTCGAGTTCTATCTCATCGATCCGGTGCGCTCGGCCCTCGATCCCGTCCGCCCGCCGAATTCCCGCGACGGCCGCTGGCACACCGGCCAGACCCAGGTGCTGTCGATCTCCGAACTGCAGGATTTCGAGGAGGTGTTTCATGGCATCGCCTCGGCTGCACGGGCGCAAGGCATACCCGCCGACACGACGCTGCGGGAGAACGGGCCCGGCCAGTACGAGATCAACCTCAACCATGTGCCGGACGCGCTGAAGGCGGCCGACTATGCGGTGCTGCTCAAGCGGGTCGTCAAGGGCGT
>Ga0065721_10051032_pt1 | contig 16517 bp, 12 predicted proteins | sample Mesricmetagenome_FD_59108 | JGI IMG/M metagenome (GOLD analysis project Ga0065721, IMG submission 59108) | Mesophilic microbial community from rice straw/compost enrichment Sample: eDNA_1 v2 (version 2) | ecosystem: Engineered > Solid waste > Grass > Composting > Bioreactor | place: USA: Davis... | reverse complement strand
CGGACCGGGCGTCGAAGAGCGCGTGCCGTTCAAGGGCATCCGCAAGGCGATCGCCAATGCGATGGTCAAGTCGGTTTATACGGCTCCTCACGTGACGCTGATGGACGAGATCGACGTATCCGCGCTCGTGGCTCTTCGCGCCAAAGCGAAGCCGGTAGCGGAGAAGAAGGGCGTCAAGCTGACATATCTGCCGTTTATTGTCAAGGCGCTCGTCGCCGCATGCCGCGAGTTCCCGGCCTTGAACGCGATGATCGACGAAGAGGCTAACGAGATCGTGTACAAGAAGTACTACAACGTCGGCATTGCCACCGACACGGACAACGGCTTGCTCGTGCCCGTCGTCGCGGAAGCCGATCGGAAGAACATTTGGACGATCGCGAACGAAATCCGCGATCTGGCTACGCGCGGCCGGGATGGCAAGCTTGCCCCGAACGAGATGAAGGGCGGCACGATTTCGATCACGAATATCGGCTCCGTAGGCGGCATGTTCTTCACGCCGGTCATCAACTTCCCGGAAGTCGCCATATTGGGCGCGGGCCGCATTTCGGAGAAAGCCGTCGTCAAGAACGGCGAGATCGTCGCCGCTCCGGTCATGGCTCTGTCGCTCAGCTTCGATCACCGTATCGTCGACGGCGCAACGGCGCAAAGTTTCCTAAACTACATTAAGCAGTTGCTCAACGATCCGGAACTGCTTGTCATGGAGGTGTAATTCATGGTCGTAGGAGATGCTTCCCTAGACATTGATTTGCTCGTTATCGGTGCGGGCCCCGGCGGATACGTCGCGGCTATCCGCGCCGCTCAATTGGGACAGAAGGTCATCATCGCGGACAAAGGCAAGTTCGGCGGCGTCTGCTTGAACGTCGGCTGTATCCCGTCCAAGGCGCTGATCAACTCGGCGCACCACTACGAAGCGATGCAGCATGCGGCGGACTACGGTCTGTCTGCAGATAACATCAACGTCGACTTCGGCAAAGTGCAAGATTACAAAAACTCCGTCGTCAACAAAATGACGAGCGGCGTGGAAATGCTGCTGAAGGCGAACAAGGTGCAAATGTTCCAAGGCGAGGTTATGTTCATCAACGAGAACGAAGCCCGTCTGTTCAACGATCAGGAAGCGCCGCGCTACCGTTTCAAAAACTGCATCATCGCGACGGGCTCCCGCCCGATCGAGCTGAAGCCGTTCCCGTTCGGCGGACGCATTCTGTCTTCGACAGAAGCGCTGTCCCTGCCTGAGCTGCCGAAGAGCCTTGTCGTTATCGGCGGCGGCTACATCGGCATCGAGCTCGGCCAGATGTACGCGAAGTTCGGCACGAAGGTGACCGTGCTCGAGGGCGCGGACACGATTCTTCCGGGCTTCGACAAGGACATGAGCCAGCTGGTTGTCAAGAAGCTGAAGAAGTCCGGCGTCGAGATCGTCAACGGCGCGCTGGCCAAAGGCGCGGAGCAATCCGACAAGGACGTCACGGTGACGTACGAAGTCGGCGGAGAGCAGAAGACGGTAACGGCCGACTACTTGCTTGTGACCGTAGGACGCCGTCCCAACACGGACGGAGAGCTCGGGCTCGATCTGATCGGCGTGAAGGTCGGCGAGCGCGGCCTGATCGAAGTCGACGACCAATGCCGCACGAGCATCCCGCACATCTATGCGATCGGCGACATCGTGCCGGGCGCGGCGCTGGCGCACAAAGCTTCCTACGAAGCGAAAGTGGCCGCGGAAGCGATCGCGGGCTTGCCTTCGAAGGTCGACTACAAGTGCATTCCGGCCGTCGCGTTCTCCGACCCCGAATGCGCAAGCGTCGGCTATACGGAGAAGGAAGCAAAGGAGAAGGGCCACAACGCGAAATCCAGCAAGTTCCCGTTCGGCGGCAACGGCCGCGCGGTGACGCTGGGCGGAGCGGACGGCTTCATGAAGCTCGTTCACGATGCGGATACGGGTCTGGTGCTCGGCGCGCAAATCGCGGGCGTCGAAGCTTCCAACATGATCGCAGAGCTCGGCCTTGCGATCGAGATGGGCGCGACAATCGAGGATATCGCGCTTACGATCCACGCTCACCCGACGTTAGGCGAAATTACGATGGATACGGCGGAGCTGGCTATGGGTCACCCGATCCATACGCTTGCGCCTAAATCTTAAGGAAGAGCAATTTCAATAAGAGCAGCAAGGCTGTCCCCTTCCCGGGGATAGTCTTGCTGCTCTTTATTAGTGTTCAGCGTCCGGAGGACGCCGAAGGCGTTTTTGCCTGGTTGCGAAAATTCGCGGTCACAAAATCCATGCCCAGCGAATGCTGATATTCGCTGACCTCATGTCCCGAGAACGGATAGTCGATCAATTGTTTGGGAGCGTCAAGCCGATTATAGACCGCATAGATCGTTTCGGGTGGACAAATCGTGTCTTTCCAGCCGACAGAGATCATGACGGGGATAGAGATGCGATGAACCAGATTGAGCAAATCGACATGGACCAACGTTTGGCGGACGGCCGGAAGACGATCGGGATATCGCTTTAAATAAGCGGCTATTTCGGTCAGAGAGCCTGTGGAATGCATGAGTCCGTATTCGAGATGGCACATATTCGGGATATCTGCGACGCAGACTCCTAGCTGTGGATGCAAAGCCGCAGCCAGCAGAGCCAGACCGCCGCCTTGGCTGCCGCCAACCGCCGCCAGACGCGACATGTCGATCTCCGGCTGTGCCGCCGCAGCGTCGACGGCGCGCACGGCGTCCAGGGCGATCGCCTTATAGTAGCTTCCGTCAATATGGCGGATGCCTTGCGTAACCCAGCCTTTTACCCAGCCCTCGCTAAGGGAAAGGCAGCTGCCCGTTTGGCCGGCTTGTCCTCGGGCGTCAACGGCCAGAACGGAGAAGCCGCGAAGCAGCCAAGCGGCATAACGGTCGGGCAGTCCGCGATCCCCCATGTAGCCTTGATACACAATAACACACGGTAACGGATTCACGTCCAGTTCCCGACGAGGAAGCAGCAGCCAGCAGTGGACGGGCGTCTCGTCGAACCCTTGAAAGGTTAATTTGTCGACACGAACGGTCGAATACGGCGAATTCTGAGTTTCTCTTAACACCAGCAAAGGAACGTGGGCCTGCTTCCGCAGAACGCTGTTCCAATATTCGTCAATTTGTTGGATCGATATTGTTCTTTCCGGATTTTGCTGCATAAGCTCTTGCTTGCGTGCTTCGAAAGATCCCACCTTGTGTCTTTTCCTCCTTCTACCTAAGTTATGATGGTCATCCTTTAACCGCGCCGATCGTAAGACCTTTGACAAAGTACTTCTGCACGAATGGGTAGACGAAGACGATTGGTCCGATTCCGACAATGGCCATCGCCATGCGGACGGTTTCCGTAGGGATTTTGGCAAGCTCTTGCCCGGCGATATTGGCATCCACCATGCCGGAGGTCAAATACTGAATTTGATTAATGACCTTGTACATCAAATATTGCAGGCTGACCAGATCGTTGTTGCTGATGAACACCATGCTGTTGAACCAATCGTTCCAATAGTTCAACGTTTGAAACAAGCCAATCGTGGCCATGACCGGGAGCGACAGCGGCAAAATGATCCGGGCATAGATGCGAAATTCGCCGGCGCCGTCGATCTTCGCAGATTCGACAAGCGAGTCGGGGATGGTGTTCGTAAAGAAAATTCGCATAATGATGATGTTAAATGGAACGATCAGCAACGGAATAATTAGAGCTGCAAGCGTGTTTTTAAGTCCTGCTGCAGAATAAGTGAGATACCACGGCACAAGACCGCCGTTGAACAGCATGGTGAAAAAAACGAAAAAGGAAATGGGATTCCGAAACGGCATGTCGCGACGCGATATCGGATATGCAAACAAGGAGGTCAGCAACAGACTGATAAAGGTTCCGAGGAGGGTGACGACAATGGACACGGTGTAGCCGCGAACAATTTTGGCGTAATCCTTAAACAGAAATTCATAGGCATACCATGAAAACTGCTCCGGAATAATACGGTAGCCGCTGCGGATAATGGCGTTCTCATCCGTCAGCGACACCGAAACGACAATCAGAACCGGGAACAGGCAGGCCAGCGTGGCGATTACAAATAGAAGGTTTAACAGCAGATTCGAGCTCCAGGAAATGCGATTGATCATGAATGAGATCTCTCCTCAGAATAATGCGTTTTCTTTGCTGATCTTGCGTACGGTATAGTTGGTCAGATAGACAATGACTAGCCCGACCATCGCTTGGTAAAAACCGGCTGCTGCGGACATGCCGACGTTGCCGTTAAGCAGGAAGGATCGGTATACAAAGGTGTCGATAACGTTGGTTGTCGGATATAGCGGCCCGCTGTTCAGCGGAACCTGATAAAACAAACCGAAGTCGGCGTTGAAGATGCGCCCGATTTGCAGAATAATCATAATAATGATAACCGGCATCATAAGCGGAATGGTAATTTTCATAATTTGCTGCCGCTTGGATGCGCCGTCTATGAGAGCGGCCTCATAATACTCCGGGTCAATGGCGACAATCGAGGCAAGATAAACGATCATCGTATATCCAACGCCCTTCCACAGATTGACGATGGGCAAAATATAGATCCAATGCGCGGGCTCGCTGTACCAGGAAATGGGGGAGAGGCCGAGCGGCTCCAAAATGGATTTATTGATAAAGCCCGTTCCTCCGCCGAGAAAGGCGTAAGCCAGATAACTGACCGCGACAAAGGAAAGGAAGTAAGGGAAAAGCAGACTGCTCTGATAAAACTTTGCCAGCCGGCGATTCCGCAGCTCGTTAAGCGCAATGGCCAGCACAATGGCTGCGAATGTATTAATGATAATAAAAGCTCCGTTGTACAGAACGGTATTGCGCGTAGCGATCCAGGCTTCCTCGGTCTGGAACAGAAACTTGAAGTTGTTGAAGCCGGCCCAGGGACTTCCGTATATGCCGCCGTCAAAGGTATAGGTTTTGAAGGCGACGATGACGCCCGCCATCGGAATATAATTGTTGAAGATCAGGACGGCGGTTGCCGGCAGCAGCATAAGAAACAGGACGCGATATTTGATTGTTCGCTTGTATTGGCGTTGTACGGCGTTCATGATGGACATCGTATGCTCTCCTTTTCTATAAAAGGACCGGGTTCCTGATCTGCATGGAACCCGGTCCGCTTGCGGCAGTGGCGACACCTGCTATCGATTCAGGAATTCGTTGACCTGCTTTTGCTTTTCTTCAAGAATTTTGTTCATACCGGCTTTTCTCATTTTATCGTTGAATTCCTCCAGCAGCTTTGCGGGATCGCCGACACCGGTAAACAGGGCGTCGATATACTGATCGAATAAATTGCTGATCGCAGCCTCTTCGTTCGTAACCGGCTCGGGATTGTAGCTGAACCCGAGCAATACCGAAGGTGTCGCGCTTTCATTGAATTCACGGAACTTCTCCCATTTGAGCGGATCCTCATTGTCCCACAAGTAATTCAGGAATTGGTTGCCGAACATCCAGTTGATACCCGGTACATAACCGCTTTCTTCAAGACCGTCCGGCTTGCTGATTATATTGCCGTTGCGAATGAAATGCGTGCCCTCGACGCCGAACACGAGCGTGTTCAAAATTTCGGCATCCGTATGGAGTAAATTGAGCAGCATCATGGCGCGTTCAGGATTTTTTGATGTGCGGGAAATGGCGGTCAGGGCGCCTGTAATGTCTCCGCTCGTCGTATAGGCGTCCGTAAGCTCCAATTGTACAAACTCATGGCCTTGCTGGACGCTAAACTCGACATCCTTGCCCGGCTTCAGCTGCAGTTGTTGAGCGAACACGCGACCGCTCTTGTTGTGAGCCGTTGCGTCTTTTTGCGTTGCGGGATCATCCTGGAAGAAACCTTTTAAATTCCAGGCGCGGAGCATCGTGAGCAGCTCAAGCGTTTCGGGAGATTCGAATTTGTTGAACACCGTTGGTTCTCCGCCTCTGTAGATGGAGCCAGGAATTGCGCTGCTTCCGACAGCCTCGAACGGTTGAAGTCCAGAGAGAGTGCGGCTGGCCCACAGCGGAACGATATCAGGCTCATTGTCCTTGATCGTTTGGAGCCAAGGCTCGATATCCTCCAGCTTGTTGATGGTGCTCAAATCGAATTGATATTTTTCAACAAGAGGTTTACTCAGAACCAGTCCGAATTGCTGCGCAAGCTCCTTCTGGACGGGCACCGCATAGATTTTACCGTCAACCGAGGTCGCATTGAAATATTCAGAGCGCATGCCTTCCTTCAACTCGACCGCATAGTCATCGATCAAATCGTTGAGAGGCAGGAAAGCGCCCTTGGCCACATTGCTGCCAAAGCGATCCCAGCTTGCCGAAAACATCAGGTCGAACGGTTCTCCTCCTGAAACCATCAGGTTAATTTTCTGTGTCCAATCTCCCCAGCTTACGGCGTTGATTTTGACTGTAGCGTTGATCTTGTCCTCCAGCAGCGCATTCAGCCGCGCTTCGACTAGAGCCGCATCCTTTTGTTCGTCGCCTGGGTAGTAGATGCTCAGTTCAACCGGCGGAAGTGGCGTCGGCGTTGCCTCTGTGGCTGCTTCCGGTGTGGTGCCGGAGGGCAGATTGCTGGCAACCTGCGTGCTGTCGTTGCCGTTGCTTTTGCCGGAACAACCGGTAAGGATAAGCGCCGCGCTGACCGCCAGCGCCAGCAGATTGGTAAAGCGTTTCTTCATTTTCATTCCCGTTCATACCCCCGTTAGCTGTAATTGTTGTTCGCTTTCATTATAGAGACCGCTTTCAAGAGGCTGAATAAAATAATCTACAGCAATCTTTAAAATTCTATTTGATTTCGTGAATGGGCTGGAGAGGATCGAATTCGGGATAGATATAGTGCTCCATATTAATAAGGCCGCGATAGATGGCATTTTCGAGCGAACGATTGTATTGCCCGGACAAGCTGTTCAATGCTTCTTCGGGGGCTGTGATGCCCAGCAAGATGTCCCGGTAAGCGCCCATGCGAAGCGAATCGCTTAGATTCGCGAAATTATCGACAGAGCGATTCTCTAAAATGAATTTGGGCTCTTGAGGGTAAGGAGATTCCTGACCTATCGGCTGAAAGGAGCTTAACGCACGATCCGTTTCGGCGTTCATGACGGACATTCGCCGAACGGGAATCGACAGATCTTCCCGGAATAGCTGATCCTGGAAAGCCTCGGTATGCAGCGTTTTCCAGAGATCGACCGCCTCTGTCCTGTATTCGGTATGGTTATGGACGACAAGCGGGGCTTGCAGCGTGAGCATCAGGGCGCCGTTGTCTTTCACAGCGTCGCTATAGACAGGAGGCAGGGCGACGCCAAGCGAGGAATGATCCTCCATGCTTTGTGTCAACGCAAAAAAGTCGCGGTTGGTCATGTACATCATGCCGATATAACCTTCTGCAAATTGTGTCAGAGCTGTATCCATGGAAAGCGAGGTTTCGCCGGGAAACACGCCCCCCTCTTGCTTCATTTCGAGAATGGTTTCGAACCAGGGCAGATAGACGGAGAAATCGTATACGCCGTCCTCATAGCGGTAGTAGTAATGGCCGCTGCGAGTGCTGCCCGCCTCCAGTGCTTGATGGAGCGTCTCGTTCTCTCCTGCGGGAAGGGCAAAGCCATAGATGCGATAACCCTGACCGGCCTGCGAGATTCGGATCGCATAGTCGCGCAGATCTGACAAGGTTTCGGGAGGAGCCTCCGGATTGAGGCCGGCATGCCGAAACAGCTCTTTATTATAGACGAGCCGAAGCGTGGTCAGCTCTGAAGGAAGCGCATAGAAGCGGCTGTTCGTTCGCGTGTAGTCGACCGCCCATCGGGGATATTCGGCAAGCAGGTCCAGCTCGACCCAATCCGAAAGATCAAGCAGCCAGTTTTTATACAGGTAGGTTGCCATCCACCTGGTCGAAGCGTGGAACAGATCCGGTCCTTCGCCGGAGGTCATCAACATATGGAGCAGTTCTTCATATCGATCCGATGGCAGTCGGACGATTTCGACCTTGACGTCCGGGTGCGTTCGCTCGTATTTGCGGATCATGCTTCGCAGCGTATTGGAATGAGCATTCTCCTGCACGGTTATAGTCAGCTTTTTCGCGACGGGTTCAGACGACTCCAAGCCAGAATCGAACGAGGCTCGATTACCGCTTGCACAGCCTGCGATCGTCACAATGACGAACGATACGAAGAGGCATTTCAGAATATTATGACAATAATAGGTTTTCATACGGACAGGGCTCCTTTATAATGTGAGCAAGTTTAGCGCTCATCTTGAAGTGGGGTTGATAAATGTGTTACGAAAAATAGCGCCTTATCTGCTTTTCTATAACGTCAGCCTGAAATTTCGGCTCTTGCTTTATTTTTTATTTTTGGTCATATTGCCGACCTCGGTCATTTCCGTCACGATCTACAACGAATCGATCCGTACAATCAAGAGCAATATTGAGGCCACGCTTCAGAAAAACCTGGTTTCAGCGGAGAGAGCGCTGCTGAACAAAATCGAAGAAATGGAGCAAATCGCGGGTTCCATTTATCTAAATCCCGATATGACGGAGCTGCTGTCCGCCGATCGCCCGCTTGAACAGGTCGGTATTGTGAATGAGCTTGCCAGCCTAAATAAGCTTGTGGGCAGCTACGATTTGCCGGGAGATCAGAGCCGAGAGTTTACATTGCGTCTGTACATGCTCGATCGTCCCGAATATGCGCAATACAATTTTTCGCAATACGTGTCGCCCATCAGTCAAGTGGAGCGTGAGGACTGGTATTACGACTTGCCGCCCAAGCAGAAATATTCGATCGTCGCGCTTTCCCCGGGCGAGATACCAGGAATGACGGAGCATAGCATCGTGCTTGCCAAGCGGCTGTTCGGCCTGCGCAATGCGACGATACCCTACGTCGGTCTGCTGACCGTTCAGGCCGATATAGACGAGTTCACTACCATAATTGCCGAGATGAAGCCCTCTGTCAACAGCGTGATCGCCATTGTGGACGACCGTTACAGGGTAGTGGCCGCCTCCGATGCCGCAATAGCAAACGGCGATATTGTCGGCATTGGCCCTCCCTTTTTTGCGGAACAACAATTACACCTTGATGCTGGCCCGAGGGAGGCTGTGCTGAACGGAGAGGAGTGGCTCGCATCCGCCCGGTCCATCGATTCGCTTGGCTGGACTATTCTATCTCTGTCTCCCGTCAGCGATTTGAATGGCAAGCTGGTCGCGTTTCGACAAGTGATGTACATTGTGCTTGCCGCTTGCATGGTGGTTGCGTTTCTGATCGCGCTGTGGCTGTCGGGAAATATTACGAGTCCAATTCGCAAATTCATCAAAGTGATGGCGTATGCCAGAAGCGGCAATTTCGATATCCAGATCCAATATCATCGCAAGGACGAGTTTACGTATCTGTTCAGCCAATACAATCAGATGATTCGCCGCATAAAGGAACTGATCGACGAGTTGTACGTCTCCGAAGTGCGCAAGAAAGAAGCGGAGCTAAAGGCGCTGCAGGCGCAAATCAATCCCCACTTTTTATACAATACGCTCGATTCAATCAACTGGATTGCTTTAAGACATAAGGTGCCGGATATTAGTAAAATGGTGACGGCGCTGTCGGATTTTTTTCGCTACAGCCTTAGCAAGGGGCAGGATATTATTCCGATTGAGGATGAGTTGCGGCAGGTCGAAAGCTACTTATCGATTCAGCAGATCAGATTTAAGGAGAAGCTGACCTTTACGATCGAGGTTGAGCCGGAGGTTTACGGTTATGCAGCTGTCAAGCTGACCCTGCAGCCGATTGTGGAAAACAGTCTGGTGCATGGCATAGAAAAGAAACGGGGCGTCGGTCATGTCTATATTCACGCACGTCGGTCGGGAGAGTGGATTGAAATTGAAATCAGAGACAACGGAGTCGGCGCGCCTGCGGAACAGTTGAATGCGATGCTGCGCGGGGACAACGGTCGTTCCTACGGTCTGAGCAACGTCAATCAGCGCATCCGTCAAGTGTTCGGCGACGATTCGGGAATCGAGTTCCGCAAGTCTGAGGGCGAAGAAGGCGTAACGGTCATTGTCCGGTTTCTGTGCCGGAACACAGGAGGAGTCACGCACGATGAAGCTTAAAATGATTATTGCCGACGACGAATACAATGTGCGCGAAGGTTTAAAGGATGTCGTGGAGTGGGATAAGCTGGACATTGAGGTTGCGGCCACAGCGGCCGATGGTCCTGAATTGCTGGATCTGTGCACAAGGCTGCAGCCCGACATCGTATTGACCGACATTCGCATGCCGGAGTTGGACGGTCTGCAGGCGGCTGATTATTTGCGAAGCTCGGGCAGTTCGGTCCGCATTGTCATTATTAGCGGGGTACAGGACTTCCATTACGCCAAGACCGCCTTGAATTTAAAGGCAGATGGCTATATTTTGAAGCCGATCAAGGTGGACGAGCTGGAAACGGTGATGCTGGAGGTGGCGGAATCCGTACGGCGGGAGCGTTCGAGGGAAGAAAGGGAGCAGCGGCTGAAGCGGCAGTTGCAGGAAAATTTGCCGGCTTTGCGGGAACGTTTCCTGGCTGGTTTGGCATCGGGCATGTTTCGGGGCGAGGAGGAGCTCGCAAGCAAGCTCCGGTTTTTTGGGCTGAGCGAGTTTGCCGAAAGGAGCGTAATTGCCGCGGCACTGACAATCGACGACTACGAGGAAGCGGTAGAGCGTTTCAGCGAGGAAAACAGACAATTAATCATGTTTTCTGTCAGCAACATTTTGGAGGAAATCGCGCAGCGTCATCGTTCGGTCATCGTATTCAGTCCGCATGAAAATCAATTTGTCGCGTTGTTCTTCCATCAGGATGGCCTGGCTGTCCGGCATATGGACATCCTTAAAGAGATGTTGGACAGCACCTCAACCTATCTGAAAATGTCGCTTTCTGCAGGGGTCGGCAACACCGTCGATCGCATTGTCGATGTGAGATACTCCTGTTTGGAGGCGAAGCTGGCGCTTGACTATCGCTTTTTTACCGGGAATGGCGCCATTTTGCCGATTGGCGATTTTAGCGAGGGTCGCGTACATATCGATTTTTCTCGCATTTATGAACAGCAGAACAAGCTGATTCATAACATGAAGCTTGGCAAGGTCGAGGAAGTGGGCGTTACGATAACAAAAATATTCGAGGAGATAGGGAAGGATTGCAGCTATCCGATCAGCTACGTGCAGAGCGTTGGAGTCGAAATGATCAATATGGCTTCGCGTGCATTCCATGAGATGGGTGAAAATGTGGAGGCCGTATTTCCCGATTTGCCGGAAGTGATCACAGAGCTGTACCGCCAGCATCATATTTCCGATCTTGTCGGGCGAATGCAGGAAATATTCCGAATCGTCACGCAGTTTTTTTTGCGCAAAAACAATCGGAAAAACAGCGGCATTATTAATAAAATCAAAACTATTATCGACCGCAGCTATATGGAAAATGTAACGGTCGGACGTCTGGCTGAAGAGGTTTATTTGTCTCCCAATTATATCAGCCTCATTTTCCGGCAGGAGACGGGAACGACGGTAACGGAATACGTGACCAAGGTGCGGATGGAGGCAGCCAAAGAACTGCTCAAGTCGCCGGATCTGAAGGTGCTGGAGGTGGCAGAGATGATCGGCTACGAAAACGCGACCTATTTCAGCACGGTGTTCAAAAAATATACCGGCATGCACCCGCAAAAATACCGCTCCTTGTTTATCATGGAGTAGTCATATAGATGTTGATAGATTTTTGAAGGTTGCGATAGATATGTTGATGGGGCTCATTATACAATCCCGCTATACTGTGAGTAGCCGTAATGGATTCATAACGAGATTCGGCGCTGACAGATAATAGGGGAGTGGCTAACAAAAATGAGAGGCATGGATGGCATGATGTCGGATCGGACCTTTCTGCTTCATATGGGCGGGAAAATTGAAATGCAGCCCAAAAAACCGATTCAGAACCGCGACGATCTGTTCCGGGTATATACGCCGGAAGTGGCCAGGGTGTGTCAGGCTATTGGCGAAAAACCTTCGAGCGTGCATGCGCTCACCATCAAACGAAATACGGTGGCCGTTGTGACGGATGGAAGCGCGGTGCTGGGGTTGGGCAATATCGGACCGTACGCAGCATTGCCTGTGATGGAAGGCAAGGCGATGCTGTTCAAACAATTTGCCGGTATCGATGCCTTCCCGATTAGCTTGGATACACAAGACGTCGAGGAAGTTGTACAGACGATTAAATGTATAGCCCCCGTTTTCGGAGGGATTAATTTAGAGGATATAGCGGCGCCGCATTGTTTTGAAATCGAGCAGAGACTGCGACGGGAGCTGGATATTCCCGTCTTTCACGACGACCAGCATGGTACGGCGGTCGTCGTCTATGCCGGCTTGTTGAATGCGCTCAAGCTGACGGGACGACGGCTGCAGGACGCTCGCATCGTCATATGCGGTATCGGCGCCGCCGGAACTGCCTGTACAAAGATGCTGCTTGCGGCAGGAGCGCGGCATATTGTCGGAGTTGACCGATGCGGTATTCTGAGCGGCGATATCGCATACGCCAATCCGGCCTGGACATGGTATGCGGAACATACAAACCGCGAGCGCCGCGCAGGCGGATTAAGCGAGGCATTGGTCGGGGCGGATGTATTCATAGGCGTTTCCGGCGGCAACATTGTCAGCCGAGAGCAGATTTTGACCATGGCCCCGGAACCAATAGTATTTGCCATGGCGAATCCCGAGCCGGAAATACGGCCGGAGCTTGTGGAGGATATCGTCGGCGTCGTCGCTACCGGAAGATCGGATTATCCGAACCAGATCAATAATGTGTTATGTTTTCCCGGCATATTCAGAGGAGCGCTCGACAGTAGAGCCTCCGCCATCAACGAGGCGATGAAGCTGGCCGCAGCCGAGGCGATCGCGGCAACGGTGAGGGCGGATGAATTAAGCCGCATGTATGTGATCCCGAGCGTGTTCAATACGCAAGTGGCCGAGGAGGTAAGCCGAAGAGTCGCCGAAGCGGCGCGGCAAAGCGGGGTTTCCTGTCCCCGGTTCAGAGAATGAGTCGGGACGGGAGCCCAATGTCGCTAAGTTAGGGCTCAGCGCAAACAATCATGAACAGGAGCAGGTTATCGAAAGATAGCCAGCTCTTTTTTTTGCGCGCTGATGGACTTATTCGGGCAACTGTCGAAGCTGGGTTGATTGTTTTATTTGCCTGCTTCAGCGTAAAATAATAACGCATAGCGAGGAGGAGAACACGATGAACGAAGAGATAGAGACAGCCAGACCGGTCGGACGGTCGAGATCGGTGATGACGGAGCTCGTATTTCCGACGGATACGAACCATCACGGCACGATGTTCGGCGGCACGCTGATGAAATATATCGATAAAATATCCGCGATCGCCGCGATGCGCCATTGCGGGAAGACGGTCGTCACGGCTTCGACGGACAGCCTCGACTTCCTGGCGTCGATCCGGATGGGAGAGGCGGTCGAGCTGGAAGCGTTCGTCACGTGGACGCATCGCAGCTCGATGGAGGTGTACGTCGTCGTGCGGGCGGAAAATCTGTTCACCGGCGAACGCCGGGTGACCTGTACCGCTTTCTCGACGTTCGTCGCGCTGGGAGACGACGGGAAGCCGGTTCCGGTGCCTCCGGTGGCGCCCGAGAACGAGGCGGAGAGAAGGCTGTTCGACAGCGCCCCCGAGCGCTACGAGCAGCGCAAGAAGAGGCGCGCGCAGCGCTTCTCCACGACGGAATGATCCGGCGTCCGCGCACCCGGCAAGTGACAAGTCGGCGAGGCGGATGGTACAATAAACAACAAATTCGCTGTCGAGGTGTGTATTCTTTGCGTAATTATTTGGATTTGCTGCAAGACGTGCTGGATCGCGGAGTGGAGAAGGGAGACCGCACCGGGACCGGAACGCTGTCGGTATTCGGGCGTCAGCTTCGCTACGATCTGTCGGAGGGTTTTCCTCTCGTGACTACGAAACGCATTCATCTGAAATCGGTCGTTCATGAGCTTCTGTGGTTTCTCAGAGGCGATACGAATATTGGCTATTTGAAAGAGAACGGAGTTCGCATCTGGGACGAGTGGGCGGATGAGAACGGCGATCTCGGACCGGTCTACGGCTCGCAATGGCGCGCCTGGGAGACGCCGGACGGCCGCACGATCGATCAGATCCAGCAGGTAGTGGACGCGATCAAGCGCAATCCGGACTCGCGCCGCCATCTGGTCAGCGCCTGGAACGTGGCCGTCATCGACGAGATGAAGCTGCCGCCCTGCCACTTCGTGTTCCAGTTTTACGTCGCCGGGGGCAAGCTGAGCTGCATGCTGACGATGCGTTCGGTCGATACGTTCCTGGGACTCCCGTTCAACATCGCCTCCTATTCGCTGCTCACGCATATGATCGCGCAGCAGTGCGATCTGGAGGTGGGCGAGTTCATCTGGTCCGGCGGAGACGTGCACATTTACAGCAATCATCTGGAACAAGTCAAGCTTCAGCTGAGCAGGGAGCCGCTGCCGCTTCCGAAGCTGAACATTTTGCGCAAGCCGGATTCGATCTTCGATTACAAGTACGAGGACTTCGAATTTATCGGATACGAGCATCATCCCGGAATTAAAGCCACTGTGGCCGTATAGAGAAAAGTGCAAAGGGTGTTGACCATGACTGTCGCTTTAATTGCCGCCGTTGCGTCCAACGGAGTGATCGGCCGGAACAACGAGCTGCCTTGGCGGCTACCCGCGGATATGGCTTATTTCAAGAGAAATACGCTCGGCAAGCCCGTGCTGATGGGGCGCAAGACGTTCGAGTCGCTGGGACGCCCTCTGAAGGACCGTACGAACGTTATTTTGTCACGGACGATGCAGGAGGCTCCGGAAGGCTGCGTGCTCCTCAGGACGGTCTCAGAGGCGCTGGAGAAGTATCGCGGCGAAGAGCTGATGGTCATCGGAGGGGCGGAAATCTATCGGGAGACGCTGGCTGCGGCGGATCGGCTGCTGTTGACGGAGCTTGAGGAGCCGTTCGAAGGAGACGCCTGCTTCCCGGAATTCGACCGCACGCAATGGCGTCTTGCGTCGCGCGAAGAGGGAATTTTGGACGAACGGAACGTTTTTCGGCACGCTTTTTGCGTGTATGAGCGGGTCGGAGACGAATAATGCAAACAATACGATGGATAATCCATTGTGGGGAAAAGCTCATTTTGTTAGGATGATCTATCATCGACAGACAAATGCTGCAAAGAGACGAACCCACAAAGATACCGACGGATATGGAGGTTTGCACGATGTCTACACCTACGGGATTTATGGAATATAAGCGCGAACTGCCGGGTGATCGCGATCCGCTTACACGCATTCAGGATTGGAACGAATTTCACCGGATGTTTTCCGAGGAACAGCTGCGCACGCAAGGCGCGCGCTGCATGGACTGCGGAACTCCGTACTGCCATACGGGCATCGAGCTGGCGGGGAGCGTATCGGGCTGTCCGATCAACAACCTGATACCGGAATGGAACAGCCTGGTTTATCGGGGGCTGTGGAGAGAAGCTTACGAGCGTCTATCGAAGACGAACAACTTCCCGGAGTTTACGGGACGCGTATGTCCGGCTCCGTGCGAAGGCTCTTGTACGGTCGGCCTGATCGGCGATCCCGTCACGATCAAGACGATCGAGCAGGCGATCATCGATAAGGCGTTCGAGGAAGGCTGGGTCGTTCCGCAGCCGCCGAAGAAGCGCACGGGCAAGAAGGTCGCCGTCGTCGGTTCCGGTCCCGCAGGACTTGCCGCGGCCGCTCAGCTGAACAAGGCCGGCCACACGGTCACCGTATACGAGCGCGCGGACCGCGCCGGCGGACTGCTGACGTACGGCATTCCGACGATGAAGCTGGAGAAGCACATCGTGCAGCGCCGCGTCGATCTGCTTGCCGAGGAGGGCATCCGGTTCGTCGTCAATACGGAGATCGGCAAGGACATCTCCGCGGCGGAGCTGGTGGAGCAGCACGATGCAGTCGTGCTGTGCGGCGGAGCGACGAAGCCTCGTCCGATCGGCAACGTGGAAGGGCACGATCTGAAGGGCATCCATCAGGCAATGGATTATTTGAACAGCACAATCAAGAGCTATCTCGACAACGGCTTGCAGGAAGGCTCGTACATTTCCGGCAAAGACCAGAACGTCATCGTCATCGGCGGCGGGGACACGGGAACGGACTGCGTCGCTACGGCGCTGCGTCATGGCTGCTCCAGCGTTACGCAATTCGGTACGCATGCGAAAGCGCCGCTCGAGCGCGATCAGATCAACAATCCTTGGCCGGAATATCCGAACGTGTACACGCTCGACTACGCGCATGAGGAAGCGAAAGTTCTGTACGGCGAAGATCCTCGCGCCTTCTCCGTGCTGACGAAGAAATTCGTAGGCGACGAGAACGGCAACGTCAAAGAGCTGCACACGGTGCAAATCCGCCGTTACGTGGACGAGCAAGGCCGCAAAATTTACGAGGAAATTCCGGGCACCGAGAAAGTATGGCCCGCGGATCTCGTACTCGTCGCGGTC
>Ga0065721_10006764_pt1 | contig 16518 bp, 15 predicted proteins | sample Mesricmetagenome_FD_59108 | JGI IMG/M metagenome (GOLD analysis project Ga0065721, IMG submission 59108) | Mesophilic microbial community from rice straw/compost enrichment Sample: eDNA_1 v2 (version 2) | ecosystem: Engineered > Solid waste > Grass > Composting > Bioreactor | place: USA: Davis... | reverse complement strand
GACAAGGGCGAGATCGTCGACGACCGGCCGACGGAAGACTTCTTCGGCAACGAGCGCAGCGTGAGAGCCGAACAGTTCCTGAGCAAGCTGCTGAACCATTGAGGCACGGCCGGCCGCGCGCGACGAAGATCTCCCGGCGCCCCTGAGCCGCGCGTAGCCGGTAAGGACAGCGGTCGCGGCCGCCAAGGCCCTTTCGTGAGCATCATCGGCAACGCGATCCACCTGCGGGCGGTGCGTCTCTGAACGCCCGGAAACCTGCCGTCCACGCCTGCAAAGGCTCTCCGATCACCCGATCCGATTAGCCCGCCATCATGCCATGGCTTGCGGCTTGCTCTAAAGTTCGCCGTTCGGGGGCCGAAAGGTCCGCCGGCCGGCGCACATGTCCGGTTCAGCTCGGACCGCACACGGGCGCAGCGCGGGGTCCGCCGAAAGGACGTTCGAGGGACGGTTATGACCTTACCCACTGGCCCCTCTCCTTCCACAAGCGGTGTGATGACCGCCTGGGCGCAGCTCGTCAGCCAGATCTTCGCCGTGTGGCGGGAGGCCGGGCTCACCTGGAAGCCGCGCGTCCGCTGGTTTCCGCGCATCCCGGTGCATCTCGACATCGTCTTCGGCTGGCTGTTCGATCCGGCGGAAGGAGACGACGTCGACGCCATCCTCTTTTCCGACGAGCGCAGTTCCTCGCCCCTGCACGACATCCGCGACTTCGTCGGCGGGCTGCAGCTGCCGATGATCGATATCAAGGGCCGCGCCGGTGAGTTCGCCGACGCCGCCTTCGACATCATGCAGCCGCACAGCTGGTCCGAGACCGCAAGGCGCATCGTCGGCTTCCGCCAGCAGCGCGAGAAGCTCGCCCCGCAATACCGCCATACCGGCGAACCGGACCTCCAGATCCTCGCGCACATGTATGTCTCCGGCCGACCGTTGCGCGGCATGCGCTATCCGCTGACACCGGAAGCGGTCTGCTATCCCGGCTTCTTCTCCGCTGCCAGGGTCGTTCCCATTGCCGAAGGGCTCGTGCTGCGCGGCTTCCTCAAGAAGACCTTCCTCGATCGCCTGCACGAATGCCGCACCTGTCGCTCGCGCCGGCTGAGCGCGCGCGAGGAATGCCCCTCCTGCCGTTCGGCGGACCTGCGCGAGACCGCGCTCATCCACCATTTCCATTGCGCCGCCCTGCTGCCGGAAGAGCTGTTCCGCCACGGCACGGCCCTTGTCTGCCCCAAGTGCAAGCGGCAGCTGCGCAACTACGGCAAGGACTACGACCGTCCCGGTCATGCCCATGTCTGCAACACCTGCGACACCACCTCCTCAGAGCCGGAGGTCGGCTTCGTCTGCCTCGACTGCAGCGCCCGCATGGACGGCGACGCCGCCGATCGCGTCGATCTCTACAGCTATTCGCTCACCGACGCCGCGAGGGCCTTTCTCGAGGGCCACGCCGCGGTGCTGGCGGCGAACCTGCCCGTGTCGCTGCAGCGCGAAGTGGCGCGCCTCAACGCCACCGCAGGTGCCCGCGCCGCGATCGCGGAGATCCGCTTCGCGGGCAAGGATGCGCTGATCGCGGCGAACGGCCGCCCGGCCTTCCAGAAATCGCGCGATCTGCTCGTCGAAAATCTGCGCAACCGGCTGGCAGGCGTCGGCTCGCTGCATGTGGCCGAAGATGTGGCCTATATCCTGATCGAGAGCTTCGAACCCCATGCGGAAGCATGGCTGCATAGCCTTCTCGCCCGCAGCGAGCACCTCCTGCGCTACAAGCTCGACGCCAGGCTCGCGATCGCGCAGCTCCTGGGAAGAGCCCAGCCGTGACCGCGCTCGAGCTCGGCTTCTCCTTCCTGCTGAGTCAGACGACCCTCAGCATCGTGATGGTCTTCTGGTATACGCTGATCTTCGAGTTCCCCCGCTACATCCTGCCGTTTCTCGTCGTCGGCCACCTCATGCGCTCGCCGGACGAGCAGGTGCCGCCGGCAGAGGCGGAGCCCTCGACTTGCCCCAGCGTGAGCATCATTCTCGTCGGCCACAACGAGGAGCAGGCCCTGGAGGCCTGCGTGCGCTCGTTGCACGAGCAGTCCCTGCGCGAATTCGAGATCGTCATCGCCAGCGACGGCTCGACCGACCGCATGCGCGGCGTCGCCCGGGACCTCGTCAGGCGCGGCCTTGCCACGCGGGTCCTGTCCACGGACCTCCGGGGCGGCAAGTCGAGCGGCATCAATCTCGCCTGCGCCTTCGTGACCGGCGACATCATCATCAATGTCGATTGCGACTGCTCCTTCGACCGCTATGCGATCGAGCGCCTGGTCGAGCCCTTTGCCGATCCGCGCGTGGGAGCGGTCTGCGGCGACATCGCGCCGAGGAACAGCGGCGCGAGCGTGATCGCGCAGTTCCAGGAAATCGAATACCTGCAGTCGATCTCCGTCGGCAAGCGCATCGCCGGAGCCGTCAACCAGGTGGTTTGCGCCTCCGGCGCGTTCAGTGCCTTCCGCCGCAGGGCACTCGACGACATCGGCGGCTTCGATGTCGGTGGCGGGGAGGACCTCGACACGACCATCCGCCTGCGCCTGAAAGGCTGGCGCATCGTCTTTGCGCCCGAGGCCATCTGCTATACCGACGTGCCCGTGACGCTCTACCAGTACGTCCGCCAGCGCCTGCGCTGGGAGCGCGACGCGATCTGGATCCGCTTCCGCAAGCACGCCCGGCTGATGAATCCGCTGTCGCCGGCCTTTCGTCTGACCGAGGCCATCCACGAATGGGACTTCGCCGTGTTCAACGTGGCGGCCGCTTTCGTCTTCCCCGTCTATCTCGTCTGGCTCTTCGTCCAGTATGGCTCGTTCGCGCTGGCCATCCTCGTCGGCATGCAGATCGGCCTGATGATCATCGACACGCTCATCCTCGCGGCGTCCACCTGGTGCACGGGCCGCCGCGTCTTCCTGCGGAACCTGCTCTTCCTGCCTGGCTATTCGCTGTTCATGACCTATGTCATGCGCCTCGTCCGCCTCTCGGCCTACATCGACGAGTGGGCGTTCTCGGGCTCGCACCGCGACAACTACACCCCCATGAAGGTCCGCATGCAGCGGCCCTGGTAAAGACGGGTGCTCACGTGAAACGCCTGCGCAAACAACCCCGCGTCGACCTCCTGGATGCCCAGCAGCGCTCGGCCTCGGGCAGGCTCGGCCGCACGGTCTACCTCCTGCTCGTCACCCTGTTCCTCGGTTCGCTGGCCTATTACCTGATCGGCAACATGTTCGTCCTGTCCATCGACGGCACGGTGCTGAAGGAACGCTACTCGGTCGGCGCGAGCTATCCCGGCAAGGTGATGGAGGTCTATGTCAAGGAAGGCGACAACGTCGAGGCAGGCACGCCGCTCGCCCGCCTCGAATCCTTCGAGATGATCCGCGAGCTCGCCAATTTCGACTTGCGGGACAGCGAGCTCTCCATCCGCGAGGGACAGCTGAACGGCAGGCTGACCTCGATCGCAGCCATCGCCCCGCTGGCCGAGCGCACGGCGCGGGAGACCGGGGCGACCTCGAGCCAGTTCGACACCGTATCCGGCAGGGGCATCGTCTCCCTGCTGTCGAAGGACGACGCCCTGCGCAACAGCCTGCAGGCCGCCGAGCGCCTCGCCGCGCTGCAGAGCGAGCAGGCTGCGACCGAGAACGAGCTCCTCCTCCTCAAGCGGTCGCGTGCCATCTTTCGCGAGGCCATAGACAAGCTCAGCGCGCTCTATGATGAAGGCTACCTGCGCGCGAACGCACCCGGCGTCGTCGGCGCCAAGGTGCCGATCCCCGGGCAGATCGTGAAGTTCGGGGACGAGCTGATGCAGATCAACGGCGGCCTCTCCTACGTCCTGGCCTATCTGCCGGACGACTATCTGTTCGAAGTCACCGAGGGCATGCCGGTCCGGGTGAAGGGCGGCACCCAATCGGCGCGGGGACGCATCGAGGCGATCCTGACGGTCGCGGACGCATTGCCGGCCGAATTCCAGAACATGTTCCGCCCGCGCGACCGCTCGCGGCTCGTCCGGATCGGCCTCGACCAGCCGAACTACTTCGCCGTCTCGCAGAAAGTGACGGTCTCGGGCTGCGCCTTCGGCTATTGCTGGACCCAGTGACGGGCATACCAGCGATCAAGCGGAGCCGGGTTCGGCTGCGTCAGCCCCTGTGAGAGGACCAAGCCGGCGCGCGTAGCGCCGCGTCGCTTGGAGCCCGAAATCGGTCGGCCGCAGCGCCGGTGCGCGATCGTGAATCGCGAGCCCCGCGCGCTCGCCGAACAGGCGCTTGCCGTAGGCGATCATCGTCTCCAGCGACTGCATGACGAAGACGATGGCGGGGAGGATCTCCGCGTAGCCCGCCGCGGCGGCGTCCTCGTCCCCGGCCTGCCAGCGCTCATGGATGCGCACGGCGCGATCGATGCATTCGGGCGCCAGGATGAGGCCGGCGCAGCCCGCACGCAGGTTGTCGATGAACTCGAGCCCGCCGCGGCCGTTGAAGACCGGCAACCGGCCCGCCGTGGTCGCGATGAGGCGCTCGATGTCGATGCTGGCGCCCTCGCCCTTCAGCAGGCGGATGTTGGGAAAGCGTGTCGTGAGGGCGACGATGTCGTCCACCGACAGGCCGCGTCCCATGTAGGCCGGCGCATTCTGGATGGCGACGGGCAGATCGGTCGATCCGGCGACCCGGCCGAAGAAGTCGATGTACTCTCCCGCGCCGTAGCTGCCCACCATCGGCGGCTGAAGGATGACCCAGTCGGCGCCCGCCGCCGCGGCGGCCTTGGCGCCCTCGACCTGCTCGGCCACAGAGGAGCCGTAGATGGTGAAGGCGAGCGGCACGCGGCCATTCGTGTCCTCCGCCACCCAGTCCATCAGCTGGCGGCGCTCGGCCCCCGTCAGCTTGGCGACCTCGGTCGCGAGCCCCAGCGCCACCATGCCGTGGACGCCCGCATCGAGGCAGAGCTGCGTCTGCCGGCGCATCGCCCGCCGGTCGAGGCGCTCATCCCTGTCGAACAGGGCATAGACGACGGCGTGGATGCCGCTGAATGGGCTGCTTGCGCTCATGTCGCTCCCTCGTCCGGCCACCGGTCATCCGGAAGGCGCAGCACTGGTTGTGCCCCATGCCGCCGAGGCAGCCGGCCGGCGCAGGCAGCCTCGGCAGGTTCGGCATGACGGCTGGCACCCGTCACTTGTCGCGCTGCCGAAGGCCGAGCGCGCCCATGAGCTCGCCGTTGCGGGCATGCTGGTCTTCGAGGAAGATCCGGAATTCGTCNCCCTTTGCGAAGGCGACGCCNAAGCCGCGATCGGCCATGAACTTCGCGAAATCCGGTGCCTTCACGACCTTTTCGACGGTCTCGATGAGCTTCGCGGTGATCTCGTCGGGCAGGCCCTTCGGCGCGGCGAGCCCGCGCCATGTGCCGCCGACCACCTCCTTTCCGATCGCCTCCTTGGCGACGGGAACGTCGGGGAAGGCGGGAATGCGCTCGTTGGCCAGCACGAGCAGGGCCTTCACGCGGCCGGCGTCGACCATCGCGCGCCCTTCGGGCAGCGAGGACGGCACGATCTGCACCCCGCCCGAGGCGAGTTCCTGGAAGCCGGGTGCGGCGCCCTGGCTCGGCACGACGGCCACCGCCTTGGCGTCGATGTCGGCGGCCTGCAGCAGGCCGGCGAAGGCCAGGTGAAACGCCGCGCCGACCGGCATGCCCGAAAGCTTGTAGGTGCCCGGCTTCGCTTGCCTGATGGCATCGAGCGCCTGCGCCGCGTCCTGCCACGGGCTGTCCGCGGCGACATGGAGGGCGGCGGCATCGAAGTTCACCAGCGCAAGCGGCGTGACGTCGGCATAGGTGAACGGCGCCGTGCCGGCCCAGTAGTAGGTGGTGATCTCTGCGGTGGCGAGGCCGATGGTGTAGCCGTCCGGCTTGGCGCCGACGATTTCGGTGTGGCCGACCACGCCGCCACCGCCCGTGCGGTTGACGACATTGACGGGCTGGCCGAGCTCCTTTTCCAGCCCCGACGCGATGACGCGGGCCACCGCATCCGTGCCGCCGCCGGCGGCCCAGGGCACGATGAGCGTGATGGGACGGTCCGGCCAGGCGGCCTGTGCCGGCACGATGGCCGCGCCCAAGAGGATGGCGGCCGACATGATGCGCTTGAACATGGGGTTCCTCCGCTTCCTTGTTGGTGTTCCTTCAGCCCCGCGCCTCGAGATTGCGGCGCGTGAAGCCGATGGTCGCTTCCATGGCCCGCCGGGCTGCCGTTGCGTCCCGGCGCAGGATCGCCTCCACGACGCTGGCGTGGTTGGGCAGGTTCTCCTCGAACCAGCGCATCTCGTCGATGGAGGCGACGAAGATGGCCGACAGGATCGCGTCGATGGCCCCGCGGAAGCTCTGCAGCACCGGATTGTGCGTGGCATCGAGCACGGCGAGGTGAAAGGCGCGGTCGGCCGCCACCGCAGCAGCGGCGTCGGCACGCCCCCGCTGCATGGCCACGAGCGCCTCCGTCAGGCGCAGCTGGTCTTCGGCCGTTGCACGTTGCGCGGCGAGGGCCGCGGCCGCCGGCTCGATGATGGCGCGCGTCTCCTCGAGTGCGAGCAGAAGCGCGCGTTCCGGCCCCCGCTCGCCCGTGAGCCAGGTCAGCACGTCTCGGTCGAGCAGGCTCCACTCGGCGCGCGGGCGAACGCGCGTGCCGTGGCGCGGCGCCACGCTGACGAGACCCTTCGCCGCCAGCGTCTTCATCGCCTCGCGCACGACGCTGCGGCTGACGCCGAACCGCGCCTCGAGTTCATGCTCCGCCGGCAGCGTGGCCCCCTCGGCATGGCCGCCCCCGGCGATCTCGGCCCCGAGGGCCGCGACCACCGCACCGATGCGGCCCGGCTTCTGCCTGCGAACCATGCCGCGCCTCCCGCTCAGAACTTGCCGTACTGCCGGTAGGCCCGCTGCGGGTCCTCGCCCTCGCGAATGGCTCGGCGCAGCTCCGATTCCGTGGCGATGACGGCCTCGGTACGCGCGATGATCTCCTCCGCCCGGTCGGCCGGGATGACGATGATGCCGTCCCGGTCGGCGAGGATGAAATCGCCGGCACGGATCGTGACGTTGCCGATGGTGACCGGCTCGTCGAAGGCCTCGGGACGCCAGGCGGCGACGATGTCGACCGGCGTGGTGTAGCGGCAGAAGACGGGGAAGCCCTGCTCGATGATCAGCTCCGTGTCGCGGCAGCCGCCATCGACGATGTAGCCGCGCACGCCGCGCAGCTTCAGCGCCTCCGCCGACAATTCGCCCATGAGGGCGCGCGTGTCGTCCTGCGGCTGGCAGACGACGACATGCCCGGCCGGCGCCCTGGACAGGAGGCCCGTCCATTCGAGCAGCGAGGTGTGCGCATCGACCTCCGGATCGGGCCGGCCACGCACGGTGAAGACCGGACCCGCGACCCGCTGGTCGGGCACGAGGCCGCGGATCGTGCGCGGCAGGACGCCCGGCCTCAGGCCCATGTCTCTCATCACGTCGTAGATCGCGCCGGAATAGCACTGGGCGAGCCTGTCGGCGAGCGTCGTCATCGGGTCCTCCCTGAGCAGTCGTGCCAGCATGACACGGTCGCGACCCGTCGCGCAACAAACATCTGATGTTAAACATCTGATATTTGGTGCGGGAGAAGCGGGTCCATTCTGGAGCCGGCCCGCACCCCAGCCTCGCGGCATCGTCTCCGCCCCAAGGCACTTGATCGGCCGCATCGGACTGGAACGTAAGGATAATTCCCGGCACGGCGATCCTCTGCTAGGGTGCGGGCATGCTCGAAACAGGCATCCCCACAGCCTCACCGTCGGAGGAGCGGCCACCGGCGGCCGCCCTTTACCAAAGCGTCCTCGACGCGCTGCGATCCGCCGTCTCCTCCGGTGCGCTCGGGCAGGGCAGCGTGGTCATGGAGGCGGTCGTCGCGGACGTGATGAACACGAGCCGCACGCCCGTCAAACTGGCGCTCGAGCTGCTCGCGCAGGAGGGGCGGCTCAGCAAGCTCGACGGCCGCGGCTATCTCGTGCTCGGCGAGGGCCGGACCGCACCGGAAAGGCGCCGGCGGATCACGCGGCAGGAATTCGCCGCCATCACCTCGAGCGGCGCCGCCGAGCGCTCGCCCGCGGCCTGGACGCGCATCTACGACGAGGTCGAGCGTGAGATCAGCGGCTGCTCGATCTACGGCCGGCTCTCCGTCGTCGAGCTGGAGCTCGCCAACTACTACAACGTCAGCCGCACCGTCGCCCGCGACGTGCTGACCCGCGTCGAACGGGTCGGCCTCATCGAGAAGGACCAGCGGTCACGCTGGCACGTCGTGCCCCTGACACGGGAGCGCATCGGCCATTTCTACGAGGTGCGGCGCTATCTCGAGCCGCCAGCCCTGCGCAGCGCCGCGAGCGCCATCCCCCAGGCCCTGCTGACGGAAATGTGGCTGCGCCTGACGAGCGCCCTCGACCGCTACCCGAACGTCAGCGAGAGCGAGCTCGACCAGCTGGAGCGCGACATCCACGTCGATTGCACCAGCTTCTGCGGCAATCCCGAGCTCATCAAGCTCCTGCGCATCAACCAGGCGCTGCTCATCTCGAACAAGCACATGCTCGGCAGCTACCTGCGCCTGCCGGAGCTCGATCCCTTCCTCGGCGAGCACAAGGCCATCCTTGAATGCCTCGGCCGGCGCGACGGCGATGCAGCCGCCGCCGCGCTCGATGTCCACCTCCAGCTGTCGCTGCCGAAAGTGCTGAAGCGGCTCGACATCCTGTCCGCGTCACCGCCGCCGCCGCCGCCGCCCTATCTGCTCCCAGAATAAGGCAGGATGCTCACGCCGCCTCGAAGACGTGCAGCGCCGTGCGGTTGCGGGCGATGAAATCCCAGTCGTAGGTCACACCGAGGCCCGGGCCTTCCGGCACCGGGACACAACCGTCCGCCCCCACCGCGTCGAGTTCGTCGCTGTAGCCGTCGGCATAGACCGGCGGCATCGCGTTGCGGCATTTCGGGCCGACGAGGGCGAGCTCGTAATAGTTGGAATTGCGCATCGCCGACATGCAGTGGCGATGGGCCGGCCCGCTCGCGTGGATCTCGCAGTCGAGCCCGAAGGCCTCGGCGAGATGCGCGATCTTCATGGTGCCGGTGATGCCGAGGTCGTATTCGGGGTCGGCCCGCACGAAATCCGTTCCGCCGGCCGCGATGAGATCGGCCTTGGGCTCGATGCCGCGGATGTGCTCGCCCTGCAGCAGGGGCGTCGCGATCATCTGGCGCAGCTTCGCATGGGCGTGCATCGAGACACCCGTGTCCCGATACGGATCCTCGTACCAGAAGAAGCCCGCCTCGTCGCAGGCGCGGCCCACGGCGAGCGCATCGGCGAAAGTGCGCAGCTCGCAGGCCGGATCGAGCATCAGCGCCATGCGCCCGCCGACGCTGCGGCCGAGCGCCAGCACCGTCTCGACCTCTTCGGCCGTATTGCCCTCGCACCAGCCGTGCATCTTGAAGGCGCGGAAGCCCATGTCGTGGCACGCCTCGGCGAAGGCGACATAGGCCGCCGGGCTGTCCAGCCCCCCGTTGCGGTCGCCATGGAAGGTGCTCGCATAGGCGGGAAGCCGCTTCCTGTAGCCCCCGAGCAGCGCCGAGACGGAGGCGCCATAAGCCTTTCCGGCAAGATCCCACAGGCAGATGTCGATGGCGCCGAAGCCCATGTGGTCGTACTGGCGGTGCGCCCGCTTGAAGTCGTCGAAGATCTGTTCGCGGGCGAAAGCGTCACGGCCGACGAGATGGGGCGCGAGCGCCAGCGTCTGGGCAAAGGCCATCGGCGTGCCGCCCCACAGGGCGACATATTCCCCCCGCGCGCCGCCCGCCGTTTCGATCACGAGGGCGTATTTCGAGAGCGGCGTTCGCGCCCCCGGTGAATAGACGAGATTGAACCCGCTGCCGTCCGGAGCGAGGTCCTCCGCGTCGAAGGAGAAGGCGTGGAGCTCGACGCGCGTGATCTTTGGCATCGACGGTTCTCCCGAGTGGCCGCGCTCAGCGGATGAGCCCCGGCAGAAGGAGCGAGATGGCGGGAACGTAGGTGATGACGAGGAGCGCCACGATGAGCACGCCGAGGAACGGCATGACGGCGACGAGGAAGCGCCCGAGGCTCGTGCGCGAGATGGCGCAGGTGACATACATCAGCACGCCGAGCGGCGGCGTGATCTGCCCGATGACGAGGTTCACGATCATCAGGATGCCGAAGTGGACGAGGTCGATCTGCAGGGTTGTCAGCAGCGGCATCAGCACGGGTATGAGGATGATGATGACCGCGATCGTCTCCATGAACATGCCGATGAAGAGCAGCAGCACGTTCAGCATGAGCAGCACGGCCCATGGATTCTCGGAGATGCCGGTGATGAGCTGGAGGAGCTGCTGCGGCGCCTGGTTGATGGACAGGACCCAGGCGAAGGGGGCGGACGTCGCGACGATGATCAGGATCGAGGCGGTATCGCGCGCCGTCTGCGCAAGGATCGACGGCAGGTCGGCAAACCGCACCGTGCCGTAGACGAAGACGCCGACGATGAAGGCATAGCCGGCGGCGACGGCGGCCACCTCGGTCGCCGTGAAGACTCCCAAGCGGAAGCCGACGACGATGATGACCGGCATGAGCAGGGCCCAGATCGCCTGCCGGAAGGAGGTCCTGAGGCGGGCGCCGGAAAACGGCTCGCCGCGGGCATAGCCCTTCACCCGCGCGATGACCGCGACGACGCCGAACAGGCAGGCCGCGATGAACAGGCCGGGCAGGATGCCGGCGATGAACAGGCTGCCGATCGACACATTGGCCTGCCAGCCGTAGACGACGAGCAGGATCGAGGGCGGAATGATCGGCGCGAGCGTTGCCGCCGCCGCGGTCAGCGCGACGCTGAAGGCCTTGTCGTACCCGTTCTTCACCATCTGCGGCACGAAGACCCGGGTGGTCGCGGCCGCATCGGCGAGGGACGAGCCGGAGACGCCGGCCATGAAGACGTTGGCGAGCACGTTCACCTGCGCGAGACCGCCGCGGATGTGCCCGACGAGGGCCCGCGTCAGGTCGAACAGGCGCTCCGAGATGCCGGACGCGTTCATCAGCGTCCCGGCCAGGATGAACAGCGGAATGGCGAGCAGCGGAAACGACTGCACGCCCGCCGCGATGCGCTGGGCCGCAACCGTGAGCGGAATGCCGTCCCACCAGATGGCGAGGAGGGCCGAGCCCGCGAGCGCATAGGCCGTGGGCACGCCGATCATGAGGAGAACGGCGAGGGCGCCGAGGGTAAGAAGCATCAGAGTGGCGCTCCAGGCTCGTCTTCCGCCATTTCCACCGTCGACATGAGCACCCGCTCCGGCCCACCGGAGAGAATCTCCCGAAGGATGTGGAGCATGGCTGCGACGCTCGTCACCGGCAGGGCGAGCGCGACGACCGAGAAGGACAGGTTCATCATCGGCGTGCGGTCGTTCGCCACGCGCTGCGCATAGAGCAGGCCGTAGCGTACGCAGATCCCCAGGATCACGAAGCAGGCGAGCACCGAGAGGAGGCCGAGCACCACACGGACCGGCAGCGGCGAGATGCGCGGCAGGCTGTCGACGCGGATGTGCTGGTGGCTCGCGAAGCAGGCGCTCGCGCCGATGAACACCATCCAGGTGAACAGGATGGTTACGAGCTCCTCGGTCCAGGTGAAGGGCGAGGCCAGCACATAGCGGAAGAAAACCGCCGCGAGCAGGGTGGCGGCGATAATGCCGAGAAGCGTCCACAGCAGGTGATGTTCGACGCGGCGCACGGCATCGTCGACGCGAGCAAGGATCTGCAGCATGGGGCCGCCCTGATAGCGCTGAAGGCAGGGGGGCGGACGGCGGCAGGCCGCCCGCCCGGGCTCAGGTCTCAGTCGGCGCGCAGGGCCTCGATCGTCGAGACGACGCGGTCGATGTTCTCCTGGCCCCACCGGCCGGCGAGCGCGGAGAAGACCACATCCTTCGTCTTCTCGGCGAAGGCGGCGCGGTCGGCGTCCTCGATGATCTTGGTGTTGCCCGCCTCGCGGATCTGCTCGAGCATGCCCTGCTCGCGGTTCTGCTGCAGGAGCGTGTTCTTGGCCGACATCGCCCGCGCCTCCTCGATCAGGACACGCTGATGCGCCGGGTCGAGGCGCTCGAACGAGGCCTTGTTCATGAGGATCATGTTGTTCTGCAGCATGTGCCGGGACATGGTGAGCACGCCCTGCACCTCGTAGAACTTCCGCGAATAGATGGTCGGGATCGGGTTTTCCTGCCCGTCGACGGTGCCCTGCTGCAGGGCGGTGTAGACCTCGCTGAAGGCGATCGGGGTCGGCGCTGCGCCGAGGCCCTTCACCATCTCCACCCAGACGGGCGATTCCGGCACGCGGATCTTGAGGCCCTGCATGTCCTCGGGCTTGCGCACCTCCCGGTTGGCGAAGGTGAAGTTGCGCCAGCCCCAGTACCAGATCTTGGTGAGCGGGATGATGTTCTGGCTCTTCTCGAGCTCGTCGAAGACGGGCTGCATGGCCGGGCCGGAGATCACCGTTTCGGCTTCCCGCCAGTCGGTCCAGAGAAAAGGCGTGCTCGGAATCTCGAGCGCGGGCACGAGCGTGCTCGCTGCGGCCATCGACGGGGCGGAGATGTCGAGCGCGCCGTCGCGGACCTGCTGGACGAGCTCCACCTCCTTGCCGAGCTGCTCGCCGGGGAACACCTGGATGGTGACCTTGCCGTCAGTCCGCTCCTTGACGCGGGCAGCGAACTCGTCGAACAGCGCAGCCGCGATTTCACCGGGCGTATTGGCGTGCCCGAAGCGCAGGTTCTGCGCCGCCGCCTCGCCGACAGGCATCAGGACGACGCCAAGCGCAGCGATGCCCGCATAAAGAAGCCCCTTCATCGACCGTCTCCTTATCCCTCGATAAACGTCAGCCCCGTTGTCCGGCCGGGGTCTTGCCGCCATCCTATTCAGAAACGCATTGTGCATGCAAGGAGCAATAAGTAAGGTTCGGCCATCCGCACACGACGAGCCGATGGAACGAGACCGATGAACGCCAATCCGAACCCCACCGTTCGCCTGCATGTGGACGACAATGTCGTCGTCGCAAGAACCGACCTGCTGCCCGGCGTCGCCATCGCGGGTGAAGGCGTGCGGACGCAGACGCGTGTACCCATCGGCCACAAGGTGTCGACCCGACCCATCGCGAAGGGCGAACCGGTCCGCAAGTTCGGCCAGATCATCGGCTTCGCCTCGGCCGACATCGAAGCCGGCGAGCACGTTCACGTGCAGAATGTCGAGATGCGCGACTTCGGCCGTGACTACGCGGCGGGCCAGGAGGTGCGGCCGACGGACTATGTTCCCGAGCATGAACGCGCCGTCTTCCAGGGCTTCCGGCGCGCGAACGGCAAGGTGGGAACGCGCAACTATATCGGCGTCCTGACGACGGTGAACTGCTCTGCGACGGTGGCGCGGCAGATCGCGGCGCAGATGACCCTGTCCGGCGCCCTGGAGCCGTTCGGCGCCGTCGACGGTGTCGTCGCCCTGACCCACGGCACCGGTTGTGGCATGGCCGATTCGGGCGAGGGCTTCGCCAACCTGCAGCGCACCGTCTGGGGCTATGCCCGCCACCCGAACTTTGCCGGCATATTGCTCGTCGGCCTCGGCTGTGAGGTGAACCACATCAACTTCCTGCTCGACGCCTACGGCATCGAGCAGGGTCCCCTGTTCCGGGTCATGAACATCCAGGACACGGGCGGGACCCGCAGGACGATCGAGGCGGGCTGCGCCATCATCCGCGAGATGCTGCCCCATGCCGCGGAGGCACGGCGCGAGCCCTGCCCGGCGAGCGAGCTCGTCGTCGCGCTCCAGTGCGGCGGCTCCGACGGCTATTCCGGCATCACGGCGAACCCCGCCCTCGGCCATGCGGCCGATCTCATCGTGCGCCACGGCGGCACGGCCGTACTCGCCGAAACGCCCGAGATCTACGGCGCCGAGCACCTGCTCACCCGCCGTGCCGTCAGCCAGAAGGTGGCCGACAAGCTGATCGAGCGCATCCGCTGGTGGGAGGACTACACCCGCCGCAACGGCGGCACGATGGACAACAACCCCTCGCCCGGCAACAAGGCCGGCGGGCTCACCACCATCCTGGAAAAGTCCCTGGGCGCCGCGGCCAAGGGCGGCACGACGAACCTCGTCGAGGTCTATCGCTATGCCGAGCTCGTCACTGCCAAGGGCTTCGTCTTCATGGATTCGCCCGGCTACGACCCGGCATCGGTGACGGGCGAGATCGCCGGGGGATCGAACATCGTTTGCTTCACCACCGGCCGCGGCTCCGTCTCCGGCTACAAGCCCGCCCCGTGCCTGAAGATCGCGACCAACACGACCATGTACGACCGGATGGCCGAGGACATGGACGTCAACTGCGGCGGCATCATCGACGGCTCGACGAGCGTCGAGGCGATGGGCCGCGAGATCTTCGACAAGATCATCGCCACCGCGTCCGGCGCGGCGACGAAATCGGAGGCGCAGGGCTTCGGCGACAACGAGTTCGTGCCCTGGCAGATCGGCGCCGTGATGTAGACGGGAATTTGAGGGCGGGCGGTGCGTCAAGCCACCGCCCGCACCATTTCTGCCGTCACCCGCGCGCAGGGCGAACGTGATCGAAGCGCGGGTTGGCCTTGAACACCGCCGTGCGGCTGCCGCCGGCGCGCATCTCCTCGCCGATGCGTCGCTCGATGCGCTGCAGTTCCTCGGCATCTGCGATGATCTGCTCCGCGACCCCGGCGGGAATGGCGACGACGCCATCGCCATCGGCGAGGATGTAGTCGCCCGGCGAAACCCGCACGGGGCCGTCCGACTGTCCGGGCAGGCAGACCGGAACGTCGGCCTCCGTCAAGCGCCAGCGGCGCGCGCCGTTGATCGGCGTGACCGCCCCGACCACGCAGGGAAATCCGAGGTCCCGGATTTCATCGGCGTCGCGGATGGCGCCGTCGGTGACGAGACCGACACAGCCCCCGCGCTGCAGGCTGAGGGCGACGAAGCCGCCGAGAAGGGCCCCGCCCTGGAAGCCGCCGGCCTCGATCACGACGACGGTTCCCGGCTTCGCGACACGCTCGAAGGTGTCGGCCGGCACCGCCGGCGCCTGCGCACGCCCGGCGACGTTGCGCTCGCCCCTGAGGCAGGCGGCCCGTCCGGCGAACCGCTGGCCCGGCGCGAGCGGCACCAGAGCCGAGGCGAGCGCGTGGTTCGGCAGGCCAGCCTCGTCGAGAACGTCGCTGACCTGGCCGGTCTCGAGATTCCGCAGGCGGTCGAGAAGGGGATCGTGCATCGTCTTCGGCTCCTCACAGCATCGCGGTGGCGTCGAGGCCGAGGCCCCGCGCGACGGCGACGACTTCATCGATGACGGAGCGGCTCACGGTGAGGCCTTCCGCGCGCTGCTTCTTCTCCTTGCGGAACTCGATCTCGCCGGGCATCAGGATCTCGTCGACACCGGGCACCCGTTCCGACGCCTTCATGATGGCGATGTAGGCGTCCATCCGCTCCTTGAACGCGGCGACGTCGGTGAAGGCGGCGATGTTGATGGCGATGACGAAATGGCCGTTACGCTGCGGACGGTCGAGGTCGTCGTAGAGATTGGTGAGCTCCTGGCCGAAGGCGCCGCCGGTGAGCAGGCCCGACAGGATCTCGCACGCGAGGATGAGCCCCCAGCCCTTGTGCCCGCCGATGGGCAGGATCCAGCCGCCGTTCTTGACCCAGTTCGGATCGTTCGTCGGCCGCCCCTCGGCGTCCACGAGCCATCCGTCGGGCAGCTGCATGCCTTTCTCGGCGTAGTAGAGGATCTTGCCGCGCGAGGACATGCCGAGCGCCGCATCGAGCACGATCGGCAGGGCCTCGCCGGTCGGCACGCCGATGGCGATCGGCAGCGGGCCGGTGAGCGGCGTCTTGCCGCCCCAGACCGGCATGATCGGCGAGCCGTTGGTCGTGGCGATGCCGATCATGTCCTGCGCGATCGCCCGCTGGACGTAATAGGCGTTCTCACCGTTGTGGTTGGAATTGCGGATGCCGACCGCCGCGATGCCGGTCTGCCGCGCCTTCTCGATGGCGATGTCCATCGCATGCGAGGTCAGCACCGCCCCCAGGCCTTCGCCGCCGTCGATCAGCATGGTCGCGGCCGTCTCCTTGACCACGGTTCCCCGGCTCGCCGGCTTGAAGCCGCCCTGCTGCAGCCGGCGGATGTAGACCGGCAGGCGCAGCACCCCGTGCGAATTCATGCCCCTGGCATCGGCGGAGACCAGCGATCCGGCGACGAGGGCGGCGTCCNGCGCGGGAACCTCCACCTTCTCGAGCATCGCCTGGACCAGGGCTTCCAGCCGGGCGGCGTCGACCAGATANGAGCCGTCTTCGAGGAGTTTCATCAGCATTTTTCCTTTTGTTGGGACGCGCGGCTCAGGGCGCGCCGAGCACGAGGTTGGGCAGCCAGAGCGACAGCTCCGGCACGAGTGTCAGGATGAGGACGGTGGCGACGCCGGCCATGAAGAAGGGGAAGGTCG
>Ga0065721_10051031_pt1 | contig 16524 bp, 18 predicted proteins | sample Mesricmetagenome_FD_59108 | JGI IMG/M metagenome (GOLD analysis project Ga0065721, IMG submission 59108) | Mesophilic microbial community from rice straw/compost enrichment Sample: eDNA_1 v2 (version 2) | ecosystem: Engineered > Solid waste > Grass > Composting > Bioreactor | place: USA: Davis... | reverse complement strand
CCCTGCCACTCGGGGAAGCTCAGGCTCGGCCGCCAGCGCTCGCGCGTCTCCTGATGATGATAGAGCGGCCAGCCCTCGGCGTAGGCGCCGCGGGAGAGGAGAGACAGTCCCAGGAACAGCGCCGTGAGCCGGTCCTCGGGCCAGCGCTCCCGAGCCTCGCGCAGCAGCTGCTCGGCCTCGACGTAGCGCCCCTGCCGCTCGAGCACGACGAAGAGGTTGCGGTACACGTCCGGCGCGGGTCCGTCCCGCATCAGAATCCGGTAGAGGCGCTCGGCCTCCTCCAGCCGCCCCTCATCCGACGCCCGGCGCGCCAGTTCGAACAGCTTCACCAGGCTGATGCGGAGCTCGGTCGGGACGGCGGACATTCGGGACGGCACCTGGGGTCGAAGAAGGCAGCGATCTTTGGCGGCGCCCGGGGCGGGGCGCAAGCGTCAAGCCGCCTTCTGGAGCTCCTGCTTCACCCGTTCGGCGAGGGTCTTGATGTCGATGGGCTTGGGCAGGAACGAGACGTTGCGCTCACCCTCCAGCAGGTCGGAGAACTCGCTCTCGGCGTAGCCCGAGATGAACATCACCGGGGCCGCGCCCAGGTAGGGCCGGGCCTGCTTGAGAAGTTCGGGCCCCTGCATCCCCGGCATGACCACGTCGGAGATCATCAGGTCGATCTCGCCGGCGTGGCCCTCGGCCAGCTCCAGGGCCTCCTCGCCGCTGGAGGCCTCGATGACCTCGTAGCCGCGGGCCCGCAGCAGCTTGGCGGCGACGCCGCGCACGGCGTCCTCATCCTCGACGAAGAGAATGCGGCCGGCGCCGGACAGATCGCGGGCGGCGGGACGCTTGGGCTTGGCCACCGCCTCGGGCGCCGGCGCCACCTCCACCGCCGGGGCGTGGACCGGCAGGAAGATGCGGAAAGCCGCCCCCTCGCCCGGCCGACTCTCCACCGAGATCCAGCCGTCGGACTGCTTGACGATGCCGTAGACGGTGGCGAGGCCGAGCCCCGTCCCCTCGCCCACCGGCTTGGTGGTGAAGAAGGGATCGAAGATCTTGTCCAAGGCCTCGGGCGGGATGCCGGGGCCGTCGTCCGAGACCTGGATCAGGGCCTGGTCGCCCTGGGCGCTGGGATAGCCCAGGTGGCGCGCCTCCTCCTGGGTGACGCGGCCGGTGCGGATCTTGATGCGGCTGCCGCCGTGGGAGCGGATGGCGTCCCGGGCGTTGACCACCAGGTTCATGATGGCCGTGTCGAGCTGGCCGCGGTCGGCCCGGACATGCGGCAGGTTCCGGCCATAGTCGGTGACCAGCTTGATGTCCTCGGGCAGCAGGCGGCGCAGGAGCACCTCGGACTCGGAGATCATCTCGCCGATGTCGAGGATCTCGCGCTGGACCGTCTGCTTGCGCGAGAAGGCCAGGAGCTTGCGCACGAGATCGGCGGCCCGCATCGAGGTCTGCTTGATCTCGTTCAGCCCCTCGTAGGAGGGGTCGCCGACGGGGTGCCGGGTGGCCAGCACGTCGAGCTGCATCAGGATGGCGGTGAGCAGGTTGTTGAAGTCGTGGGCCACGCCCCCGGCCAGCTGGCCGATGGCCTGCATCTTCTGGCTCTGGGAGAGCTGCTGCTCGATCTGCTTCTGCTCGGAGACGTCCACCAGATAGGCCACCCAGCGGCCTTCCGACCTGGACAGGTAGAGCTGAGCCACCCGGCTGGGATCATGGGCCAGCTTGACCTCGAGCGGAGCCTTGCCCTCGCCCAGGCGCTGGGCCGCATCGGCCCGGCTCGTGGCCTCGATCAGCTCGCCGAACACCTGGCCCGCCTCGCCGCCGCCGGCCACGGCCTTGAGGGCGGGGTTGGCCTCGATGATCACCGCCAGGAACGGGTCCTCGCCCTCCAGCAGGGCGGCGCCGAACGGCGAGGCGGCGGCGAAGGCGTCCAGAACCTTGGGCGGCGGGGCCTTGGCGCGGGCCACGGCGTTCAACACCTCCATGGCCGCGGACGGCAGGGCCAGCACCCCGCTGGAGCCGGTCAGCCGCACCAGATAGCGGCGCGGGCCGACGGGCGAGACCAGCGCCTTGCGCTCCTCGCCGCCCACCTTGAGCACGGCCCGGCCCATCTCGCCCCGGCGGGCGGCCGCCAGGGCGCCGAACAGGCTGGAGGCGGCCGCGCCGCTCTTGGGCAGGCGCATGCCCGGTCCCATGGCCTCGCGCCAGGCGGCGTTGGCGGCGGTCAGCTTGCCGTCCGGAGCGGCGATGGCCGCGGGCTCGTCCAGGGCCTGGAGAAAGGTCTCCGCGCCAAGGTCGCTCTCGGCGGGGGGCTCCCCGCCGGTGCGCAGGACGAACAGGCCCAGGCACGAGACGCCGGCCAGGCCGATCAGCAGCATCATGCTGGCGAGGGTGGCGGGCCCGGCGTCGAGCGCGGGCGCTGCGGCGAAGGCCACGGCAAGCAGGAAGAAGGCCACCGCGGCCCCCGTCAGGGGATCGAAGCGGCCCTTCGGTTGGGACGTCGGCTCGGCCATGGCTCCCTGCGACGATTCGGGGGACGATTCGGTCGCTTGCATTGTGTCACAGGCCCCCTGCGGCCGCACCGCGACGCCGCATCACAGCGGGCGCGCCGGCGCCAGGCGACGGTTCTGGGCGGCGTTGAGAATGAAGCCGATGATCTTGGCCACGGCCTCGTAGTGGGCGGGCGGGATCATGTCATCCACCTCCACCGCAGCGTAGAGGGCGCGGGCCAGGGGCGGATCCTCGATCACCGGCACCCCGGCCTCCTCGGCGATGGCGCGGATCTTCAGGGCGAGGCTGTCGAGACCCTTGGCCACGCACAGGGGGGCGGCGGTCTCCTCGGCGTCGTACTTGAGGGCCACGGCGTAGTGGGTGGGGTTCATGATCACCACCGTGGCGTCGGGCACCGCCTGCATCATCCGCTGCTTGGCGCGGGTGAACTGGATTTGCTTCTGGCGGGCCTTGATGTGCGGGTCGCCCTCGGTCTGCTTGTAGTCGTCCTTCACCTCGGTGCGGCTCATGCGCATCCGCTTCATGAAGCGCTGGCGCTGCCACAGCCAGTCGGCGCCGGCGATGACCAGGGCCAGGGCGGCCACGGAGAAGACCAGCCGCTTCAGGATCTCCACGGCGAAGGGCAGCAGGGCCATCGGATCGACGGCGGGCAGGTTGGCGAGCTTGGGAAGATAGGGCTGGAGGATCACCCAGCCGAGAACGCCGGTGAGCGCCACCTTCACCAGCGACTTGACGAACTGCATCAGGCCGTCGGGGCCGAACACCCGCTTCAGCCCGGCCAGGGGCGAGAGTTTCTTGAGGTCCGGCTTCAGCTTCTCGGCGGTGAACATGAAGCCGGTCTGGGAGAGGTTGCCGGCTAGGCCGCAGAGCATGGCGACCCCGAACACCACCGCCAGCACAGGGGCGGCGGCGAAAACCGCGGCGCGCAGCACGCCCACGCCGCCGTGGCCGTCCACGGCGATGTCGTGGGGATGGGCGAGGTAGGGGATCAGCGCCTCGGTGAGGCCCCGGGCGAGCCATTCGCCACCGAACAGCACCGCCGCCGAGACCCCGGTGAGGATGGCGAACGGCGACAGGTCGGGCGTCTTGGGAACATCGCCCCTCTCCCGCGCCTGACTGAGTTTTCGCGGTGTCGGGTCTTCTGTCTTGGAGGCGGCGTCTTCACTCATCCGAGGAAGGCCCCCACAAGCTCACGGTAGCGGCCCACCCAGACGAGGCCGATGGTCCCCAGGCTGAGGGCGAAAATCGTCAGGCCCAGCAGCACGATCAGCGGGGTGGCGACGAAGAACACCTGGAACTGCGGCATCACCCGGCCGACCAGGCCGACAGCCACGTTGAACACCAGGGAGAAGACAAGCACCGGGGCGGCCAGCTGCAGGCCCAGGGCGAAGGCCCGGCCAAGGGTCTGGATGGCCAGCTGGCCCGCATCGCCCACAGGCGCCTCCCGGCCGAAGGGAAACAGGCTGTAGGAGCGCACCATGGCCGCCAGGAACATGTGGTGCAGGTCGGTGGCCATGATCAGGACGACGCCCATCAGGCCGAGGAATGTGGCCAGGGTCGGGGTCGGCTGGGCCTGCATGGGATTGGCCGTCTGGGCGAAGGAGAGCGTGGTCCCCAGGGACACCAGCTCGCCCGCCGTGGACAGCGACAGCATGAACATCCGCAGGATGGCGCCGATCATCAGGCCGATGAACACCTCGCGCAGCACCTCGCCGACCATGGCGCCGGTGGTGGCGGGAAGCGCCGGGGCGGCCGGGCCCAGCACCGGGAACATCATCAGCGCCAGGGCCAGGCCGAAGGACAGGCGCACCCGGGCGGGGATGTAGGTCTCGCCGAGGCCCGGGATCAGCAGGATGATGGCCCCGAGCCGCGCGAAGACGAGGCCGGCGGCGAAGACCTGCTGGGCTGTGGCGTAGGATTCCATAGGGGCGACGCGCCCCGCCTCACATGGCGGCGATGCGGGCGGCGATGTGGCGCATGAAGCCGCTCATCAGAGCCCCCATCAGCGGCAGGAAGATCAGCAGCGAGATGAAGATCGCCACGATCTTGGGCGCATAGACCAGGGTGGCCTCCTGGATCTGGGTGAGGGCCTGCAGGAGGCCGATGCCGACGCCGACCACGAGACCGACGATGAGGATCGGGGCCGAGAGCTGGATGGTGAGCCAGATGGCTTCGCGTCCGACGTCCAGAACCTCGGCGCCGTTCATGGGATCCCCTGCCAAATACGCTGGAAAGCCGCGGAGAATCCGCTGCCGGCAGGTTCGGCGGCTATGGTTAACGAAGCGCTACCAGTGGGCAGGAATTGCCTAGTCCCCGGAGGGCGGCGGGGGCGCGCCGGACAGGCCCGCGGCCGACGCATCGCGGTTCGCCATTCACCGGATGGGCGCTGGCGCGTTAAGAGGGACGTTCCCGTTCCATCAGGAGTGCTCCATGTCCCGAATGCTCGCCGTCCTCGCCGCCGCCGCGGTCGCCGCCTCCGGCGCAGCCCAGGCCGAGACCCTGACCGCCGACCTGAAGAACGGCGAAGGCCAGACCATCGGCACGGTCACCCTGACCGAGGCCCCCAAGGGCGTGCTGATGCGGGTCGAGGCCAAGGGCCTGACGCCCGGCTGGCACGGCCTGCACTTTCACGAGAAGGCCGACTGCTCGAAGGCCGACTTCACCAGCGCCGGCGCCCACACCCGCCACGGCGACGCCAAGGCCGTCCACGGCCTGCTGAACCCCGAGGCCAATGAGACGGGCGACCTGCCCAACATCCACGCCGGCGCCGACGGCTCGGCGGCGGCCGAGGTCTTCACCGCCCTGACCACCCTGGCGGCCCTGCGCGACGCGGACGGCTCGGCGGTGCTGGTCCACGCCAACGCCGACGACCACAAGACCCAGCCCATCGGCGGGGCCGGGGCGCGGGTGGCCTGCGCGGTGGTGAAGTAGGCGGCGGTCTCAGAGGGGGTGGATGGCCCCCTCACCCGCTTCGCGGGAGCTCCCCCAGAGGGGGCGCATCAGATCGGCATGCGCATGATTTCCTGATAGGCGCTGATCACCTGGTCGCGGACGGCCATGACCGTCTCCAGGCTGGCCTCGGCGGCGGAGATGGCGGTGACCACGTCGATCAGTTCGGCCTTGCCCTGGACCTGGGCGGCGATCTGGGTCTCGGCGTGGCGGGACGCCGCGACGGTGTCGCTCATGGTCGCCTTGAGGATGTCGGCGAAGCCGGGGCCGGCGGCCGGCGCGGCGCCGCTGCTTTCCGAACCCGGATCGATCGAGACGCCCTTCTGGGCGGCGGCGTAGGCCTTTGCGGCGGCAAGGGCGGTGATCACGGCTTAAGGTCCCTACTTCTTCAGCAGGTCGAGGGTGCGCGTCTCCATGGCGCGCGCGGTCTCGATGACGTTGAGGTTGGCCTCGTAGGCGCGCTGGGCCTCGCGCATGTCCATCGCCTCGACCAGCGAATTGACGTTGGGCAGCTTCACATAGCCCTGGGCGTCGGCCGACGGGTGGCCGGGGTTGTATTCGGTGCGGAACTCGCTGCGGTCGGGCTCGACCCGGGCCATCTTGACGCCCTGGCCGCCCTGGGCGGTGCGGGCGGGCTCGAACACCGGGGCCTGCCGGCGGTAGGGGTCGCCGCCCGGCGTGCGCGAGGTGGAATTCGCATTGGCCAGGTTCTCGGCGATGATCCGCATCCGCGCCTGCTGGGCCCGCAGGGCGGAGGCGGCGATCGCCTGGGCCACGCCCGCCGTCGACCGTTCAGCCATCGCTCAAGCTCTCCTCAGCCCCGCCCTGGCGCGCGCGCGGCCAGGCGGATCATGGACATGGACTTCTGGTAGAAGCCGATGGCGGCGTCGTAGCTCATGCGCGCCTCGGACATCTTCAGCATCTCCTCCTCCAGCACCACGGCGTTGCCGTTGAGCGTGGTCTCGGAGTCGGGGGACTTGACCACCTTCACCCCGGCGGCGGCGGCGCGCTGCTGGGACGCGGGCAGCATGTGGCCCGCCTGGGTGGCGGCCATCACCGTCGGGCGGGCGGCGGACTGGGCCTGGAGCTGGGCCTGGAAGGGCTTGAGGTCCTGGGCCACGTAGCCCGGGGTGTCGGCGTTGGCCACGTTCTGGGCGATCACCCGCTGGCGCTCCGACAGATAGCCGAGCCGGTCGCGCAGCATCGCAAAGAGCGGAATCTCGGCCAGGTTCATGGGCAAGAGGGTGAATAAACAGGGTTAATCGGCTCTTAAGAGACTCAGGGCCGGATGGGCGGCACAGGACCTCCGCAGAAGCGCCCATGGATTTCGTCGACCTGCTGCGAGCCGTATTTGCGCTCGCCCTCACCCTCGGACTGGTCGGCCTGGGGGCGATCGCCCTGCGGCGCTACGGCCCCGACGCCCTCGCCCGCTTCGGCCAGGCCCAGCGCAAGGAGCGCCGCCTGAAGGTGGTCGAGACCCTGGTCCTCGACCCCGCCCGCCGGCTGCTGATCGTGGAGTGCGACGGCGAGGAGCGCCTGCTGCTCCTGGGCGAGGGCCGGATGCTGGGCGAGATTCGCCCCAAGACGGACGCCCGCTGATGTTCCTCCGCGACCTCGTGAGCGCCCTGCGCGCCCTGCCGGCCGAGGATTGGCGCAAGGCGGCGCTGATCTCGGCCATCACCACCTGCGCCGCCCTGGTGTTCCCGGCCGCGGCGGCCGCCCAGGCGATCAATGTCGACCTCGGCACCGGCGCGGGCCTCACCGAGCGGGTGGTGCAACTGGTCGGCCTGCTGACCGTCCTGTCGCTGGCGCCGTCGATCGTCATCATGACCACCTCGTTCGTGCGGATCGTTGTGGTGCTGTCCCTGCTGCGCACGGCGCTCGGCCTGCAGCAGAGCCCGCCCAATGCGGTGATCATCTCGCTGTCGCTGTTCCTGACGGCCATCGTCATGGGGCCGACCTTCGAGCGCAGCTATCAGGAGGGGGTGAAGCCGCTCCTCGACCAGCAGATGGAGCTGCCGGCCGCCTTCGACGCGGCGGGCGCGCCGGTGAAGACCTTCATGCTGAGCCAGGTGGACGAGGAGGACCTCGGCCTGTTCATCCGCCTCTCGCGGATTCCCAAGCCGGCCAACGCCGAGGCCGTGCCGCTGCGGGTGGTGACCCCGGCGTTCATGATCTCGGAGCTGAAGCGCGCCTTCGAGATCGGTTTCCTGCTGTTCGTGCCCTTCCTGGTGATCGACCTGGTGGTGGCTAGCGTGCTGATGAGCATGGGCATGATGATGCTGCCGCCGGCGGTGGTCAGCCTGCCGTTCAAGCTGATCTTCTTCGTCCTGGTGGACGGTTGGCGGCTGGTCTGCGGCAGCCTGGTGGAAAGCTTCCAGCGCGGCGCGGGCGGATAGCCCGGTCAATCAGTTGCTGGCGGCGCGGGTGGAGGCCGGCGCCTTGCCGGCGGGAGCCTTGCCGCCGGACGCCGGGCTGGTCGGCGACGGGCGGGTCCTGAAGCGCTCCTTCATGCGGGCGACCCAGCCGGCGAAGGCTTCGTTGTCGGCCGTGACCCGGCCGAAGTCGCCGACGCTGAGCCGGCCCGACGGGACGCCCGACAGGGCGATGCGCAGGGCCTCGGGATTGGCCGCCTTGTCGTAGAAGTGGGCGTACTGCCGCTCCAGCCGCCGAAGGGCGGCCTCGTCGCCGGCCAGGCTGTAGGCGACGCCGGCGCGGAGCAGGCGGCCCTCCTCCTCGGCGGTGAGCGCCTCGGGGTTCTTCCAGCGATCGCCCAGGGCCTTCTCGAACAGGGGGCCGGCGGCGGCCCAGTTCTTCTGCTTCCAGGTGATCTCGGCCCGGAGTTCCTGGGCCTCCCTGGAGGCGTCGCGCTCGATGATCTCCAGGGCGCTGTCGAAGCGGCCCACGGCGGCCCAGGCGCGGGCCTCGATGAGGCGGCGCTCGTTGTTGAGGGCGGTGGGCAGGACGGTGGTCCGCGAGGCGTTGATCGCCTGAATGGCGGCCTCGGGCTTGCGGTCCATCAGATAGATCAGGGCGAGGTCGGTGGAGACCTGGGCCTTGGCCACGCCCTCCAGGCGGTTGTCGGCCTGGTACTTCAGGAGTTCGGCGGCCTGGGGCAGGAGGTCGACGTCGACCAGCCGCCGGACGAGGCGGCGCACCATCAGATCGCCGTCGGCGCCGATGGGCGTGAGTTCCTTGAAGTCGTAGAACAGGGCAAGCGCCTGGACCGGCTCCAGCCCGTCGGCCATGCCGTCGAGGAACAGGGCCCGGAAGGCGGCCGACAGGTCGGCCTGGAGCTGAAGGGCCTCGGGCAGGTCGGGCAGGCGCCCGCCGGCGGTGCGCAGGGCCTCCAGCGCCTCGCGGTAGCGGCCCTGCCCCAGATAGAGGTTGCCGAGGGCGCGGATCGTCTCGAGCTCGGTGGCGTCGCCGCGCCAGCGGTAGCGCAGGTTGTCGAAGACCGTGGCCGCCTGCAGGGGCGTGAGCTTGCCGGTCTCCAGCTTGATCTGAGTGGCCCGCAGCAGGGCCGGAGCGGCGATGGAGTCCCGCGGGGCCTTGGCGATGGCGGTGTAGATCCGCAGGGCCCGGTCCTTGTGGCCCTGAAGTTCGAGGATGCGGGCCTGGACGAGTCGGCTCTGCAGCTCCTCCGCCGCGCCGGCCTTTTCCTGGAGGGCGAGACGGATGCGGGCCTCGGCGCCTACCAGGTCGCCCTGGTAGAGCGAGGCCTGGGCCTCCGCCCGGGCGAAGCGCGCCTTCCAGACCGGCGAGAACAGGGCGAAGGACTCGGCGCCCTTGGTGAACTGGGCCCGGGCCTCGGGCCAGTGGGCGAGCTGGGTGGAGACGTAGGAGCGCCACATGGCGCTGGACGGGTCGTCCGCCAGGGCCGGCGACGACAGATCGGCCTCGGCCTCCTTGTAGCGCCGGGCCAGCACCCGGGCGACGCCGCGCAGGCCGCGGAACTCGGGATCGTCCAGCATCTCCGGATGCTCGCGGGCCAGGGCGTTGAGCACGCCGATGGCCTCGAACGACAGCTCCGAACCGACCAGGAAGCGGGCCAGGGCCATGCGCGCGGCCACCGGCGCCTGGCGGTCCTTGTTGGCCCCCTCGGCGGCGGCGGCGGCCATGAGGGCGTTGTAGCGGGCGAGGAAGCCGCCGGGGCCGGTCTGAGCCCAGTCCTCGGAGATCAGGGCGGGCATGACCGCCGGGCGCGGCGCGCCGAGCTCGGCCTGTTCGCGCTCGCGAGTGGCCCAGGCGGGCGAGAGCGTCAGGCCGCCGGGACGGCCGATGCGGACGATGTCGCCCTCGCGGCGAACCTCGAGGTCGTCGACGAAGCTTTCCAGCGCCAGGCCCTGAATCGAGGGCAGCAGGGCCATCTGGACATAGTCGCGGCGGCTGGGAACGCCCTTGGGCGGGCCGAGGGCGGTGACCACGGTGACGACGTCGCCCACCACCGGGTCGGCGAAGCGGACGACGCGGGTGGCGCCGGCCACCGGCGCCTTGATGACCGGCGGCCCGCCGGCAGCGTCGCGGCCCAGGCGCACGATGCCCGGCTGGGACTGGCCGCCGGGGCCGAAGGCGATGGTCCAGGTGTTGCCGACGGCGGTGGTGAAGATCGGGGTGTCGGCCGGGGTCTCGATGCGCAGGGCCGCGTGGTCGCGCCCCTGGAACGCCTGGATGGGGCCGAGCTGCTTCAGGCCCTTGGGGGCGGCCGAGACGTCCAGCCTGGCCGGGGCGTCGAACACCACCCACACCGCCCCGCCGCGGCGGAAGACGGCGGCGCCGGCGGGATTGGCCCAGTCGAAGGAAAGCTGCGCCTGGCCGCCGGCCAGGTTGACGGCCATCTTGACCACGCCGCCGGGCGGCAGCGGATTGGGCCGCGGCGGCTCGGGCTCGGCCTGGCCGAGTTCGGCGGCCGGCGCCTCGGGCGCAGGCGGCTTCTCGAAGACATTGACGTAGGCGACGCCGTCGGCCGAGCCCACCCGGGCGTCGGCGTCGTCGGCGAGGGTGATGCGCAGCTGCAGCCGGCCGCCGACGCGGCGCTTCTCGGCGGTCTTGATCCAGCGCGGCGGCGAGGTGCGCAGGCGCGAGATGTCGGGGTCGGCGTCGCGGCCGAAGGTGAGCACCAGCACCTGGCCCTCCCGGGCCGAGGAGACCGGGGCGGCCTTGCCCTTCCAGTGGAACTCCAGGCGGGAGAAGGTCTCGGCCTGGGCCACCCGCACGTCCAGCGGCCCCTTGGCCAGCGCCTCGGCCGTCGGCGCGGCGACGCCGGCCGGCGCCGCCACGGAGGCGATGCAGGCGGCGGCGACGCCGGAACGCAGGGCTTGGCGCAGGCGCATCGGAGCTATTCGGCCTTGGCCGGCGGGGCGGCCTTGCGGGGCGGCGCCTGGCGGCGCGGCTGGGCCTTCGCCGCCGGGGGCTCGGCGGTATTCTCGGCCACCTGCTGGGCGCGGAGGGCGGCGGCCTGGGCGTCGGTGAAGCGGCGGGCGAGGCCTTCCGTCAGCTTCTTGGCCTCGGCCGCGGGCATGGCGGCGACAATGGCCGAGAGCGAGCGCTCCTTCATGCGGGCGGCGATGGTCAGGCGCACGCCGTCGTCGAGGGCGGCGAGACGCGGGGCGGCGTCCTTGGCCTTCATGCCCTCGAACACCTTCACCAGGCGGTCGATCTCCTCCTGCTCCTTGGCGTCGGCCTGGGACAACAGGACCTGCACCTCGCCCTTTAGGCCGTCGAGGGCCTTGAGCTTGGCGTCCAGCTTGGCCTCGGCGGCGGCCAGGAGGGCGAGCTGGGTGTTGAGGTCGTTCTCGCGGGCGTCGAGCTGGCCACGGCGCTCGCCCAGGCTCTGCAGGACCTGGAGCTCGGCGGGAGACAGGCCTGCGGCCTTGGCCAGTTCGGCGGCGGTGGGGGCGCAGACCGCCTTGGGCTGGAGGGTCGGCGGCGGCAGGCCGGCCAGGGCGGCGTCCTTGGCCTCGCCAGTGGGGGCCTTCTCGTCCTTGGCCTTGGCCTCGGCCTTGGGCTCGCCCTTCACGGCCTCCTCGGCGAACGCCCGGGCGCCGGAGAGCAGCTCGGGCAGGTCGCGGGCGCCCGCCAGGGCGTTGATGGCCAGGACGCCGCCGGCGGCGACGCCCACCAGCGGCAGGATGCGGGGCATGGATTTCACCGGCGGCCTCCGAAGGCGTCCAGGGTCAGGGGCTCGTCCACGAAGAGGTCGGCGTCGGGATCGAGGGCGGCGGGCCGGCGGGCCGGACGCGGGGCGGCCTTGGGCGGCTCACGGCCCGGCCGCTCGGGCTTGGCGCGGGCCTCGCGGGCGGCGGCCAGGAGGGCGCCCAGGCGGCGCTCGTCCTCACGCTCGGAGTCGCGGCCGGCGTCGGGGACGGTGCGGACGTGGTCCGGCGCCTGGCCGATCAGCCGCTCCAGCCTGGCGGCCAGGGCCCGGCCCTTCTCGATGCGGTCGGACAGGGCGTCGGTGGCCTCGTCGGTGGCGGCGCGCAAGTCGGCCAGCCCCTGCTCGGCGCGCTGGGCCGCGGCGTTCAGCTCGGCCACGGCGACGGCGAAGCCCTCCTGACTCTCACGCAGGGCCTTCAGGCGGCGGTTGAGCCGCAGCCCCAGGGCCAGAGCCGCCAGCAGCAGGGCGGCGAGGACCAGGTTCATGATCAGGCCGATGGCGCTCATGGCATCCTCGCGACGGCTTGGCGGGCGTTCGGATTGAGAGGCGCCTCGACCCGGACGGCGATGTGATGGTTGCGCCGGCCCATGCGGCCGCGGGTGAGCGGGATCTGGCCGGCCCGCAGCTCGATCAGGCTGTCGGGCGTGGCGTTGAGCATCAGGGTGTCGCCGACCTTCAGGTCGAGCACGCGCTGGAGGCTGACCTGCTGCTCGTCGAGGACTGCGCGGACCTCCAGGTTGGTGGTCCAGAGTTCGGTGGCCAGGTGGCTTTCCCAGATGTTGTCGCGGCCGAACTTCTCACCCATGAACTGCTGCAGCAGCATCTTCCGGATGGGTTCGAGGGTGGCGTAGGGCAGCAGCAGCTCGATGCGGCCGCCGCGGTCCTCCATGTCGATCCGCAGCTTCACCAGGATGGCGGCGTTGGCCGGCCGGGCGATGGCGGCGAAGCGGGGATTGGTCTCCAGGCGATCGAGGGTGAAGGTGACGGGCGTCAGCGGCTCGAAGGCCTCGCGGGCGTCGGCCAGGACCACCTCGACCATCCGCTGCACCAGGACCCGCTCGATGGTGGTGTAGGGACGGCCCTCGATGCGCATGGCCGCGGTGCCGCGCCGGCCGCCGAGCAGCACGTCGACGATCGAGTAGATCAGGTTCGAGTCGACTGTCAGCAGGCCGTAGTTGTTCAGCTCCTCGGCCCGGAACACCGACAGGATGGCCGGCAGCGGGATCGAGTTCAGATAGTCGCCGAAGCGGATCGAGCTGATGTTGTCGAGGCTGACCTCGACGTTGTCGGAGGTGAAGTTGCGCAGGGAGGTGGTCATCAGCCGCACGAGGCGGTCGAAGACGATCTCCAGCATCGGCAGGCGCTCGTAGGAGACGAGCGCGGAATTGATGATGGCGCGGATGCCGGTCCGCTCGGACACCTCGTCGTCGGAGAGATCGAAGCCCAGCAGGCTGTCGATCTCGTCCTGATTGAGGATGCGCTCCGAGCCGATCAGAGCCTCGGACGTGGTCTTGGGCGCGGACCAGCCGGGCTCGCCGCCGGGCGTCTCGATGTTCGGGGGAAGGTCTGCGTCTTCGCTCATGACTTGCGCGCACCAGCCGGGGCCAAGGCCCTAGTTGATGAGCATCTCCTCGATCAGGACGGCGTTGGCCTTGGACGGGGCGATCACCAGGTTCACCCGGCGCAGGATCTCGGTGCGGAGCTGATAGCTGCCCTGGCTGCCGGCCAGGTCCTCGGGGCGCAGCTCGCGCAGGAAACTCTGGAACATGTCCTGGAGCCGGGGCAGGCTCGGATCGAGGACCTCGACCGCCTCGTGGTCGGGCAGCTCCAGGGTGAGCTTGAGCTTCAGGAAGGTGGGCCGCCCCTCGGCGGTCTGCATGTTCACCACCACGTCGGGCAGGGTGTAGAAGACCACCCCGTCGGGCCCCTCGCGGACCTGGGCGCCTTCGCCCTCCTTGCCCTTGCCCTTCTCTTCCTTGCCCTTCTTCTCCTTGGCCTTCCTGGCCTTGCCCTCGGCCTGGGCGGCCGGGTCGGCCTTGCCCCCCAGGAACATGAAGGCGGCGGTCCCGCCCCCGCCCAGCACCAGCACGGCGGCCACGCCGGCGATGATCAGGACCTTGAGCGGCAGCTTCTTCCGGGCGGACGCGGCGCCGTCCTCGCCCTCGCCGGGCGCCTCGGCGTCGGAGGCTTCCTTGACCTTGTCCTTGGCCACGCGCGCGTTCCTTAGAATCTATGGCGTCCACGCGTAGGCGCGTTTGGTTAAGAACCGGTTTTTAACGGATATTAACGGCGGCCAAGCCTGCCCGGCACTTTTCGCCGATGGGCGCCCGTTAACTTTATTATCCCTTGAATTTTCTTGACCTTTTCGGTTGGCCCGATCCTTGCAGAGAGGTCGGCCAGTCACTGGTTTCGCCAAGGCCGCCCGTTAAGATGGACAACGCCGCCTACATCGGACTGTCGCGCCAGATGGTGCTCCGTCGCGAGATGGACATCATCGCGAACAACATCGCCAACCTCGACACCACCGGCTTCAAGGTGGAGTCGCTGATGCACAAGACCGACGCCCAGGCGCCGGCGATGACGCTGGGCGGGCCCAAGCCGGTGAAGTTCGTCACGGCCGACGGGGTGGCCCGCGACTTCGGACAGGGCGGCCTGCGCCAGACCGGCCGGCCGCTGGACCTGGCTATCGAGGGCCAGGGCTTCTTCCGCGTCATGGCCGACGACGGGGAGCGTTACACCCGCGACGGCCGCTTCCGCACCGACGACCTTGGCCGACTGGTGACCCAGCAGGGCCATCCGGTGATGGACGAAGGCGGCGGCGAGATCATGGTCGATCCCGAGCGCGGCCCCCTGTCCATCGCCCGCGACGGCACGGTGAGCCAAGGCGACGAGCGGATCGGCAAGATCGGCCTCTTCACCTTCGAGAGCCTCGCCGCCCTCGAGAAGACCGGCGACAACCAGTACCGCAACACCTCCAACCTCCAGCCGCAGCCGGCGGAGGGCGCAGTCCTGCGCCAGGGGATGCTCGAAGGCTCCAACGTCCAGGCGATCCTGGAGATCACCCGGATGATCGAGGTGAGCCGCGCCTACGAGACCACCGCCAAGATGATCGATTCCGAAGCCGACCTCTCGCGCCGCTCCGTCGAGCGCCTGGGCCGGGTCCAGTAAGGGGATAGCGACCGATGCAAGCGCTCCGCACCGCGGCTACCGGCATGGCCGCGCAGCAGCTCAACGTCGAGGTCATCTCGAACAACATCGCCAACATGAACACGGTGGCGTTCAAGCGTCAGCGCGCCGAGTTCCAGGACCTGCTCTACCAGACCTTCGAGGCCGCTGGGGTGCAGTCCTCGGACCAGGGCACCATCGTGCCGACGGGGGTGCAGGTGGGCGCGGGCGTGAAGGCCGGCAGCGTCTACCGGATCGAGACCCAGGGCGTCCTCACCCGCACCGACAACATGCTGGACATCGCCATCAACGGCCGCGGCTACCTGCAGGTGCTGCTGCCCTCGGGCGAGACGGCCTACACCCGGGCCGGCAATCTGGCGGTGAACGACCAGGGCCAGCTGGTCACCCAGGACGGCTACCAGATCCAGCCGGGCATCACGATCCCGCAGGACGCGGTGGACGTGTCCATCTCCAAGAGCGGCCAGGTGCAGGTCACCCAGGCGGGCCAGACGGAGCCGCAGGTGGTGGGCCAGCTCGAGCTCGCCACCTTCCTCAACGAGGGCGGCCTGCAGGCCCAGGGCTCGAACCTGTTCCTCGAGACCGCCGCCTCGGGCGCGCCCACCGTCGGCGTGCCGGGCGAGAACGGCGTCGGCCAGCTGATCCAGAAGTACACCGAAGCCTCGAACGTGGACGCGGTGGCCGAGATCACCGCCCTGATCGTCGCCCAGCGGGCCTATGAGATGAACTCGAAGGTCATCTCCACCGCCGACAACATGCTGGCCACGGCCAATCAGGTGAAGGCGTGATGAAGGCCCTGGCCGTCGCCGCCGCGCTGGCGCTGAGCGCGGGCCCCGCCCTCGCCGGGACGCCGGTGACCCTGAAGGCCGAGATCGTCGACGCCGACGGGGTCGTCACCCTGGGCGACCTGTTCGACGGCGCCGGGGCGGCCGCCAAGGTTCCCGTGGCCGCCCGCACGGGCCAGACGCTGCTGCTGAACGCCGTGGCTGTGCAGACCGCCGCCCGCCGGGCCGGGCTCGACTGGCCCAACGCCCAGGGCCTGCGCCAGATCGTAGTGCGGGGCGGGGCGGCCGGCGGCGCCGTCGCCCAGCGGGGCAATGTCGAGGTCCTGACCTGGGCCCGCAACATCATGGCCGGCGAGACCATCCAGCCCACCGACCTCGTCTGGGGCAAGGCGGCCCTCGCCCCCGCCGACGCGCCGAACGACCCCGAGGCGGTGATCGGCCTGGCGGCCAAGCGGCCCCTGCGCATGGGCGCGGCGGTGGCCGGCCGCGACGTGGCCGCCGCGGAGGTGGTGAAGGCTGGAGAGATCATCACCCTCTCCTACGAGGCTGACGGCGTCTCGCTGGCGCTGCAGGCCAAGGCCGTCACCGGCGGCGGGGTGGGCGAGCTGATCAACGTCCAGAACGTCTCGTCCAGGAAGGTCGTCCAGGCGGTGGTCACCGGCCCCGGCCAGGCCGCCGTCGGCCCCGTCGCCGACCAGCTCAAGCTCCTCAACCGCTCCACCCGCGTCGCGCTCCGCTGAAGGAAGCCCCCATGCGTCTCCGCCCCCTCGCCTTCGCCGCTCTCCTGGCTCCCCTCGCCGCCTGCTCGACCGTGAGCGAAGCCGTGCGCGGCCCCGAACTGGCCCCGGTGGGCTATCCGGCCGCCCTGGTGCCGCGCGAACAGCAGGTGCTGCCCCTGGCGGGCGCCCGCGAGCCGCTGCCGACCCCGGCCAGCGCCAACTCCCTGTGGCGGGC
>Ga0065721_10002126_pt1 | contig 16526 bp, 12 predicted proteins | sample Mesricmetagenome_FD_59108 | JGI IMG/M metagenome (GOLD analysis project Ga0065721, IMG submission 59108) | Mesophilic microbial community from rice straw/compost enrichment Sample: eDNA_1 v2 (version 2) | ecosystem: Engineered > Solid waste > Grass > Composting > Bioreactor | place: USA: Davis... | reverse complement strand
TCTACATCAGCTACAGCGAGGCCGGCGAAGGCGGCACCGCAGGCGCGGCCGTGGCCCGGGCGAGGCTGGTGCTGGACCAGGACGGCGGCGGCAGGCTCGACGGGCTGCAGGTGATCTGGCGCCAGCAACCGAAGGTCAGCGGCCAGGGCCACTTCGGCCAGCGCATCGCCTTCGGCAGCGACGGCAAGCTGTGGATCAGCTCCAGCGAGCGGCAGAAGTTCGATCCGGCCCAGGACATGAAGACCAACCTGGGCAAGATGATCCGGCTCGACGACGACGGCAGCGTGCCGGCCGACAATCCGTTCGCCGACCAGGGCGGCGTGGCCGCGCAGGTGTGGACCCTGGGCCACCGCAACATCCTCGGCGTGGCCTTCGACGGCGAGGGCCGGCTGTGGGCGCACGAGATGGGCCCCAAGGGCGGCGACGAGCTCAACCTGATCGAGCGCGGCGCCAACTACGGATATCCCGTCGTCTCCAACGGCGACCACTACGATGGCAAGCCCATCCCCGACCACGACACCCGGCCGGAATTCCACGCCCCGGCGGTGAGCTGGAACCCGGTGATCTCGCCGGCCGGCTTCGTGATCTACAGCGNCGACCGNTATCCGGGCTGGAACGGCTCGGGCCTGATCGGCGGCCTGTCGTCGAAGTCGCTGGTGCGGATCGCGTTTGACGGCACCGACGCCCGCGAGGCCGAACGCTTNGACATGGGCCGCCGCATCCGCGAAGTCGAACAGGGTCCGGACGGCACCATCTGGCTGCTGGAGGACGGCACCCGCGACGGCCAGGGCTGGCTGCTGCGGCTGGACCCGAAGAGTTGAAGCCACGGCCGCCTGGACACCGGGGCTGCGCCCCCTGCCGCGTGGCAGTCCCCGAAAGCCCCGGATCCCGGCGTGCACGGGGCGGCATGGCGAGGACACGCCTCCACCGTCCGGGTGTCGATTCCGGGCCGCGCCGGACGACGTACAGGAAGAGATCACCGCGCGGCGACCGCCAGGCGCCGCGCGGCGAGTGGCCCGCCCCTGCAGGAGACATCACCATGGTTGCGCGCAACACAATCTGCCTGTGGTACGAACGCGACGCCCTCGAGGCCGCGCGTTTCTACGCCAGCGTCTTCCCCGACAGCTCGGTCGGCCGGATCTTCCGCGCCCCGGCCGATTTCCCCTCCGGCAAGGCCGGCGACGTGCTGACCGTGGAGTTCACCGTGCTGGGCCTGCCCTGCGTTGGCCTCAACGGCGGCCCGCACTTCAAGCAGACCGAGACCTTCTCGTTCCAGGTCGCCACCGCCGACCAGGCCGAAACCGACCGCTACTGGGACGCCATCGTCGGCAACGGCGGCCAGGAGAGCGAATGCGGCTGGTGCAAGGACCGCTGGGGCGTGTCCTGGCAGATCACCCCGCGGGTGCTGCTCGAGGCGATCAACAGCCCGGACCCCGGCGTGGCCCGGCGCGCCTTCGCGGCGATGATGACCATGCGCCGGATCGACGTGGCGAAGATCGAGGCGGCCATCCGCGGCTGAGCCGCCCCGCCCTGCCAGCCCCCACCACACGGGTCCGTACGCCTTTGGTCGCGCAGCGCAGGATGTGACGCACTGCTAATATCCGCGCACCGACCGGTTAGGGGGACCGATGCCCGGAGTTGCACCGCTGCGTAAGCCCGGGCGCGCCCTCGCGCTCGGGGCTTGCGCTTTCGCCGCGCTGCTTGCGGCGCCGCCGGTCCAAGCCCTCGCCCCGGACCGGCCGATCGGCCAGTTCACCCACGTCTGGTACGAGAACCAGCTGCCGCAGGGCACCGTGCTCGGCATCGCCCAGCACGCCGACGGCACCATCTGGCTGTCCACCTACGCCGGCCTGGCGCGGCACAGCGGCCAGGGCTTCGACACCTTCGAGCCGCGCAACGCACCGGTACTGCAGAGCTCGGCCATCACCGCCGTGGCCAGCGACGGCGACCAGGGCCTGTGGGTGGGCACGCTCAACGGCGGTCTCTACCACCGCCGCGGCAACCAGCTGCGCCAGGTGGCTCTGCCGCAGGGCGCCGACAGCGTGTTCGGCATCGTCACCGATGCCGGCGGCGCGCTGTGGGTGACCACCAACCTGGGCGTGGTCCGGATCGCCGACGGCGATGCGCGGCTGCTGGGCGACGCCGAAGGCTTCCCGCCGCGCGGCTTCTACCGCGCCATCGTCGCCGACCCGGCCGGCGGCGTGTGGATCGCCGCCGACGGCGTGGGCGTGGTGCACTGGGCCGGGGACGGGAGCGGCGCGCGCCTGTACGACGCCCACGACGGCCTGCCCTCCAACGCCGTCTACAGCCTGACGATGGACGCCTCCGGCACCGCCTGGGTCGGCACCCAGAACGGCCCGGCCTACTTCCGCGACGGCCGCTTCCACCGCGAGCGGCGCATCGCCGCGCTGGACCAGAGCCGCATCTACACCCTCTACGGCGACCGCGAGGGCACGGTCTGGTTCGCGCCGCTGGGCGCCGGCCTGTGCCGCCTGACCGCCGCCGACTTCTTCTGCGACGACAGCCTCCAGGGCCTGCACGGCGAGACCGTGCGCTCGATGCTGGAGGATCGCGAGGGCAACCTCTGGATCGGCACCACCTCCAGCGGCGTGCACCGGCTGAGCCAGTCCAAGCTGGTCACCATCACCGCGCCGATGGCCTCCAACGCGGTGCGCGCGGTGCACCCGGCCGCCGATGGCACGCTCTGGATCGGCACCGATGGCGGCGGCCTGGCGCGCTACCGCGAGCCGTACCTGGAGCCGGCGGAGGCCTACAACCGGCAGCTGCCGAGCCAGCTGGTGCGCGCCATCCTCGGCGACGCGGCCGGGCAGCTGTGGGTCGGCGGCACCGAGGGCGTGATCCGCTTCGACCGCGCCGGCCGCGCCCGCCACTTCAGCATCGGCCACGGCCTGCCCGGGACCATCGTGTTCGCGTTCGCCCCGGCGCGGGCCGGCGGCATGTGGGTCGGCACCCTGCAGGGCGTGGCCCGGATCGACGGCGGCCAGGTGCACGTGGCCGAGCCCACCCGCGGCGACGACGTGCGCTCGCTGTACGAGGATCCGGACGGCCGCCTGTGGATCGGCCTGCGCAGCGGCCTGCGCTGCCTGCAGGGCGGGCGCCTGGACGACTGCGGCGTCGGCGGCCTGTCCGGCAGCGTGTTCGCCTTCCATCCCGGCGAGGACGGCAGCCTGTGGCTGGGCACCGGCAACGGCATCGTCCATGTCCGCCGCGGCGTGGCCACCCGCTACGCCGAAGACGCCGGCTTCCACGGCGATGCGGTGTTCGCGCTGCTGGACGACGGCGACGGCAACTTCTGGTTCAGCTCCAACCGCGGCATCGGCCGCATCGCGCGCTCCGACCTGGCGGCGCTGGACCGCGGGCATGCGCGCAAGGTCGCGCCGCAGTGGTTCGGCACCGCCGACGGCATGCTCAACGCCCAGGGCAACGGCGCCTCGCAGACCCCGGCCGGGCGCACCGCCGACGGCCGCATGTGGTTCGGCACCGCCAAGGGCCTGGTGCTGGTCGATCCCGGGCGCATGCAGGGCAACCCGCAGCGGCCGCCGGTAACGGTGGAGCGCCTGCTGGTGGACGGCGTGGAAGTGGATCCGGAGGGGGCGCCGCGCCTCGCCCCCGGGGTCGAGCGCCTGGAACTGCACTACGCGGCGATGAGCTACGTGGCGCCGACGGCGGTGCGCTACCGCTACCGGCTGGAGGGCTTCGACCGCGGCTGGAACGAGGCCGGCAACATGCGCCGCGCCCACTACACCAACCTGCCGCCGGGCGACTACGTGTTCCGGGTGGTGGCCAGCAACAACGACGGGGTGTGGAACATGGAGGGCGCCAGCCTGCACTTCACCCTGCTGCCGCGCTGGCACCAGACCTGGTGGGTGCGCGGCCTGGCGCTGCTGGCCCTGGCCGGGCTGGTGGTGCTGGGCGTGCGCCTGCGCCTGCGCGCCGCACGCATCCGCGAGCGCGAGCTGACCCGCGAGGTGGCGCTGCGCACCGAGGCCCTGCGCGAGGCCAACGAGCGCCTNCGCCGGATCGCCGCCAGCGACGCCCTGACCGGCATCCCCAACCGCGGCGAGTTCAACCGCCGCCTGCGCGAGGCCTGGAACGACCACGCCAACCGCGACGCGCCGCTGGCGGTGCTGCTGGTCGACGTGGACGACTTCAAGGCCTACAACGACAGCTACGGCCACCTCGGCGGCGACACCGCCCTGGTCGCGGTGGCCAACCGCCTGGCCGACATGGTCGGTCCCGGCGAAGGCCTTGTGGCGCGCTACGGTGGCGAGGAGTTCGCGGTGCTGCTGCGCGACTGCGACGCCGAGGCGGCGCTGGACCGCGCGCAGCGCATGGTGGCCGGGATCCGCGCCTGCGCCATGCCGCACCGCGCCTCCAGCGTGGGCGATGCGGTCACCGTCAGCATCGGTACGGCCAGCGTGCGCCCGGCCGACGGCGCCAGCCCCGACGACCTGCTGCGCAGCGCCGACGCGGCCCTTTACCGGGCCAAGGCCGACGGCCGCGACCGCGCCCTGCCCGCCGNCGAGGTGCCGCCGATCGTGCTGCCGTTCTGAACGGCAGCCGCGGCCTGGCGGCCGGCCCGCGCCCGGGGCGCGTACACTGCCCCCTCGATCCGACGAGAGTGCAGATGGCCAAGCCGAACTATTCCTTCGAGAAGCGCCAGCGCGAGCTGGCGAAAAAGAAGAAGCAGGACGAGAAGGACGCGAAGAAGCGCGCCGCGCGCGAAGCCAGGAACGGCANGCCGACGGCGGGATGAACGATAACGGGCCCCGCCCCGCCTGCATCTGGGTGGACGCCGATGCCTGCCCGGTGCCGGTGCGCGAGATGCTGTTCCGCGCCGCCATGCGCGCCAGGGTGCAGCTGACCCTGGTGGCCAACCAGTGGCTGCGCACCCCGCCCTCGCCCTTCATCCGCGCCATCCAGGTGCAGGGCGGCTACGACGTGGCCGACGACGCCATCGCCGAGCGCGCCGGGGCCGGCGACCTGGTGGTGACCCAGGACATCCCGCTGGCCGCCCGCGTGCTCGCCAACGGCGCGCTGGCGGTCAATCCGCGCGGCGAGCGCTTCACCGCCGACAACATCGCCGAGCGGCTGTCGGTGCGGAACTTCATGGAGGAACTGCGCGGCGCGGGGGTGCAGACCGGCGGCCCGGCGGCCTATGGCCCGCGCGAGCGCCAGGCCTTCGCCGCGCAGCTGGACCGCTGGATCGCGCAGCGGGGGAGTTGAGCCGCGCATCCGGAGGACGCCGCCGCACGGCGGCGCCCCCCGTACCGGTCAGCGTTCGACCGGGCGTGCCTGGTCGACCTTGAACGCCGCCTGGCGCCCGGGCGCCCCGGTGCCCGGCTGGCCGCCGCCGACAAACACGCGGTAATTGCCCGCGAACACCTGGCGCTCGCCCTCGGCGGTCACCGCGCTGAGGTCGCGCGGATCCAGCGCGAACTCCAGCACCCGGCGCTCGCCCGGGGCCAGGTGCACGCGCTGGAAGCCGCGCAGCGCGATCCGCGGCAGGCCTTCGATGTCGGGGAAGTCCAGGTACAGCTGCGCCACCTCGTCGCCGGCGCGCTTGCCGGTGTTGCGCACCTCGGTGACTACCTTCAGCCCCTCCTGCGCGCCGCCCGGCGCCGGCTCCAGCCTCAGCGGCGCATAGGCGAACGTTGTGTAGCTGAGACCGTGGCCGAACGGGTACACCGGCTTGCCTTCGAAATAGCGGTAGGTGCGCCCGCGCATGGCGTAGTCGTCGAACGGCGGCAGGTCCTCGACCGAACGGTAGAAGGTCAGCGGCAGGCGCCCGGCCGGGTTGGCGTGGCCGGCCAGCACGTTGGCCACCGCCAGGCCACCGGACTGGCCCGGGTACCAGGCCTCGATGATCGCCGCGGCATGCTGCTTCGCCCAGGCCAGGTTCACCGGGCTGCCGTTCATCAGCACCACCACCAGCGGCTTGCCGGTGGCGCGCGCGGCCTCCAGCAGCGCCTGCTGGTCGGCCAGCAGGTCCAGGCTGGTCTTGTCGCCGCCCTTGAAGCCCGGCACCTCGACCGGCGCCTCCTCCGCTTCCAGGTCCGAGGTCAGGCCGACCACCGCGACGATCACGTCGCTGTCGGCCGCCGCCGCGCGCATGCGTTCGAGCGGGTCCTCGACCACCCGCTTCCACAGCAGGCCGATGCCGGCCAGTACCCGCGCCTCGCTCACCACCTTGACCGGGTAGCGCTTGCCCGCTTCCAGGTGCACGGTTGCCAGCGTCGGCAGGCTGTTCCAGGACGCGCCCTCCAGGTCCAGCAGCGGCTTGCCGTCGAACTCCAGCGAACCATTGAAGCCGCCCAGGCCCAGGCGGTAGCTGCCGGTTTCCGGCGGCACCAGGTAGCCGGTCCACTCCACGCGGTGGATGTCGTGCACCTGGGCCAGGTCCAGGCTGCGGCTGTTGACGTCCGCCTCCACCCGCTCGACCACCGGTTGCTCCTCGAAGCCCACCTGCGCGATCCAGGCGTCCATCTGTCCGGGCTCGAACCGCGCCGGCGGCTTCTGCCGGGTGTTGTAGTAGCGCGCCAGCAGCCCGGGCCGTCCGTCCGGCGCCAGCAGCGCCGAGTTCGGCACCGGATCGCCGTCGGTGTAGGTCGGCGAGAACGGGACGTGGGCGAGCGTGGCTTCGGGCATGGCCTTGCGCAGGCCTTCCAGCACCGAGACCGGCGGCGCCGACTGGGTGGAGGAATAGTTGCCGCGCAGCACCCGGGTGGCGTCGGCCAGCGGACCGACCACCGCCACCTTCGCCCGCGGGCGCAGCGGCAGCACNCCGTCGTTCTTCAGCAGCACCAGGCTCTTCTCCGCCGCCTCCAGCGCCAGCGCGGCGTGTTCCGGCTTGCCCAGCTCCTCCGGCGAGGCGGTCTCGGTGGACACCGGGCGCAGGCCCGGCAGGTCGCCGGTGCGGTAGCGCGCGGCGAACAGCCGCACCAGGGCGCGGTCGACGTCGGCCTGGGTGATCAGGCCGCGCTCCAGCGCCTCGCGGTATGGCCGCGACAGGCCGGCGGTATCCACCAGGGTGGCGCCGTTGCACTCGTTGTCCACGCCCGAGCGCATCGCCGCGGCCACCGCGGCGGCCGGGTCGGGCGCGTAGTGGTGGTGCTTGCTGATGTCGGCCACCGCGTCGCAGTCGGAAACCACGTAGCCCTTGAAGCCCCAGGCGCCGCGCAGGTAGTCCTTGAGCAGCAGGTCGTTGGCGCAGGCCGGCTGCCCGTCGACCCGGTTGTAGGCGCACATCACCGAGCCGGCGCCGCCCTCCACGATCGCGGCGCGGAACGCCGGCAGGTAGGTGTCCTCCAGGTCGCGGCGGGAGACGTAGACGTTGGCCGAATGCCGGGTCGATTCGGGGCCGCTGTGCACCGCGTAGTGCTTGGGCGTGGCGACGATGTCGTACCACTGCGGATGCTCGCCCTGCACGCCGCGCACGTAGGCCACGCCCATGCGCGCGGCCAGGAACGGGTCCTCGCCGTAGGTTTCCTGGCCGCGGCCCCAGCGCGGGTCGCGGAAGATGTTGATGTTCGGCGACCAGGTGTTGAGCCCGGTGCCGATGCGCCCGGTGCGGCCGGTCTGCCGCGCCAGCGCGTGCAGGCCGCGCACCTCGGTGGCGATCACCTGGCCCACGCGCCGCACCAGGGCATCGTCGAAGCTCGCGGCCAGGCCGATCGGCTCGGGGAAGTTGGTGGTCGGCAAGGTGCCCATCGCCCCGTGCAGCGATTCGGTCCACCAGTTGTAGGCGGGCACGCCCAGGCGCGGGATCGCCGGCGCGGTGTTGAGCAGCTGTTCCAGCTTCTCCTCCGGCGTCAGCTGCGCCACCAGCGCCGCGGCCAGCTCGCGCGCCGGATCCGCAGGCTCGCCGGCGGACGCGGGTGCGCCAGCCTGCGGCGCACCGGCAGCGGGCATCGCCGCGGGCGATGCAGTGCACAAAACCAGCGCCAGCAGCAGCGGGCTGGCACGCAGCGATCCGACCATCCGATTCCTCCCGTGGAAGTCCATTCCGCGCCTGCGGAAAGCGATGCCAGAGGGTAGCCGCAGGCCTGCGCATCGGCGATTCCAAAACGCATATCCCAGGGATCTTTTTTCCTATACCGGCCCAATCGCGCCCCTGCCCTGGCTTATGCTCGCCGCGCCCCGCATCCAGTACGAACGCGCTGCCCGCGCACGAAGGCGGCGGCCACCCGGCGCGGGCCGCGACCACAACGACACGGACGACCAGAGGGAGGAGACGCAATGCCACTGAATTCCTGTTTCGGGCATGCCAGGCAGGCCATCCGCCGCAGCGGCGGACCGCTGCTGCTGGCGCTGTTGCTGGTTGGCGCCGGCCTGGCCCCGGCCAGCGCCAACGACGACCGCATGACCCCGATCCCGATCCCCGAGCAGCCCAACGCGATCAAGCTGCCTACCGGCCCGCTGCCGGACGCGAAGAATCCGGAAGCCTGGCACAAGCAGTACGGCAGCATGTTCGCCCGCAACGTCACCGAGGCGACCCTGACCCCGTTCCTGCCGGATCCGGCCATCGCCACCGGCGCGGCGGTGATCGTCGCCCCGGGCGGCGGCTTCCGTTCGCTGTCGATGGAGAACGAGGGCTGGGACGTGGCCCGCGCGCTCAACAAGAAGGGCGTGGCCGCGTTCGTGCTCAAGTACCGCCTCAACCAGACCCCGGCCGACCTGGAGGGCTTCGCCGAGTCGATCCGGCAGATGCTGTCCGGCCCGCGCCCGCCGCGCGACCCGGGTGCGTTCGATGCGGCCAAGATGCTGGCCCCGCAGCTGGCCGACGCGCGCGCCGCGTTCGCCCTGGTGCGCAGCCGCGCCAAGGAATGGAACATCGATCCGGACCGCATCGGCATGATCGGCTTCTCCGCCGGCGCGATGCTGACCCTGACCACCGCCCTGCATGGCGAGGACGCCAAGCCGGCCTTCATCGGCAACATCTACGGCCCGATCTCGGCGGTCGACAAGGTGCCGGCCGATGCCCCGCCGATGTTCGTGGCCCTGGCCGCCGACGACGGCCTGTTCAGCAACCAGGGCTTCGGCATCGTCGAGAGCTGGCAGAAGGCCGGCCGTCCGGTCGAGTTCCACTACTACGAGCAGGGCGGCCACGGCTTCGGCATGTACCAGAAGGAGACCACCAGCACCGGCTGGTTCGAGGCCTGGGCCGCGTGGCTGAAGATGCACGGCTACCTGGACCGCAAGAAGTCCTGAGCCTGCCCGGCGCGGGTCAGCGGTACGGCCCTGGCCCGCGCCACACCAGCTTGCCGAGGTGGAACACGTAGCGCACGCTGATCACCTCGCGCGCATCGCCCACGCCGATCATCTCCGGCGAGGCCGGATCCAGCATGCGGCACTTGCTGGCACCGCGCCGCAGCGCCACCTCCGCCGGGCAGACCATGCGCTGGCGCGTGCCCGGCAACGGGATCGCCACCTCGGTCATGCCCTGCGCGATCCAGTCGCGCAGCGTCTGCTCGGCCATCAGTTCGTACACCACCTGGTAGCCGCCCACGTCCATGGTCGGCTCGCCGCCAGTATCCACCTGGTCCGGGCGGCCGTTGTTGTCGACCACGCCGGCCTCGCGGCTGTTGCCCTGCGGCACCAGTTCCTCTTCCGCCGTTCCCGGCGGGCGCCCGTTCCACGGATGCGGCGGGCGCGGCGCGTCCACGCTNGCCGGCTGCGCCCGGCGCGGCTGCGGCCGTGGTTGCGGCTGCGGCGGTTGCGGCCGCGGTTCCGGATCGGCCGGCAGCAGCACGCGCCGCGGATCGGCCAGCTCCCGCGCATCCAGCTGCCGCGGCGGAGCNGCTTCCACCGGCTCCGGCTCGGGCGCGTCCGGCAACTCGGGACCGGGCTGCGGCTGGCCGACGAAATCCACCCGGATGCGGCCGGCGCTGGAGGCACCCTGCGGCGAGGTCACCACCGGCGGCGGCTCGGCTGCCTTCAGCAGGAGCAGCACCATCAGCAGGTGCAGCAGCGCGCTGGCCAGCGCGGCCAGCCAGGGCTGCAGGCGGTCGATGCGCGGTACGTCCGCCGACGGTGGGGGCGTCGCCGGTGGATTCATGCCGCGCGGGCGTAGTGGAAGCTGGCCCGCATGCGGGAACCGGAAGGTGGCGGGAAAGGAATCCGCATCCTAACGCGAGTACCCGCTCCGGCCACGCAGGAAGGCAGGCGCGTTCATGTGGAATCCGGCGTGGCTGCTTCCCTGTCGGCGCCGGTGCTATGGTCGCGCCGCACCTGTCCCCTGCCGTGCCGGAGACCGTCCATGCCCTCGATCCGACCCCAGGCCCGGTCCCTGCTGGTGCTGGCCCTGGCCAGTTCCATTCCCGCCGCCGATGCCGCCGGACCCGGCCGTGGCCGAGCACGTGTTTGCCGAAGCGCGGCGCCTGTGCGAGGCCGAGGCCGGCGCGTTGTGGGGGCGCTCGCTGTGCGGCCCGGTGATGCTCGTCGATCCCGCCGACGCCGGCGTCGTCGCCAGCCACGCCGATGCCGGCGGCGTGCTGGTCCGGCTGGGCGCGGTGTACACCGGCACCCTGCCGGCGGACGCGGTGATGTCCAACACCGCCATGGAATGGTCCGGCACCCGCTGGACCCAGCTGCTGTGGCCGGTGCCCCAGGATCCCAACATGCTGCGGACCACCCTGGTCCATGAGCTGTTCCACCGCATCCAGCCGGAGCTGGGCCTGGACCGCGGCGAGGCCGGCAACCGCCACCTCGACACATTTCAGGGCCGGTACCTGCTGCAGCTGGAATGGCGCGCCCTGGCGCGCGCGCTGATGGCCGAGGATCCGGCGCAGCGCCGCGACCACGTCGCCTCGGCGCTGGCCTTCCGCGCGGAGCGCCGGCGCCTGTTCCCGGAAGCCGCGCACGGGGAGACCGCGCTGGAGATCAACGAGGGCCTGGCCGAGTACACCGGCGTGCGCGCGGGCCTGGCCTTCGCCGAACAGCGCCGCGCCCACGGCGTGTACTCGCTGGCCGCGTTCATGGAGGCACCGGGCTTCGTGCGCTCGTTTGCCTATGCCAGTGGCCCGGCCTACGGCCTGCTGCTGGACGAAGCCGATCCGGCCTGGCGCGGCAAGCTGGACGCGGACACCGACCTCGGGCGGATGCTGGCCGCCGCGCTGCGCCTGGATCCGGATGCGGCCACCGGCCTGGCGGCGCGCGAACGCCGCTACGATCCGGACGGCGAGGTGCTTGCCGCCGAGCAGGCGCGCGAGCGCCAGCGCCAGGAACGGCTGGCCGGCTGGCGCAGGTCGCTGCTGGAAGGCCCGGTGCTGGTGCTGCCGCTGCAGTCCACCCGCTTCCAGATGAACCCGCAGACCGCGGCCGCGCTGGACGATGTCGGCACGGTCTATCCCGAGCTGCGCCTGGGCGACCGCTGGGGCGAACTGGTGGTGGACGGCGGTGCGGCCCTGGTCCATGCCGACCGCAAGCGCGCGGTGGTGGCGCTGCCGGCCGGAAGCGACGGCCTGCGTGGCGAGGGCTGGACGCTGTCGCTCAAGCCAGGGTGGAAGCTGGTGCCGGGCGAGCGCGAGGGCGACCTCACCCTCGCCGGCCCCGCGCCCTGAGGCTTACCCGCGGCTGCGCCTGCTCCGCGCCGGCATCGTCCCCTGCGGCAGCTTGCGCGTGGCCACCGCGACGATGGCGGCGCTCGACAGCAGGGTGCCCACCACCAGGCCGGTCACGGCCAGCAGGCCGCGGGTGGAAATGCACGCGCTGGCACGCAGGGAGACCTTGCCGGCGCGGATCCGCAAGGCGGCGGTATGGACGTCGCTGCCGCCCCGGCATGGAGCCGGCTGGCGGCGCTGGGAATCGTGGGCCATCGCATCGTTTCCGCGGGAGGAACCGGCATGCTCGGTGCCGGGCCGTGAACGCCGCGCGCGCGCCATGGCGGCGGGCATGGCCTCGACCGCGGCCTCACCGCCACCCGGCCAGCATGGGCCAGCCTTCCGTCCGGACCTGCCCATGGCCCGTCCCCGCCGCGCCCCTGCCCGCCCCGACGACCGCGGCCGCCATGCCGCGGTACACCTGCCCGGCCTGGACATCGACGGCTACAGCCTGTCGGTGCCCGATCCACAGGGCGACGGCTTCATCGGCGACCGCGCCAGCCAGACCGCCTTCCGCGGCCTGGTGGACGCGGCGCGCGAACACCACCTCACCGCGAAGGATCCGTTTGGCCGCAAGCCCTCGCGCGCACTGAAGAAGGAACATATCGACCTGGTCCTGGTCGGCGGCGGGCTGGATGCCTCGCACGCCATGCACCTGGCGGTGGAGGAATACGCACGCCAGCTGTGCTACGTGGTCCAGGTGTTCATGGCCCGGCCGGAGTGGCGCGGCGTGGAGCGCATCGTGATCGGCGGCGGCTTCCCCGAGCACCAGGCCGGCGGCCTGGCCATGCGCCGCGCGATCCGCCTGCTCGAGCTGGCCGATACCGGGGTGGGCCTGCTGCCCTTGCGCCACGATCCGGACGAGGGCGGCCTGCTTGGCTGGTCGCCGCTGCTGCCGCAGGAACTGCACGGCCATGACGCCTNCCTCGCCGTGGACATCGGCGGCACCAAGCTGCGCTGCGGCATCGTCCGCCACCGGCTGCGGCNCGATCCCACCGGCGGACATGGCCAGGTACTGGAGAGCATGGTCTGGCGCCACAAGAGCGACCGCCCCAACCGCGAGGCCGCGGTGCGGCGCATGGCGGCCATGCTCAACGGCCTGGCGGCGATGGCGCGCACCCTGGGGCTGAAGCTGGCTCCGTTCGTGGGCATCGCCTGCCCGGGCACGATCGAGCCGGACGGCTCGATCTCGGCCGGTGCACAGAACCTGCCCGGCGACTGGGAACGCCCGTTCCACCTGCCCGATGCGCTGGCCGCGTACCTGGAACCGGTCGGCGGCCGCGCACCGGCGGTGGTCATGCACAACGACGCGGTGGTGCAGGGTCTCAGCGAACTGGACCGCATGCACGACGTGCGCTGCTGGGGCGTGCTCACCATCGGCACCGGCCTGGGCAACGCCACCTACACCACGCGCTGAGCGGCCACGGGCGGAGCGTCCTCCACCGCGGCCGCAGGCGCGCGCCTCAGTCCTGCTGCTTCGGCGGCACCACCGCGTGCAGCAGCGGCTCCACCCAGTCCTCGCGCTGGAAGTCGTAAAGCACGAAGTCGCTGGAGAACTGCCAGTACAGGTGGGCGAAGCCGCGCTTCTCCGCGGCGCGGGCGACGGTCCGGGTCCACAGCACCCGGTCCTCCATCGGCGCCTTGTCGTAGGCGCCGTACTCGCCCAGCAGGATCGGGCGGCCGTGCCTTCGCGACCAGGCCTCGACCTTGTCGAAGTCGCTCTCGATCTTCGCCACCTGCGCCGGCGTGAAGCGCACGCCGGTCTTTTCCGAGAACTGCGGCTCCACCCAGCTGGCGCCCTGGTGGGTGAAGGCGAACGGCTCGTAGTAGTGGAAGGTGACGACCAGGTGGCGGTCGTCCTCCGGCAGGCGCANGGTGTCCAGCTCCTCGAGGTTGTTCCAGCGGGTCGGGCCGACCACGACGTTGCGGGTGGGATTGGTCTTGCGCACCACCTGCAGCAGCTTCGCCAACAGCGCGTTCCAGGCCCTGGCGTCGAGCGCTCCGTGCGGTTCGTTGAGCAGCTCGAACACCACCGAATCGGGCTGGGCGGCATAGCGCTCGCCCAGCTGGGTCCAGACCTGGACCAGCTTCGCCTCGCAGGCCGGCACGTCCTTCACGCAATCGTTGAAGTCGTGCACGTCGAGGATCACCTGCAGGTCATTGTTCCTGCCCCAGGCCAGGACCTGGTCCAGCTTCTCCAGCCAGGCCGGATCGAGGCGGTTGTCCTGGTCCAGGTGCGGGAAGGTGAACAGCACCACGCGCACCGTGCCCAGGCCGGCCTGGCGGATCCTGGCGAAATGCTCCTCGCGGTAGTTGCCCTGCCCGCCCGGCTGCCAGTACGGGTCGTAGCCCAGCACGTTGACGCCGGCGCCCATGCGCGCGACCTGTTCGTGCGCCGACAGCGGCGGTTGGGCCATGGCCTGCGGCAACAGGGCCATCAGGCCCAGGCAGAGACCGGCAAGCAGGCGGATTCCGGACATGCGCTTTCCCCCTCTTCGCGTCGTCATGGGCAGGTGCCCGCGGGCCGCCCACCATAGCAGCCGGCCTGCGCGCCGCGCATGCCCCGGCCCGCGCGCCTCAGCGCACGCGGCCGCGGGGCGAGTAGTCCACCAGGCGCAGGGTGCGGTCCTCGATGTCGCCGACGAAGCGCCCGTGCCGCGCCGCGGTGGCGCGCTTGATCGCGGCCCATTCCGGGTCGGCCATGAACCGTTCCCAGGCCGCCACCATGGTCGCCTCGTCCGGCCAGCGCAGCAGGTAGACGAACTCCGGCCCCTCCTCCGTGCGCGCCTCCCACATCGCCACGATGTCGAAGCCGTGCCGGGCCATCAGCCGCGCGGCATGGTCGCGGAAGCGTTCGTGGAAGGCGATCCGGGTCTGGTCGTAGATCCGGTAGATGCGCAGCTGGTGGACCGGGCCGTCCTGCGCCACCGGATCGGCGGCGATGGCGGGGGCTGGTGATGGCGTTGCGGAAGCAAGGAACAGGGAAAGCGCGGTCGTCCGGAACATCGGGAGGTACCTGCGTGGGGGCTTAGGGTTCCGGACAGGCCGCAGGCAGCGCAGGTTCCCGTGCGTGCGCGACGTCGATCACGGTCCGGCCCGCCGCTCGCTCCCCGACTTCCGCAACACCGCCATGCGCAGGTCGCTCTCGTGTGCCAGCGGTTCGGAGTACAGCAGCCGCCGCTGGTCGGGCGAGACCTGGAAACCCCAGCCCTCGAAACCGGGCTGCAACACCAGCAGGTCGCGGCGCGTACGGCTGTCCGGGTCGAACAGGGCCAGCCGCGGCGGACCTTGCTGCGGACGGCGCACGTAATGGATGCCCGCCGCGGCCGGGACCCAGCGGTCGACGTCGCCAGCGTCCAGGTCCACATCCAGGCGCGTGGCCGGCGGCGGCGCCTGGCGCGCCCAGTCCAGCCGCGGCATGCGCCAGATCCCGCCGGTATCCGGCCGCGCATACAACAGCCAGCGGCCGTCGGCCGATTCGCGCGGCCGCTCGCCGGGGCCGTCGCCGAGCGCCACCGGTTCGCCGCCGTCCAGGGACTGGGCCATGACCCGCCACTGCCCATCGTGGTTGGACTCGTAGTACAGCCAGCGGCCATCGCGCGACCAGGCCGGATGCCGCGCATCGCGCGCGCCGGTGGTGACCCGNCGCGGCGGGCCGCCGTCGGGCGCGACCAGGTAGATCGCGCTGGTGCCGTCCGGGCTTGCATCGAACGCGATCCAGCGCCCGTCCGGCGACCACGCCGGATTGTCGATGAAGGCGCCGCCGAAGCCGGCCACCTGCACCGCCTNGCGGCCATCGCTGCGGCTGACCCAGATCGCATGCGGGCCGCCGCGGTTGGAACTGAAGGCGATGCGCTGCCCGTCTGGCGACCACGCCGGGCTGGAATCCCAGCGCGTGCTGCGCAGGAACGGGCCGGCGTCCACCGGGCTGCGGCTCTCCAGGTCCACCAGGCGCAGCTGCGAGCGGTGCGCCCAGTGCTCGAACACGATCGCCTCCACCCCGGCCGCGGTCGCCGGCTGCTGCACCACCTCGTTGCCCAGCGCCAGCTGGCGCAGGTCGCTGCCGTCGGGGGCGGCCGACCACAGCGCATACATGCCCGAGCGGGTGGAGGTGAACAGCAGGCGGCGGCCGTCCGGCGACCAGGCCACGCCGTTGAGCTTGCGGTTGTCGAAGGTCAGGCGCGTGGCCGCGCCGCCGTCCAGGCCGGTGCGGTACAGGTCGCGGGTGACCTCGTTGGTCGCGCGCACGAACACCAGGTAGCTGCCGTCAGGGGCGAAGCGCGGGTCGAGGTCGCCGAGGGTGCCGCCGGGCGGTTCTGTAAGCACGCGCCGCTCGCTGCCGTCGATGGCCGCCAGCACGATCCGGTACGGCGCGTCGGTGGCCGCGCGCGCGGCATAGGCCAGCCAGCGTCCGTCCGGCGAGATCGCCATGCCGCGCACGGCCTGTACCTGCGGATCGGCCAGCACCCGGGTGGAGGCGCCGCCGAGCGCGGCGACGCGCATGACCGCCAGGCCATCCGCGTCCACCCGCGCGTACAGCAGGCCGCGGCCGTCCGGCAGCCACAGCGGATAGTGCTCGTCGCCCGGGCTGCGGCTGAGGTTGAGCGTGTCCTCGGCACCCACCGTCTTCACGTAGACGTCCAGGCCGCCCGCGCCGCCGCCGTCCCAGACGAAGGCCACGCGGCTGCCGTCCGGCGACAGCGCCGGCTCCACCTCGCGGCCGACGTAGCTGGTCAACGGCTGCACCTCCCATTGCGCGTCCACCGCATCGCCCGCCACCGGCCCGTCGCGCCAGGCCAGCCAGGCCACCACCGCCGCGGCCGCCAGCAGCAACGGCAGCAGGTACCACGCCCGGGCCGGCGCCCCCGCCCTGCCGGTGGCGGGCGCAGCTGGCGCGGGCTGCGC
>Ga0065721_10051030_pt1 | contig 16529 bp, 14 predicted proteins | sample Mesricmetagenome_FD_59108 | JGI IMG/M metagenome (GOLD analysis project Ga0065721, IMG submission 59108) | Mesophilic microbial community from rice straw/compost enrichment Sample: eDNA_1 v2 (version 2) | ecosystem: Engineered > Solid waste > Grass > Composting > Bioreactor | place: USA: Davis... | reverse complement strand
GGACGATTTCCGCCGCATGCGGGAGCTGGGCTTCTCCATTATCCGCGTGGCCGAATTCGCGTGGGCGTACATGGAGCCGGAAGAAGGAACGTTCCGGTTCGATCTGTTCGACCGGGCTCTGGATGCTGCTCACCGCCACGGCATCCAAGTCATCCTGGGCACTCCTACCGCCACGCCTCCGGCTTGGCTGACGCACCGGTACCCGGAGGTTCTTAATGTCTCCATGGATGGCGTTACCTATCGGCATGGCATGCGGAAACATACCAACTACAACAGTCCGGTTTACCAACGGTTCAGCGCCCGCATTACGAGAAAAATGGCCGAGCACTTCAAGGACCATCCGGCGGTCGTCGGCTGGCAGATCGACAACGAGCTCAACTGCGAGCTCAGCGTGTTCTACTCGGAGGCCGATCACGCCGCGTTCCGCGAATGGCTGAAGCGTAAGTACGGTTCGCTTACGGAGTTGAACCGGGCGTGGGGAGCGGTCTTCTGGAGCCAGACCTATACGGATTGGGAGCAGGTTCACCTGAGCCGGCCGACGCCCGCCGATTCGCCCAACCCGCACCTGGCGTTGGACGAGAAACGCTTTATCTCGGACAGCGCGATCGGGTTCGCCCGCATCCAGGCCGACATTCTGAGGGAGGTCGTTGGGACGAAGCACTGGATTACGACCAACGGGCTGTTCGGCCATCTCGACAATCACCGGATGACGGAGGAGCTGCTGGATTTCTACACGTACGACTCGTATCCGCAGTTTTCTACGATTTTTCCGGATGAAGGCCCGGATCCCATGCTTGATCGCAAGTGGAGCTGGAACCTGAGCGTCGTCCGCTCGATCTCCCCGAACTACGGCATCATGGAGCAGCAGTCCGGTCCTGGGGGATGGGTGAACCGCATGAAGATGCCGTCGCCGAAGCCGGGTCAGATGCGGCTGTGGACGTACCAGTCGATCGCGCACGGCGCCGACATGGTTCTTTATTTCCGCTGGCGTACGGCTACGTTCGGCACCGAGATCTACTGGCACGGCATAAACGACTATCACAATCAGCCTAACCGCCGGGTGCATGAGGCCGGAAGGATCGGCGGCGAGCTCGCTCGGATCGGCTCCAAGATCGCGCAAAGCCGCTACGAAGCGAGCATCGCCATCGTCGGCGATTACGACAACGGCTGGGACGGGGAGCTCGACGTCTGGCACGGTCCGCTTGCCGCGCAGAGCACGAAAGCCTGGTTCAAGGTCCTGCAGCGGGAGCATATCGCAGTCGATTCTTTGACGTTGACGGAGAGAACGACGCTTGCCGAGCTGCAGCGCTATCGGGTGCTGGTCTATCCTCATCCGGCGATTCTGACGGAGAAGGCGGCCAATCTGCTCCGCGCCTATGCTGAAGCCGGAGGCACCGTGCTGTTCGGCGCGCGAACCGGCTATAAGGATGAGTTCGGACATTGCCGGATGATGCCGTTCCCGGGCTTCGCTTCCTCCTTATGCGGAATTACGGTCGAGGACTTCACGGCGGTCAACGGAATTGCCGAGGCGCCGACCCTGCGCTGGGCGGACGAATCGGATGCCGAAGCTTCGACGGCCGCGGCCGCCGTCACGGCCGACAGCTTCAACGACATCCTGTACGTAGAGTCCTCCAGCGTGAAGGTGCTCGCCGAGTACGCCTCCGATTATTACGCGGGCAAGCCGGCCTTGACCGTCAACGAGCTGGGCGAAGGGCGCGTTTACTACTACGGCGCCGCCTATAACGAGGAGGCCGTGCGGCTGCTCCTGCCTCGGCTTGGCTTGCGCAAGACGGCGGAAGACCTCGTTCGCGCTCCGTCGGAAGTGGAACTCGCGATTCGCCGCCATGAGGAGAGCGGAGAAGCGTATACGTTCGCGCTCAATTACGCCGCGCAACCGGTCACGGTTCAGTTGCAGCGAAGCGCCGTCGACCTGCTCAGCGGATGCTCTCTTGAGGGAGATGTCGAGTTGGAGCCGTACGGGGTGTTGGTGCTTCATTAGACACTGGCGAAAAAGTAAAAACGGTTGAGGTGGTTTCCCCTATCTTATGAAGTACTTTACGGCAAACTGGTATCGGGAATCGCAAGTTTACGGCTTCCTGGTATTCCATGAGACGATGGAGGATTGGGAAGAGGATATCGCATGGCATACAAGGGAGGGGCTCGATTTCGAAGAGAGGCGAAGGAACGATCTCGAGCACCGCAAACCGGATTTGTTGGAGTTCTTGCCGGAATCGTTCCATCCTTACATCGAAGATGCTTCGATCCGCTTGCAATATCCGACTCCCGAGCTTAGGGAGATGGCGGCGATCTGGCGGGAGGGCTACTCGATCCGCTCGAGGCGGTTATGGGAGGAGCGCAGGGTTAACTATCAAGCGATCCGTAGCTCCTTACCCGACAGTGCCGTGCAGCTTTACGAGAAGTCATTGCATGACGCCAGGGTCGTGTCCATCGAGCGTCCGTCCGAGAGCGAGCTTGTTCTTGTCTTGGACTGCGGAGGCTGCATGCACTATGATACCGAAGTCAAGCTGACGTTCATCGGAGTGAGTCAGTCGTCCCCCGACATCCCGGCAGGGGGCTTCTGGCTGTACGAAGAAATCGATAAGACGGAGGACGGCTTCGAGCTTCGCGTGCTGTTCGATTACCCGTTGACGGAAGCGACGATCCGGGCGCGGGACGTTCGGATCGAAGCGTCCGCAGGGAACGATGCCATTTGAATTCCTTATCTGCCCCAACTAGAATAGAAGAGATACTGACTTTCATTCTGGAGGGAGCATACGCATGTACCGAAAGACGGAGGATTTTCTGGAGGATTGGGCCGCGTCCGCGGCGGGCACCTTGGCCGTATTTAAAGCCATTACGGATGAGAAAAAGAACACCGCGATCGTGGAGGGCCACAGTACGCTTAACTGGTTGGCTTGGCATCTGACAAGTACGGCGGGCGTGTTCGGACAAATGGCCGGCTTGCAAGTGCCTTCGTTAGAACGCGGCGCTCCGGCGCCGGAACATATCGCGGACATCGCCCGTAAGTACGAGGAGATCGCCGAAGCTTATAAATCGGAAGCGAAGTGGACGGACGAGCAGATGGCGGAAGCCATCCCCGCGTTCGGCGGCCAAATGCCGCGCGGCAGTTTTCTTCGCAAGCTGATCGATCACCAGACCCATCATCGCGGGCAAATGACCGTTCTGCTTCGCCAAGCGGGCTTGCCGGTTCCGGGCGTTATGGGGCCGACTCGGGAGATGCAGGCGAAATAACGAATCAGAGGATGAAGAGGTTAACCGGTCTATACTGGTTAGCCTTTTTTATCTTCCAAAATGTTGAAACTATGTGTCCCCTCCAGTCGTCTAACCTAGCGAACTCGACGGTTCTTCGAAAGGGGCCATAGGAGCATGTCTGGGTTTAATGCTCTATATTTTCTGTTTTTTCTTTTCGTGTTGGCTTTCATAATCTGGTCAGTGTTCGACTTCGTACGTCAACCGGGGGAAGGCGAACAAAGCGAAGGCTTGACGGGAGCCCGTGTCTTCGACGGCGTTGTCCTCTCGATCTTCTTATTCATGATGATCTTCGGTTTTGTCTTCGATCACAAATACGGGGTGCCTGGAGGAGAGCCGCTGCAAGTGTTCGAGCAAACCGGAGCGAACCCCTCCAATTACGCTTCCTTGTCCCATAAGCACAGCACCGTACTTGTCGCGGATTGGCTGCTCGGCTTCATAGCCTTTTGGTTGCTGAGAGTCTACCATCGGCGGCTATCCCCAATCGTATACTCCTGCTGCAACGCCTTGCTCGCCATCAACGTCGTTCTGGCCGTCGCCTATGCTTTCCACACCGGTTTCTCTAATTATGATATTTTTACGGTGCTGCCCCTGCAGATAGGGAGCTTGACGTTCGGTTTGCTGTACTTGGCGCAGCTCAAGCGCTCGCTCGACATCTGGAAGATGCTGCGACGGGAGGACAAAGAGGAGGAGCTGCCCGCCTGGCAGCGCCCTCTGCATCGCTTCATGCTGCGCGGTTGGTCGGGGGTGAGTTTATGGACCTTCCTGATGTTCCCCGTCCAGCTAGTCATTTCTCTGATGTTGTCCTTGTTCGGGCAGAGGCCGGATGGCATCGTGCGGGCGTTCCTGGATACGAGCGGCTACCATTTGTCCAAGCTGCCGGCGCCCCCTCCGGAGATGCTGCCCGGCGACGGACATTATCTTTGCACGGTGGCCGCCCGGGGCCACTCTCGGGTGGTCAAGCCGCTTCGCGCGGGAATCCGCCATGGCGAGGCAATCCCGGTCAACCGCCAGCTCTTGATTGCCAATGCGTTCGAGAACGTGCTGGAGCAATACGCGCCTACGTTCCATCGCAAGGTTCGCCGGTTTTATGACCGTTATGGCTATCCGATCAGCCGGCATATCCGCACGAAGGCGGCTGCCGACATCGTTTACTTGGCGATGAAGCCGTTGGAGTGGTTTTTCCTGCTCGTTCTGTACACCGTCGACGCCAAGCCGGAGAATCGAATTCACGTTCAGTACAGCGGGTTCAGATGGAATGGAGGAGAGGAAAATCGATAACGGAAAACGTAAGCCATCGGACCTTCAAGAAGCCGAAGCCCAGGAGCTGACCGACCTCGAGCTTGGCCGGCTTGTCAAGGATGCCCTCTTCACGCATGCGAGAAAGTATCGAGGTCAGCCGAGAATGGCGCTGTGCCTGGTTAGCCGCGATCATGGCAAGACATGGACGGAGGAGTCCATCGACAGAGCCGTGACCGACCCTGAAATATCCGTTTTAAAAGTTGGGGATTTGGTAAAGGAACCGGAGGGGGAGTTCACTTACGTCATCGTTGCGAACGAGGGCGAGAACAAGCTCGAGGGTCCCTTTATCAACGATCCGAATACGCCCTTCTATCTCCCCGAAGGTCACTTATACTGGAATGCCCTCCCGTATACGGAGTAAGGGAAAGATTAAAGTTGCTATGCCAGCTTTAATCCCCTATAATACTGAATAAACGTTCAGTATTACAGCAAGGAAGCGGGGGCGATAATGCATTGAACAAGAAGCAACAGCAAACCGAGCAGACCAAGAAGAAGATTGCCGAAGCATCCAAGGCGCTTTTTATAAAGAAAGGCTTCAAAGCCACCGCGATCGAGGAGATCGTCAAGGCGACCGGGTGCAGCGCGGGCAACATTTATTATCACTTCAAGAGCAAGGAAGGCTTGTTCCTGCATCTCGTCCAGGAGTGGGACAAGGAGTGGGAGGAGACATGGCTGGCCAAGGAATCGCTCTACAAGAGCACGGCCGACAAGCTGTACGGATTGGCCGAGCATATGGCGCTGGAGCAGATCAACCATCCGCTGACGAAGGCCATCGACGAATTCTTCACCAACGCCGAGAAGGACTCGGAAGTGGAAGAACGCATCGAACAGATGATCAAAGGATACGTTAACTTCAACAAACAGCTCCTCCAGAGGGGCATCGACAAGGGAGAGTTCAGGGCTCAAGACGTGACCGGACTCGCCATTATTCTGGACAGCCTCCTGTACGGTCTCGGCCAACACTCCAAGAGCATGGACCGGGGACAGGCGCTGGCCGCTTACCGGCTGGCGATCGACGTGTTCCTGCATGGAATCGCCAAACCGTCGCCTTAGCTTTTTTTTATCAAAATCTAGAACGATTATTCAGTATTATTCGCAAGGATATTTGGAGGATCATACGGTATGTCCATCTTTGTCAAACATCACGGGGCGTTGCCCATCTTAATGTTGAACCTGTTCCTGGTATTCACCGGGATCGGACTTATTATTCCTATCATGCCGAGCTTCATGAACGAGTTGGGCATAAACGGCAGCTTAATGGGGCTCTTGGTCGCCGTTTTCTCGTTGACCCAGTTCCTGTTCTCGCCGTTGGCCGGCCGTCTGTCCGATTCGGTCGGGCGGAAAAGGATGATCGTCGTCGGCATGTTCGTGTTCGCGGTGTCGGAAGGGTTGTTCGGAATCGCGAGCTCCCCGGTGCTGCTGTTCCTGGCGCGGGCGCTCGGCGGCATCAGCGCGGCCATGATCATGCCCGCCGTCATGGCTTATGCGGCGGATATCACGACGGACGAAGAACGCGCCGCCGGAATGGGATACGTGAACGCGGCCATCACGACGGGCTTCATCATCGGACCCGGAATCGGGGGCTACATCGCCGAATTCGGAATTAGGGCGCCTTTCTATGCCGCGGGTGTGGCGGGGGTTGTCGCCGCCTGCGTCACGATCCTGTTCCTCAAGGAATCGGTTCCGGTTCAAGAAACCCGATCCGAATCTCCGGCCACGGAGCAAGAACGGAGCAGTCTGCTGACCCAGTTAAGGTATTCGTACCGCGAGCCTTATTTTCTCAGCTTGGTTATCGTCTTCGTCATGTCGTTCGGGCTCGCCAACTTCGAGACGATCTATTCGCTGTTCGTCGACCACAAGTTCGGGTTCGATCCGAAGGACATCGCCTTCGTTATTACTTTCGGCTCGATTGCCGGCGCCGCCGTGCAGCTCACGGTTTTCAGTTGGCTGCTCAATCGGTTCGGGGAGAAGCGGATTATCTCGGTCTGCCTGTTCGTTGCCGGCTTGTTCATCCTTCTGATGCTGTTCGTGCACACGTTCTGGCTCATCTTCGCCGTGACCTTCGTCGTGTTCCTGGCGATCGATATTCTCCGTCCGACGATCGGAACGCAGATGTCGAAGCTGGCCAAGGACCAGCAAGGCTACGTGGCGGGATTGAACTCGGCCTTCACGAGCCTGGGCAACATCGTCGGCCCGATCGTGGCCGGGGTGCTGTTCGACATGAACATCAACTCCCCGTACTCGCTCGCGGCCGTGGTACTGCTGATTTGCTTCGGGGTTTCGCTGAAGGGGCGTAAACGGAAGACACTGGCGGCAAGCTGATTGCTGCAAAAATAGCGAAGGAGCGCGAAGATGACGATCTTCCGCTCCTTCTTCTTTTCCTGCCTCAAGCCGTCCCCAGCGTAACTCCCAATTCGTTCAAATATTTCCGATAGGCGATGCTCAAGCGATCCGGCCTCAGGTGAAGCTCCGCTTGAAGATCCAGAGGCAGCTCCTCGGGGAATTGATGCTCGACGACGAATTTGTCTTGCTCGAACAGTAGCGTCTGGTAAGGGATGATCTCCTCGTCGGGCATGTCGAAGTCGACGGCGAAGAGGTTGTAGACCCGGCATTTCCGCTCTTCGACGGGCTGGACGAGGCCGGCGATGTAGATGGTATTGCCCGTTTCTCGGTTCGTGATGGTGACGCTCATCATGACGGGTCCGTGAATCTCGTAGAAGTAGAGGTTGTCGACGCTTCCGCCGTTAGCCGCGTTCGGCTGATAGACGGGGAAGGTGGAGGTGAAGATCTTGCCGCCTTCCCGGTAAACCTCGTAATCGGGAATGAGCGGGAAGCCGGGATCCCCGAGATATCCTTCGTGGATAAAAGCGAAGTGAGCGACGTCGATCGCGCTCTCCAAGAAACGAGGCGCCGAAGCATTCACATCGAACGGACCTAGAATGACAAAATGGAAGGCAGGATCATCGAGCTTGCCGAAAACCGGAGGCTCCGGATCGTTGCCCGCCAGGTTGACCCATACCAGCCCGTATTTCTCCATGCAGGCGTACGGGATGGCTTTGGCTTTAAGGGGAATGGCCTGGCGTTCGGTCAACTGGGGGATCTTCGTGCAATCGCCGTCCCCGTTGTATTCCCAGCCATGGTATGCGCATTGGATGCAGTCGTTTTTGATTTTCCCGATCGATAGATTGGCACCGCGGTGAATGCATAGATCCTTCAGCGCTTTGATCCCCTTCGAAGTCCGAAACAGCACGACTCTCTCGCCCAGCACGGTCACTTGAACCGGCTCTTCCTGTATCTCTTTAACGTTAGCGACCGGTATCCACTCTTTTGCCAACACTTCGTCTTTAATCATGCCGGTTCCTCCGTTCTCCTTGTTTCTTATTCCGTCGTTCCGCCGATGCCTTGCACGAACCAATCCATCGCGAGGATTTCCTCGTCCGTCATCGCTTGACCGTCTTGTACCCTCAAGGCGCCTTGCTGATCGTAGATCGGGCCTTTGAACACTTCGAACATACCGCCTAGGATTTCCTTTTTCTTCGCCTCGACGACATCCTTCGCTTCCTGCGGAACGTTCTTCCCGAACGGCGCGATATCGACGATGCCGTCGCTCATCGATCCCCAGTAGGAGCTTGGCTTCCACGTTCCGTCGATGACGGACTGTACGGCTTCCGCATAATAAGGGCCCCAATTCCAGACGGCGTTCGTCAAATAATAGTCCGGCGCGTATTGCCCCATGTCGGCATCTTTGCCGATGCCCCATACGCCTCGTTCGGCGGCGGCCATGATGCTGGCGGGTGAATCTTGATAAGCGGCGAGAACGTCGACGCCCTTGTCTAGCAAGCTGATCGCGGCCTGGCGTTCTTGCTCGGGGTTATACCAGGTATTGCTCCAGACGACGGATAGCTCGACATCCGGGTTCACGCTTTGAGCGCCGAGCATGAAGGCGTTGATCGTGTAGATGACGCCCGGAATCGGAAAAGCACCGACATACCCGAGCTTGTTGTTTTTGGTGACTTTGCCGGCCGCCATGCCGACCAAATAAGCGCTTTGGTATTCGCGGCCGTAATAGGTGCCCATGTTCTCGGCGGTTTTATAGCCGGAGTTGTGCTCGAACACCACGCCGGGATGGCTGCCGGCTACCTTCAGCATCGGATCCATATAACCATAACTGGTTCCGAAAATTATGTCGTGGTCCTGAGCCAGTTCGCCGAAGATCCGTTCCGCATCCGTTCCTCCTTCGGGAACGTTCTCGACGACGGTCGCTTGGATGCCTAACTTTTCCTCTAAATATTTTCTGCCCATGTCGTGCGCGTAAGTCCAGCCTCCGTCGCTTGGAGTGCCAAGGTACACGAACGCTACCTTTGGAAGGTCCCGCTCGGAGGACGCGCCGGAGGAAGCCGCGCTGGACGAGGGTCCGTTTGAAACGCCGCTTGAGGTCTCCGTATTCGCGTTGCCGGAACAGCCCAGGATCAACCCGCTCAATAACGTTAAAGCAAGGCAGACCGATGTGATCTTTTGCATTGACATTCCTCCCGATGAAATGTTATTTCGGTGGAAGTAATTATAACATCGGGGGATGTCTGGCATGTCATTGAAAAAATCGATGGCCTCCTCTTTTAGAAGGAAGCCGTTATTTTGTCCGCCAGTTCGAGAATCGGGAATGAAGCCCTGCGGGTGGAATAGGCCAAATAAATCGTGAAAGTAGGGGAATCCGCCATCAATTCCGCCGTTCGTACCATCGGATATTGGGGCAGCAGCTCTTGGACCTGCATTCGCGCGATCGAGCCGTAGCCGCACCCTGCGGAGATCATCTCCATGAGGACATGGAGGTCGTCCACCAGGTGGGCTCGTTTCGGGGGTGTCCCCAGGATATGCTGAAAAAGCTGCTTGGTCTCGGCACGGAAGTTGACGATGTCCGGATGGTCCAGCATGAGGAAGGGCATGGCTTGAAGCTCGTCCGCGCGAAGATGAATCTCCTCCGGGCTCCAGCCTAAGCCGGCGGGATAGAGCAGAATGCAAGTGTCCTCGCGCAATGCCCGGAACCCTACATTCGGCCGCTCCTCCCGGAACGTGGTAAATCCCAGGTGAAGGTTGCCGCTATCGATGGAATCGATAAGCGCCATGGTCCGATCCGAAGAAATTCTGCAGTCCGCGTCGGGATAGTCCCGCGCCAGTATTCGAAACAGAGGTTTGCCGATAAAGGATAGAACGAAAGGATTGATTCCGATGTGCAGCCGCGAGCCGTTCGTCATTTCGTCCAGGTGCTCGTAGCCGCGCTCTTTGCGGGCGTGAAGGAATTGCGTCATATCCAGCAGTTCGTTGAGAGTTTGCAGGGCGGAATCGACAAAAAACTGTCCTTCGACCGTAAGCGCGGTTCCTTCCCAGCTTCTCTCGAACATACGGAGTCCGAGGCTTTCTTCCAGCTTATGAACTCGCGAGCTCAAGGTCGATTGAGTCACGTGCAGGGAGGCGGCCGCCTTGGAGATGCTTCTCTCGCGGGCAATCGCGATAAGCGACCTCAAATCTTCCGTATCCATGTTTTGCACCCCCTGTTCGAGCGAATCTTGTAAGGTATTCTAACTATTAGCTTACAAGGGGAAGGTCGAACTGTCGAGGTCAGCCTTCGTTCCGGAAACGCTCGAGAGGGGCGAACAAAGCGTCCATGTCGATCGATACGCAAGGGAAGAAGCCGGAGGTTAACGTGTCGCCTTCCCCGAATGTTTCGGTAAGGACAAGCTTGCCTTTTTCGAGGATGAACCGATCGATCGTCGTATGAACGGGGTCGGCGATCCAGTATTCTTTGACGCCGAACCGTTCGTACAGCGCCTTCTTGAGGATGCGATCGCGGTTCGCCGATCCGGGAGATAGAATCTCCGCCAACAGATCGGGCGCTCCAACGATGCGATCGTTAACGATAATGCCGCAGTTGTCGTTGCGTATGAAGATTAGATCCGGCTGCACGGTGTTGTTCTCGTCGAAATGGACGTCCACCGGGGCAAACAGAATCACGCCATCCGGTCGGCAAGCCGCGTTTAATTGAGTAACGAGATTGTTAAGAAGAGATTGGTGACTTACCTTAGGAGACGGTTTCATTTCGTAGGCAACGCCGTCTATGATCTCGATGCGGTCGAACGTGTCGTACGGGGATTGTTGTTCTTTAATCGTTTCGCTTCCTCTGTTGGACTTGTTGCGATCGTTATCGCTCATTTTCGGCACCTCGCCCGCCCATTTCCTACCAGTATATCATCCCGAAGCCAGAATCGGCATTTGACTCTCGGTTACATACCGCAATTTGTCGTTCTCCTGCGGAGACAAATAAATCTCCCGGCTCGGCAGCTCCGGGCTGATCCGATAGCCGTTCCCTTCGATCCAGGAGCCCAGCTCTATGCTCACGGGGGTATCCTCATCCGGTCGGCTGATATGGGTCACCGTAGCGACGGTAATCCCGGGCAGCACCTTCGTTTGGAAGCGCGACGTATTCGAAAGCTCTCGGGGGATAGGGCAGGCGATCTCCAGCTCGATGCTGCTCTCGCATTCCGGACAGGCGTGCCACATGACCATGTGGGGAACGGTCGGCGCGACTCCATTCCTTTTGAGAAACTCGTCGATCTCCTCGAATAAACCGGGGATGCTTGAACGGCTTGTCGTCTCCTTGAGTGTCGCGACCAGCAAGGGTTCGATCTTCTTGACGACAAGCTCGTGGCGAAGGCGTCCGTCGCTCTGCCGTTCGATGCACCCGAGCCTGGCCTCTATGCGCCCCAGACGCTCCATTTCGGATTGAATAAGCGAGTGGAGCTCCGCCTGCTTCAGCCGAAGCATTCCTCGAATCTCCGCGGTCGATACGTTTTCTTTTAACAATTGCTTGATCTGTTCCAATGTAAATCCCAGGTCCTTGAACGCCAGGATCCGGTGCAGCTGCAGCAGTTGTTCGCTTTTATAGTAACGGTAGCCGCTCTGTTGATCCGTATAAGCGGGCTTGAGAAGCTCCAACTGGTCGTAGAACCTTAGGGTTTTGGCGGGGACCTGGCTTAGCTTCGAGAATTCGCTAATTTTAAACATGGGATCGATCGCTCCTCTCTCTATCTCTATGATAAAGCTTCCCGAGCGCTGGAATGTCAAGCGAAATCATTGTTGCAGGCTGAAAGGCAAGAAATGCTTGACTTTCCCCATGCGTGGAAAGTTTAGAATGACTTCACCATTCCTGCTATGACAAGAAAGGATAGTGAAGAAATCGATGATCAACGATATGGCGAAAATGACCGCCCGAGGAAGAACGGCGGCGCTGGTGCTGCTAACGCTCGCGATATTCGCCGTCGGGACGGCGGAGCTGCTTCCGATGGGGCTTCTTCTTCCGATTTCAAGCGACACCGGAGTCTCGATCTCCGTCGCCGGCATGCTGGTTACGGGATACGCGCTCGGCGTCGTCTTCGGAGGGCCGGTTTTGTCGGCAATGTCGGGCAGGCTTCCGCGGAGAACCGTCATGAATGCGTTTATGGTCTTGTTTATCGTAGGCAGCGTCATTTGCGCGGTCGCTCCATCTTATGGCGTTCTGCTGGCGGGGAGAATCGTCAGCTCCTTGGCGCACGGAACCCTCTTCGGGGCCATCGTCGTGGCGGCCAAGGATCTGGCCGAACCCGGCAAGGAGGGAAGAAGCATCGCCTGGGTCGGCTCGGGACTTACCGTAGCCGTCATCCTTGGCGCCCCGCTCGGAACCTTCCTGGGGCAGCAGTTCGGATGGCGGATTCCGTTCCTGGTCATTGCGTTGCTCGCCGCCGCCGCTTGGGTTGGCATGTGGAGAGGGATCCCTCCATTGCCGCGCGTGGAAGGCGTCGCTTCGCTAAGGAAGCAGATCGCGATCGTCAGCCGCCCCGCTTTTATGCTGGTTTTGCTCATTACCGTTTTCGGAACGGGAGGGACCTTCGCCGGGTTTACTTACATTACTCCTATATTAGAGAGAATATCGGGCTTCTCCAGCGACTCCGTGACGATCGTCCTGCTGGTCTTCGGCGCGGGCTCCATTCTCGGCAACCTCTCGGGCGGCAGATGGGCGGACAAGAAGCTCTTGCCGACTCTGTTCGGGGGAATGCTGTTGCTTGCGGCGTCTCTGGCTATTTTTACGTGGACGAACGAGTTCAAGCCGGCTGCCGTGATCAGCGTATTCGTATGGGGCTTCGCTTCTTACAGCATCATTGCCCCGCTTAACATACGAGTGCTGCAGAAGGCCGGAGAGGCGCAGGAATTGGCTTCCGCGCTCAATATTTCCGCTTTTAACTTGGGCAACGCTCTCGGATCGTTCATCGGCGGTCTTGCGATCGATAGTTCTCTGGGACTGGCGTCCGTGCCATGGGTGGCGTCTCTAATTGTAGCGGCTGGCCTCGCGTTGACCGCGTGGAGCGCCGTGCTGGAACGGCAGGAACGGAGGAGCGGCTCCGGAAGGCAAAGCGATCGTACGAATTCGCAACCAAATCCCAAAGGCGATATAAACGTTCAATAACGATTTCGAGTCTGATAGGATAGAGGAGAAGTCATCAGTTATTGGATGGTGGGAAAATGAAGCCTAACGAACGGGCAGGTTTAACTAACGATATTATGGCCTTACTAGAGGCGGTTGCCGATCGGTTTATTCCGGCGGACGCTTGGCCGTCGGCGTCGGAAGGGGGAGTCCTGTCCTACCTCGAGCGCCGCGCGGCGGAAGATCCGGACGCTTGGGCGGAACGGGTCGAACCCGGCTTGCGGGAGTTGGAGGCTCGGGCCTCCGCCTCTTACGGCCTCCGCTTTGCGGAGTTGTCGGCAGAGGAGCAAGACGGTCTGCTGCGCGAGATCGAGGAGGGGCAGGCTTCGGAAGGAGCGGAGTCTCCGCGTCGGTTCTTCGATGCGCTGTTGAACCTCGTCGCCGAAGGCTACTACGGAAGCCCGGAGGCGGGGGGCAACCCGGAGAAGAAGTCTTGGGACATGATCGGGTTCCGTCCCGGCGTCCTTCCCGGGGTCGAAGCTCCGGTTGCCGAGAGGGAGCTGCCCGTTCGAAGGCTTGACGAGCTTCGCGACCGTTACGACGCGGTCGTCGTCGGAGCCGGAGCCGGGGGTTCGGTAGCGGCGGCCGTGCTGGCGGAGGCCGGCATGAGCGTGCTTGTCGTCGAGCGCGGCAGCTGGCTTCGGTACGGCGAAGTCGGGCAGGACCACCTGCGCAACCATCGGCTCAGCCAGTACGGCCATAATACGGGACCGGGGATGGCCGGGAATCCCCGCACGTTCTTGACGGCGAGCGGAGAGGAGCGGATCACGCTTCCTTATCAAGGCGATTATCACAATAACGCCATGACGGTCGGCGGAGGCACGCGGGTATATGGAGCGCAGGCATGGCGATTCCATCCGGACGACTTTCGCATGGCGACTCGCTACGGGGTTCCGGACGGGAGCTCCCTTAGCGATTGGCCGATCTCGTATGAAGAGCTCGAGCGTTACTACGATCGCGCCGAGTGGGAGGTCGGCGTCTCCGGCAGCGGGGATGCCCATTCCGAATGCGGACGGAGAAGCCGATCGTACCCGATGCCTCCATTGCCGCGCACGCTCGAGGCGGATATTCTGGCGAAGGGAGCGACGAAGCTGGGATGGGAAGCGGGGCCGGTTCCGCTTCTGATCAACTCCGTCGAGCGCGACGGCCGTCCGGCCTGCGGCCGCTGCGGCCAGTGCGTCGGCTTCGCCTGCCCGACGGACAGCAAGAACGGCGGGCATAACACGATGCTCGTTCGCGCCGTCGCCACCGGCAACTGCGATCTCGTCTGCGACGCGATCGTGGAGCGTATCCTCTCCGAAGGCGGCAAGCGCGCCACGGGGGTTAGCCTTGCGCAAGAAGGGGCGGGGGCGATACGGCGCCGGGAGATTCGCGCCGGGCACGTGGTCGTCGCCGCGGGCGCCATCGAGAGCGCTCGTCTGCTGCTGAACTCGGCGAGCGAGTCGGAGCCGGACGGCATCGGCAATCGGCACGGCTTGGTCGGCCGAAACCTCCAAGGCCATGTTTATGCCGGCGCTTGCGGTTTGTTCGACGAGCCCGTGCAGGACGGCTTGGGACCGGGAGTAAGCATCGCCACCCTCAAGTTCTCCCATGGCAACGCGGACGGGATTATCGGAGGAGGGCTGCTCGCGAACGAGTTCACCCGGCTCCCGCTTATTCACTGGTACCGGGCTGTCGCGCCGGATGCGCCGAGATGGGGAGCCGCTGGCAAGGAGATGATGCGCTCGAGCTATTCCCGCACGAGCCAGATCCAGGGTCCCATGCAGGAGATTCCGACGCCGGAATCCCGGGTGCGCCTCTCCAAGACGGTGAAGGACCGCTTCGGGCTGCCGGTCGCCATGCTGTCGGGAAGCGTTCATCCGGAGTCGCTCCGCGGAGCGACTTTCTTGGGAGAACAAGCGGAGAAGTGGCTATGGGCTTCCGGCGCCAGCCAGGTGTGGAGGACCGGGCCTTGGGGCGGGCTGAGCGGCGGCCAGCATCAGTCGGGGACGCTTCGCATGGGCAACGATCCCGCGACGTCCGTCACCGATCCGATGGGCCGCGTTCACGGCTACGACAACCTTTGGGTCAGTGACGGGTCCGTGCACGTGACCAACGGAGGCGTGAACCCGGTGCTTACGATTCTGGCATTGGCGTTCCGTACGGCGGACAACCTGGTAAAAGGTGTATAATGGGGAGCGGAATGAAGCCATAGCTACCCCAGTGCGAGAAGGAGCGATCGAAGCGATGTCGATGGACAGCAAACAAAGATTCTCCAATCGGGTCGATACGTACGTCAAGTATCGACCGAGCTACCCGAAGGAAGCGCTCGACTATCTGTTCGGAGAGGTCGGCATGAAGCCGGATTCGCTCGTGGCGGACGTCGGAGCGGGCACCGGGATTTTCTCCGCCCTGCTGCTCGAGCGGGGGGCGCGAGTCGTTGCGGTCGAGCCGAACGAGGCGATGCGCGAGGAAGCCGAGACCCGTCTCGCGGACAGCGGAGACGGGCGGTTCGAAGCGGTTCCCGGCTCCGCGGAAGAGACGGGCCTTGCGGACCGTTCGGTCGATTTCGTCACGTGTGCCCAATCGTTCCACTGGTTCGACCGAGAGGCGACACAAGCCGAGTTTAGGCGGATCCTGAAGCCGAGTGGCCGGGTCGCCCTGATCTGGAACAACCGGGTGACGACGGGCACTCCCTTCCTCGAGGAGTACGAGCAGCTGCTTCTCGGTCTCGGAACGGACTACGCCAAGGTCAATCATCGCAACGTGACCAAGGAACATCTCGAGGCTTTTTTTCGGAACGGGGACGTACGGGAAGGTCGCTTCTCGATCAGTCAGTTGTTCGATTTCGATGGCCTTAGCGGGCGGCTGCGTTCATCGTCGTACAGTCCGGCTCCGGGAACGGCCGGCTACGAGCCGATGATGAAGGCGCTCCGCGAGCTGTTCGACCGGAACGAGCAGGGCGGACGGGTATCGATGGATTACGTGACGGAAGTGTATTGGGGCGAGGTGTAAACCTTGCCGGACAATGGCTTGGGCGACCGGTTGGGTCTCCCAAGCCGTTTTGTCGTTTCCGGTCACTCGCTCGAATGTCCCGTTCGACACTCGTCCGCATGCGATAACCCAACGGAAGCCTCCGCCCGGTCGCGGCCGCTCCAGTTGAGTCGTGATTACTCATCTAGCCCCGCCATCCGGCAAAGCCGCCAGCACTTGAGTAAATTTTACCCAACTGAACGCCTCCACCCGCCCCCAGAAGCTCCAGTTGAGTCGCCTTTACCCATCTGAGCCCCCCCCTCTTCGCCTAATCGCACCAACCTGAATCTTTCTTGCTCAACTCCGCCCCTCCGCTTCCCTCCACCCGTCCGCAGCCGTCTTAATCGATGGAATTTTGCTCGAATAAGCCGCACCATTTTCTAAAATTTATAGCACGCATCTATCATGCGGGCGCTTCCGACCTGTGTTACTG
>Ga0065721_10005193_pt1 | contig 16529 bp, 12 predicted proteins | sample Mesricmetagenome_FD_59108 | JGI IMG/M metagenome (GOLD analysis project Ga0065721, IMG submission 59108) | Mesophilic microbial community from rice straw/compost enrichment Sample: eDNA_1 v2 (version 2) | ecosystem: Engineered > Solid waste > Grass > Composting > Bioreactor | place: USA: Davis... | reverse complement strand
GGCGCGGGGCGGCTGATACTGTCACATCGGGTGTCGCGGCAGCGATGTCGGTCCCGGATCGGACCAAGGCACGTATGTATCGGGACGCTGGGCCGATCATCCAGGCCATTATCCTCATGTTTTTTACGGTGGTGACACCCTTACTGCTGGTGCTGTCCGGCTACCGCCTGGACGTCCTGGTAACGCTCCTGGCGGTCAAGTTCTCCGTATTCTTCTGGACCTTCCTGTTCGCCGTAGCGGTGTGGATGGACAATTTCTTCCTCACGGCTGTCACCCAATGGGGCGATCATAGTGATCCCACAACTCTACTTGGAGTCAGGTTTAGCAATGATCCGGGGCTGGATATAACGGTGGAGGCAATACGCTACGTGATTCGTTCCCTATTCCTCGTACTACCTTTGCTCTTCACGATGCTGGTCGGGATGGCGGGAATCAATGGTGGTAGGCTCGCGAATACCCTTATGGATGCAGGTGGAGGGGTCGCCAATGCATCCGACCCCTCAAGATTGGTGAAGTGACTAGTCGCCAAAGCCGGACATTCTATATTTGTTGTCCGGGTCTGTTGTTCTGTTCGGCGCATGTACCTGCTGAGCGTCGTCCCGCTCATCGGGCCGACCGCCCATCAAGCCAAGGATGGTAAATGCCGCCTTCAGCAGTATCCACGCCACACTCGCGATGAGCACAACGGCTGCCACAGGGATTTTCAGAAATTTTGGGATTTTCATGTTCATTACCTCGCTGTCCAGCGATTTAGATTCCTGCCTTTAGTCTACGACATGGTGAAAAGGTGATCAACCTGTGAGGATGCAGGCTCATCCTGCCGGGGGTCTACAACCGAAAGACTTTGATCATCAAGGCTTAAAAAAAGTATGGTCGCTGACACTTCCTCGAAGGCTGCATTCGCCATGTTTCGATGAGCTATGACGCTTAAGACCTCAACGTCGCAGATCGGCCAAGAGACGTCATTAAGTACCAAGGAAATTCGAGGCAATTCATTAGGTAGTAGGGTATGAAGACCGAATCTAACTACGTTCAACAAGGTCAATCAGGCGCAAGTAGCGCGGATCTGATTTCAGGCCGGGTTCGGTTTCCGCAATCAGTGCTAGCACCTTCGGTAACTCATACGGCGGACGGGCGAGGACCTGTGGCGTAACTCTTTCCATTAAGTCCAGTGTTGTTTCAGGGAATAACGCGGTGATCGGCTTCTCATCACTTATCTCTCCGGTGAACCGGTAGAACGGATGGTCATTGGTCTCCACCGGCACCAAAAACTTCTTCACCGCTACATAGACATCTGGGAAACTACTGCCAGTGTCATCAAGCAGGCTGATCCAGGCCCTCACCGACGCAGTGGTCCTATATTGGCGCTCTCTCGGCCAGTCTTCATTGATCAAAGGGATGACGTGTTTGACCCACCCCTTCTCGTTTTCCTGTCCAACCCGGCTTAACCAAGAAATAAATCGGTTCCGGGTGTCGTCTGACATAGCTCGCAAAACCGAACGTATTTCGCCTCGAGATAAACCGCTCGGCTCATCTGGATGAAGCAATCGCATGAAGCCCAACCATCGGGAAGCTACGTTGGAGAGGTCTCGATCCCAAGTAAATCTCTCTACTCTAGGGAATAGGCCAAGTAGGAGCGGCTTGATGATCTCCGCCAGCCGCTGCGAAGGCAGTTGCGTGCTATGAAAAAATCCATTCCAAGCAGGTTCCGAAGCGGGATGTTCGAAGGCCAGCATTGGAATAAGGCGTTCTTCGGTCCAGCCGGGATCGACGAACATGAGCCAATTCAGGTTGCTGGTAGTTATCGATACCGCATGGTCTCCCCCCTCACCCGGCGCCATAATGAGACGCTCGACACGAGACTTAATGTGATCGGGGATTAGCGAACCGGCCTCCTGCTTCTCTCCGGGAACTGCGTGGAAGAGAGCGCAGGCACACATGCCAAGGGGGCCATTAATCGCATGATCGAATGTGCGCCGGGACCGTTGAATGACTTTTCCGCCCTGACGGACTTCGCCAAGTCCGCTGTTCAATGCATCTATTCCGCCGTTCAATATGCCATCGACGATGTGATCATAAACTGCCCAACCGAGAACCTCGTCAAAATCAAGAACCTTGACCAAGTTCTTCTCAAGCCATTGACCCAAGGTATAGCGTAGTTCGGTGACAACCGTTTGTGGGAGTCTCGCCACTCGGTGCAGAAATACCCGTCGTAACCTAGGCGCGATATCAGAGGGAAGTTCGTTGATTATGGCCGACCAGAACACCTGTGGGTAGTCGTCAGCCTTTCCCGCAATCGTCAGCGCAGACAACGCCTTTCGCGGATTGGCCTTCACCAAACCAGTGAATGGTCGTTTTTCGGTAAGGCTTCCAAAATCCCGTTTCAGGTCTTCCTTCGCCCTAGAAACCACCTCATTTACAGGAAGAGTCAAGACTGCATCCGGTTTGTCGTCTGTACCGACCCAGCCACCGCGAGAACCGTGTTTGATCACTATCGAAGTCGCCCAACCATCACTCCATTCAGGAATACCTCTGATCATCTCGGCAAGTCGATTGCTGTGATCTAGCGTTAGCTTGCAATTTTGTAGTTCGAGATACCGTGCGTATCGGGCGGCAAAACCAATCTGCACGCTATGTATTTCCTCGTCAGGCAAGTGGGAAGGCTTATCAGGGCCGGAAAAAATGCGGTCGGCAAGTTGATTCCGACGGTCTTGAGAGAACTCATCCCACCGATCCACCAGCAAGAACAGAAGCTCTCGGACCAACTTAATGTCCCAAAATGTTTGCTGATCTAAGGACAAGAGTTCATTGGCAACATGCTCGGCCTCAAAAGCTTCTACCTTGCTAAACGCATACAGCTTGAGCTTCCCGAAAAAGAACGGCTCTTTAACACACCAAGTCGTTGCATGTGCATTCGCGAGTTTTGGCCATTTAAGAGCTATTCGGTCCAAAAGTTGGACGAACCAATTCACAGCCTCCGCGGCTTTCGTAATAAGTTTCCTCCCATTGATCGCACGGTCTGGATAACAGGTTGGTGTCTCGAAGTAGACGGTCTCGATGTCCTCCAGTAATCCCGAAGCGATGGTTAGCTGCTCCTCTAATATGCCAAATACCTGTGGCAATAAGTCGTCGGGAATGTCTAAGTCTCCGTTGTGCCGATCAAGGAACACGACTTCGAACCGCCCTAGATCATCTAAATGAATTTGCTCCCACGGCAACCCCGTCGGTCTGGACTGCTCCAAGCCATAGGGTCGCGTGATTCTCAATCGAGGCCTCGAAACTCTTCGGAATTCTCTTAGGACACTGGCCGTCCAACCCTCTCCATTGATCCGTTTCTTCAAGTCGTACCAGTCGCTATTCCACTGACGATTGAGGGGGTCTCGATGATGTTCGAGAATCAGGTTCCAGATATGACGGGCACGCTTGTGGAGAGTCTTCGATTGTTTCAATTGCCACTCAAGTTGTTGCAACAGGCGCGGATGCAGTCCGTTCTGCCGAATGGCCCACCAGGCCAGCACCGGGCTATCGATGGACTTGCTGATCCAGGTAATAAGGTGACCAAGCCTTATCGGGGTCGCCTCAAAACCTCCGACCTGTCGCCCACCCAATCGATGAAAATCATGCGGGTTATCGTCTTCATCGCGCCAAACAAGGAGACTGTCGTTGCTGACACCCTGATTGCGATCATCCTCAGTGATTTCCCCCAGATCGTCATCAAGTCCATAGGCGGCCCTAGGATCAAAAACTTCTGCGTCGACGCCATAGCTGCGGCTCAGTTCGGCTGACCGAACACTCGCATCCATCACACACAACCATTCTGGATGAGGTGCGGGATCTGCCTGCGAGAACAATCTAGCCCCCTGAACTGTGCGAAGGACGTGGGCAACTTGGCCGCGCTCGTGAGGGGCGAGGTCCTTTGGGTCTTGAAGACTATTGGCGATTACCGATGCACGCCATCTTCGCGGATCATCAACTCGGTCGGCCCAGGCTTCCATGCTAGTCCATAGGTCCTGATGATCGGAATAGCCTATGGCTGTGACACCTCGGTCACGCCACTTTACTTCGATTTCATCAGGAAGCCCCCGGTCAAAAGCATAGAGTTTAGACCGATCATATTGGCCATCATGGTTGAGACCCTGAAGAAGATATTTGATTGGTGGGTCTTCCGCCTGATAGCCGACTAAAACCACGGTATATCGTTCGAGAAGGTGCCGGATGAAGTTGGTTGCCCATCCCTCTGAGAGGTAGGCTCGTCCGAAGTCCGCGCTGCTCAGCACTTAGGGATGGCTTTTGGAGGCTGGATCCACCAGTCGCCCGTGCAGATATGTGATCCCCTCTATCTTCGATCCGAAATTCAGGTCAGGGAACGCTGGAGGCACATGCTTATCCAAATCCTCTGCTTCCTGTCCTACCTCGAACAACCTGTCAAAGTTCGTTGTGACAACTTGCGGTGCGCCTCTCTGGCTCGAAGAAATGCGCTTTATCAGAGCGTGCTCACGCCCAAAATCACTAATTTCCGTGGGGGCACTCAGCCGCTCTGTGACAAGAGCGTTAACTTCATCCTTGCCATACTCAAGGTGGAGGAGGTTGAAAATTTGATCAAGTGGGACATTCGCTGCCGATTGACCATCCATCCATGGTCGAAATGCGGCCATAATTTCTGAATCGGCTGGCGGGTCAAAGAACTCAATGACGTATTGAGTGAGGCCGACAAAGGTCGGCATTCCAGATGGCAGCGAAACTCCTGCACCGCACAGAAATACGACGCGTCCAGCATCACAGCGTTCTAAAAGTACGTCCGGTATGGAGGGGCCATTAGGGTGAAATCTCATGATCTTAATTTCTCAATATTGTTCAGAGATTCTACGGCTAGATTGGCGAGTGTGCCAGCTTCGCGAAAGCTCCTTGGGTATAGGTGCGCATCGATCAGGGTAAGCACAAAAAGGTTGCGCTCACAACCTGCATTCGAAAGATGGTAACGATTTTAAATGCCATGGCGCGCGATAATAGCGAGTGGCATACCAATTAAATTGCGTTACGAGGATTGATTTTTTACCACAGTCGCTAGTTAGAGCATTAATTTGGTTGAGTTTTACTTCTATATTGTGAGTTTTCCGGAACCCAAAAGGAAAAACCACTTTTTGATATTTCAAGATTTTGAAAGAGGTTATGCTTTTTTAATTCGACTTTCAGACCTTCCATTCCTGTTTTGGAGCGGATGATGTATTTTTTGGCAATAATATCTCCATAGCTCCGCTCGGTACTTGCAATGGCTTTTTCCTCTATAGATACATTGGCTTCGCCAAGAGAATAAACATGAACATCTTGGTCGATAGAAAATGTTTTAATACGCCAAGTTTGATTGGGTTCAATTAAAAATTTAACTGTGTCCGCATTTGAACCAATAGCTGCAGTCTCTACGTTTTGCGCGTAGCTGCCTTGAATGGTCAATCCAAAAATAATCAGTACGATGTCCACGATTTCCCCTAAACAGTTCAATAGTACGGACCTTCTGGTCCGCATATTAGTTTTTATGTCTAATCGTATTTTTTCCAATTATCTACGAGCCATTTATTGACGTTCTGATGACTCCTAATATCACCAGGTAGGTGTTCTTTTATTAATCTTTCTGTCTTTAGGCCTGATGCCTTTTGCTTGAAATTGTGGGCTTCCGCAAAGCGATTAATGAATGGGAGCACCTCATAGCCCTCATGCCTATTCAATAACGTACTGTCTGGCTTACCAGTAACTTTGGGATCGTCAGGCTCTATAGCCGTCCAAGAATATTCGTACTCTAAGTCTGATTTTGTAAGTAAGGGCATGATTTCTCCTTGCTTGGTATGGATGAAACAAACCGAGACCGTAGAAAACGATATTAAGAAATCGCCATTTCCAGGTCTTATTGAATTTAAGATTTTTCCGCTATTTAGTAAAACCATTTACCACAATCACTCAGCATTTTAAATTGAGTGATATCTTTCCCGAAAAGCCGCTAATCGTGCTGCCGCACTGTATCTTCAGGAAAGAGTTTTTCGTGGTTCAAGATAACATGTGCCGCCAAAATAGGTTGTATCAATTGCTGTAACGAGCTTACTTTAAAAAAGATTTGAAACACATAGATCAATGGGAAATTATGGTAAGCAATTTCGTTTGGCAGTTGCTGCAATACTTGCAATTTTAACTTACATCATCCAACGTCATATCTTCCTCAATCTATATTTGCTTAACAGTTCAATAGTGCGGACCCCTTGCCCGCATTTAAATTTTCAGTGCGCGCTTTCGAGCACTACAAGCTACTCTGACCACTTTTTGCTAAAGGCCGATATAGACATCACCAAAAGGACAATCAAACATGACGCAATCGTGAATGCAGAAAGTCCAATAAACCAAGGAACCCAGCCGGGATACGTGGCTTGTAGTAAGGGCCTAAAGATTAAATCGGCCAGCCCGGCCGCTCCTACTATCCCAAATACCACTGTCAGCCATCGGTCCATTCGGGACCGTCGCTTTTCGGCCTTATAGCGTCGTTCGTCCAAATGCCATCTAAGCTGCTCTTTGCCCGACGCTATGAGCCCTCTAGTTCCGGCAGCGGTCATCAAATACTCAAGAGCATCGGTAATCTCTCCAGCTTGGCTCGATTTGTGAATCACAGATTCTGCATTGCCCAACGTTTCGTAGGCGTACACGAGTTGCTTATCGGACGAGGGGCTTTCTGCTATGGCACATGCACGTGCAATACGAATGTTGTGGTACTCGAAGTGTTCCGCCCTGGCCTGATTCCCTAACAATCGGGGTATAGTATTTGGGTCGTCCCAAGCATTGTCAGATTCACTGGATGGCCGCAGCCATGTCCAGAGTAAAATTGCTCGATTACCGTGTAAGCAATAGTCAATAAATGGCCGAAGATCAGGAGGGAGCTGCGGAGGCTCATTCATTTCAGCGCTGCGCATCAGTATACGGGACATCGACGGGCCGTATATTTCGAACAGCTGCTCTTTGGATTCAGGCTGGCCGACGAATCGCATTATGGATATCGAGGGTCGACCTTGCCACAACTGTACACCTGCCACGTTTCTATTGTCTGTAGAGACTACTTGCGAAGCTACAGCGTTTACATAGATTGATCTGCAAAGGTCGATCGTTCCCTCGCACTCCGCGTGCTCCTCTGATCCCGCAATTGGATGCAGGAGCCACGGCTCCCCGCGCAAATCAAACTGTCGCCCCTCCATACTGAGCGAGTTATAGAGTGTCGTTCTTGCGGTTTTTCGCATCTTCTTGACGAGCTTACGGGTATGTCGATCATCTATATTCTGCCCACCGATTGAGATTTCCCCCTCAAATGCATCAGCCAACAGCTGCTCACCATCTATTTTCTGGAATGTCGCATTTACCCATACAGATTTAAAGTAACGCTGAAACAAGTTGACGATGTCACCGATGAAATCTTCCTCGCTCATATCATCCCATGACGTGTCTAATTGAAAACAAATGCACATGAGTCCGTCAGCATAAATCTTTAACCATGGGTAGACAGGCAGTGTCAAGTCGTCACTCTCGAGTACTACCGGAGGTAGTGCGGCTCGTATATAAGGAGGAACTTGTCGTGCTTCGTCGCCTTCGATGCGTCGCTCGTGAAACGCCAATTCCAAGCAGAAAATAAGATCCTTGATGGAATGCTGTGGTAAAGAGTCGCTAAATCGAACCTTCCATTTATTATCCCAGCGACGTCCCTGCGGGCGAAGCCATTCAACCTGAAGGTCACCATGGTCGTCAAGGTATACGGCTTTCAAATCCGAGAAACAAACGGTTCTTGCTGCCCCTGACTTTAGAAGTGTTTTGGCCGTTTCAAGGAGATCGACTTGGGTGATATCGAGCCCAATCGTGTAATTGTAAAAACAGTTTGCCTGCTGCACCCGTAGATCTTTCGATTTGGCCGCCATTGCTAGCTCTGTAGATTATTGATTGTGGGAAACTTTGTCACATAATGTGCTAAAGCCTGCATCACGGGATGCCAACAGAGCAAAGCCGATTGTGGCAATGTGCGCAAAGCGCACCACAATTAACGGCGCATAGTTGGCTTCCTGCGCATGCGATTCTTATGCTATTTTTTTGAGGAATCATTGGATTCATTTATTTGTTGATGGCCCTTTTCAACTTCGGGAATCGCATGGTCCAAGACAAACTGCACCTTTGGAGGAGGTACATCTCTTTTCGGTTCAGTTGATGCTTGCTCTTGCTGTGGTTTTTCGTTGCTTTCTCTATCGCTCATTGTTATCTCCTTATTCATCGTAAAACTATATGATATTATCAGAATCACCGATAGTGTAAGTGACCACATAGCAAATGCTATGTCTTTGTATCCCTTGATAAGTAAGTTAGATTTTATAGAATTACCTTTCCTAGCATATTTTAATCCTTCAGCACACGTTTGAGCCAAAGTGAAGTGGATAGTTGGCAGACTTTCTGGCTCGTATTGATCAAGAAAATCCTGATCAAAAGGCAACCGTGGCATTTCCGTAAACCGTAAGGCTCTGTATAAAAAGCTCCATGAAGAAACAAATGCTGCGTATGTTATTGCCACAACAAAGCATATTATCCACTGAAAGAATGTTTCTGCTGGATAAAACGCCTCCGAATAAAACCGAAGAAGAATCGAATATGCGACAATACCCACTGAAAGCAGGCTGAGGTACTTTGCAGATTTATCTTCTATATTACGAAATCGCTGCAGCTCATCTTCAAAAGCAGCTCGACCATAATTATAAAGAAATTCTTGTTTTTCGTTCTTCATCCAGATGACTTCTTTAGAGCACCGAGGTAGTTGAATATAATAGTTTAGTGATGGGGACCCTCCGATCCCCAAATTAGCGTATGTACCAAAATTTCTCGAATCAACTTTCCTTTATTGTTGGGTGCGTTAACAACTTTATATCATCTATAGTTTCGCGATAAAGAGGACCAAATGCTCCACTTTTTTCATTTCCATCCTGGTACTCAGATCGGTATGTCTACGCTCCCTTCAACAACCTAACTAACCGAGTATAAAACCTATTGAACAATATACGGACCCGCAAAAGACAAAGCTATCGGAGCAAATGCGAACCGACTTCAGACGTAAACACTATCCTGGCGGAGCCATAGGTAAGTCATGAGGGTTTTCAAGTGCCTCCTCCAGTAACCCTTGTAGGAAACGCGTTATATTCTCTTCCCAGATATCGTTGTGGCCAGCGATCACAGACGCGTTTGTACGGATATTAGCTATGGGAAAACGGTATGGTAGATACCCTTCGGTAGCCAGCCCTCGGGTGATGAAATGACCGTCTGTGACTTTCTGGCAGTCGTCCTGCGCATCACACCTGGTCAAAATCAGCGAGCTTTCGGAGCCATCTGCTGGAAAGCAGATGCTGTTATCGTTCTTTGCCTTTGTATCCTCAGGATTCAACGCAGAGAGTATTTTGTTGCGATCCATTAATGGCTGATTATCACACGCCCCGACGACGAGCTGATGGGTTATGTATGGTACGTAGTGACCAATTGCTCTCCGGTTTGGCTTACCGGAGTGGGCATCTGGATAACCTTGAAAGATAGTCCCTAATGATCGTCCAACAGGGAATGCGACTTTTGTAGCCCAATCCGCCGTGGATGTTATCACCACAAGACGCGGCGGCAAGCCTTCTTGATATTCATGGGATCTCGCAAATGTAAACAGCGGCGCTATCCTCATTGCTTCGAAAGCTGGGTTCAATAGCACAATCAAATCTGCGACCGGGTTAAACCCTTCGCTCAGTAAATAAACTTCTTCATCATCCCCAGGGGCCGCGTCCAGACTGATCTGCTCAGCCAATAGTTGCGCTACCGAGGAATATACAATTGCTCCCCCAAAACTATGCCCAAGAATCACCAGCCGGGAATCGGAATTCGCACGTATTGACGATAATTTTCTGAACAGTTCGGAGACACCGCCGCCGCTGCCTATCGCATGTGCGGTTGCTTTGCGGCCCCAGAACGTGAACGCATAACTCGGGAGCTTCAACGCCAAGTTGTTAGAGTTGATCGAGTCTCCCCTCCAGCCAATATAAATTCCTACGGCTTTCGTGTCGGCCTGCTGGCTAGCCTCGGATACGCTATCCAGAAAATCCTCTATATTCTCGTCACCTGGTTTTGCGGAATGGTGCCAGCCATGAACATAAACAATTACAGATCCACCTTCCTCCGCAACTTTTTGTGCAGCTAATAGACTGGCATTGAGCTGAGCGCGACTGAATACATTACCAAACTCGTCATACTCCACAATATATACACAATGCTCATTGTTGTTTTTGCACTCCCTTGATTTCTCCACATCGAAACGTGGTTGATCTGGTAGTTTTCCTGCATCGTCAGGCGGTAGATCCGCAGTGACACGAATAGGCCCAATAGGTGTACACCCAAGAAACGAAAGAGATCCAATCGCCAGGAATATCAGAATTAAAAGACGGAGCATAGTTTCTACCTGTACGATAATTACTGATTATTGAAACGGGCCAGCTTAGCGAATCCAGAATCGATAAGTGGTACGAGGTTTAGCTGAATATTGACGCCATTCAGAGTTTCGAAACTCGGCACTTGATGATTGACGTGGTCGTTGGACGCGTGGGGGATGTCCGCAAGCACGAAAGTTGTCAATGCGCAAATCAATAGGGAGAGGTATAACGATGCCGATCGGTTCATGACAACTTTCCTTAATATCCCTGATGAAAAATCCTTTTTATTAAAGCGCAAGGAAAGTTTTCGTGCCATATGCAACAACGCATTTTTAAAGATCGATTTTGCATAGAGGTTGGAATTTTTACTACTTAGGAAAAAAATTACACGGCATTACACGAACTTTTTAGCTTGAGTGCGTAAATGACTTTCTTATAGACTTCCCAGCACCCATCAAAAAATACAAATATCGTCGTTAGGTCTTATTCTTCATGGCAAAGTCAGAATCATTACTCACGTTTGAGCATGCGATACAAGATGCGGTAGACCTGCTGAATCACTTTGATGAGCTGAACGCAGGCTCTCTGCTGCCTTCTGTGGCGGAAGTGTTGAAGCGTGCAAGTCTGGTCATGGCATTGGCCGCATTGGAAACTTACATGGAAGACAGAATAACGGAAGCGGTCAATGTGATTGCGAGTAAAGCGCCAGAACTTGATCGACTAGCAAATTTTTACAAAGCTTCTCTTGATAATGACCTGAAGTACTTCCATACACCCAGCGCAGAGCGGGTGAAGACTATCTTCGACAAGTATTTAGGTATGGATGTCACAGAGGGGTGGTGCTGGAACAACTATGACCCTTCACGAGCTCGCAATGAGTTAAATCGAATCGTCAAAAAGCGTGGTGAGGTTGCCCATCGTTCTATGCGGCCGGTCATCGGTCAATCAAATCCTCATGCGGTAACTCGCGATGAGCTAAGAAAGCATATCCGCTTTATTCGGGATTTGGTTGAGGCAACAGATACCTTCATCGGAAACAAAATGCAGCTATCAGGCTACATGGCTTAGGGCGTATTCGGTTATGAAAGATTGGTTCATTGAGTTTCTGTATGTGTTGTCACAATCCTCCAGAATGCAAAAGGCGTTGATCGTCGGTTTTATCGCTTTTTTCGCTATACAAGTTTTAGGGCATTTTTATATAGAGAATATCGAACTGCAAGGTTCACTGGCTCCAGTGACGGAGTCCTTGGTTAGAAAGCTGACACACAAATATGATAAAGCGGCATGGTTAATCTTGGGTACGTCCTTTCTCGCTGCCTATCGGTTTTATCGGAAGGATAAGAATCGGTTTTAATATTCGTTGATCAGTTGGTAGTTCATTCCTGGCATAGGACAACGCTGGCGATTGTCTTCAGTTCACTGCCGAAGAGCCTGATACCATTGTAGGTGTAAGTTTGTTACTGTTTCTCAAGCTTCAGCAGACCCTCAAGGAGGTTTGTGAGACATCTCCTACAAAAACCGCCGCACATTTCCACTGGCGCTAAAATGCCGATGCGTTAGCATAGCCTCATTTAGCCATTCAGGGACGAACCGTGACAAAGTTGGTGATTGGAAAGGAATCTATTGAAGTAAAAGCCGCGAAGAAAAAAGTCTTGTCAAATCTCAGACTGCTCAATAGCCGGCTACAAGGCTTATGCCGGAGCTCGGCGAGCTTTGATGCGCTGCACGAGTTCTACAGCCAGAAAGTAGACGAGCAGCTGAGTATTCTTGAGTGGTTTGAAAAGTTTGATCGTGCCACGACTTCCGCAGATCCAGTCATGCGGAATTCAAGAGACCCGCGCATGGAGCCTGCAGATTTCTTCACTGATGCTAGCCCGTGTAGATGATGTGGCGGTCAAATTTTTCCAATACAGCATCTAGCGGTGAAAAGAATTCGGCATCAAACGACACTGCGTGATTGATAAACGAAACACACCGATAAATGTTGATAAGCCGGCCGGAGTAATATGTCCGCACTAAATCAAAGTCAGAATCATGGTCGATCCAAGCCCAATTCGATTCATGCGGCAGCGGCCGTATAACGGCCAAATACAGAGCTTCAATAGCCTCAATTTCTTGCTCTACATTGCGCCGTCTCCCATCCTTCATGTGACGGATCTCCGGCACATTCAGTACGCTTGCTGTTTTTGGTGCGGTAGATTGGTCACTCAATTCAAGTAGACCACCTACTCGCTCGGATAGCTCGCTAAAAAAATCTTCGTTTAACGATAGCGACCCTCTCTTCAGATCGGGAAACAAAAGAGCGTGCAACCGCCGCTCCTTAAGTGAGAAATTTCCAAGTAGCTCAAACTGCTGGAGGTACTTCAAGAATTCCTCCAAATGCTTGTAATAATTAGAGAAGTTATTCTGGACACGAGTCAGCCGCATTGTTTCGAGGTTTTGTTCCGAGCGATGATTCGTGGCGTATACAGCCAGGATAGGAATGAGCAACGCAACGAGGCCCAGCGGCAACCGGAAGATCGTTACCAGCTCGTTTATTCCTTCGTAATGCCTATTTGAAGGCAGAAGCGGAGTGCTCCACCAGGCAATCCAGCCGGCCAGAAGGATGGCCAGCAGAAGAACAATGAAACTGGTTATCCAAACAATGGGCAGCTTGAAAAACGCCGTCCCAGGATCGAACAGCTTACTTCTTTGTATGGTATTTCCCTGAGTCAACTCCTAGTCCTCTTGTGATTCCAAAAAGGAGCCCGCAAAGCAAGCACCCAATTAATCGATTAAGAAAATGTCGATGATCATTTCAAACGCCTCCCTGGTGAGCTGCAGCCCGTGATAAAAAAGGCTGACTAGTCCTGCTGTAATTTTAGAATAGCATTAAATTCCATGGTACTTTCCTCTAATGAAACTCGCGTTTTTTCAACAATAATGCCGGCAGTCTTTCTGATAGATCCTGGATGTGCCCTGCCACCACATGGATGACAGGGCTGGAGGGGTTATCCCAGTTCAGTTCCACCGTGCCTTTCACCAACATCAACTTGGAAGTCAGAATAACCTGCCGAAAGGTTTCTTGGGTGCGTGCCCAGATGATGACATTGATACTGCCGGTTTCGTCCTCCAGGGTCGCAAACAAAGTTCCCTTGGCAGTGCCGGGCCGCTGCAGGCATGTCACCAGTCCCGCCACCTGAACAAATTGCCCTTGTCGTAAACCTGCCAGTTCGCTTTGCTTCCGGCAACGATGAAACGGTGGATCAGATCGCAGCAATGCCATCGGATGCGCTCGTAGCGTAAGCCCCACGGACGCGTAATCATTGAGTACATCTTTCTCCAGTGTCGGTGCCGGCAAAAGCAATTCATCATTCCAGCTGTTGTCCGCCTCACTGAGTAGATCATGGCTAGGCAGGGTCGCGGCCGCGCTCCACTGCGCCTGGTGGCGATTGCCGGCCAGCGATCGCAATACGTCGGCCGAGGCCAGGCATTCCAGATCAGAAGCCGTAAGGGATGTCCGCTTGGCCAGCTCGGCCAGCGAGTAAAAGGGCAGGGCGCCTCGGCAGCGTTCAATGCTGCGCGCTCTATCTTCGCGTAAATGATTCACTTGTCGAAAGCCGAGTCGAATCCCCCATCGTCCCCGGTCGTCACATTCCAATACGTTGTCAAAGACGCTCTTATTGATATCGACTGGCAGTACTTTAATACCGTGTCGACGCGCATCCTGTACCAGTTGTGACGGCGAGTAAAACCCCATGGGCTGCGAGTTCAAAATGGCACAGTAGAATGCGGCGGGGTGATGTCGTTTTACCCACGCGGCGGCATAGCAAATGAGCGCAAATGAGGCAGAGTGACTTTCCGGAAATCCGTATCCGCCAAAACCCTTAATTTGCTCGAACATCCGTTCGGCAAAATCCCGGCTGTAGCCATTGCTGAGAAAGCCGTTCACTAATTTATCTTCAAACAACAACAGCTTGCTATTTTTACCCCAATTGGTGATCGCACGTCGCAGTTCATCCGCTTCACCACCGGTGAAGCCAGCAGCTACCATGGATAGACGCATGACCTGTTCCTGGAAAATAGGCACACCGAGGGTCGGCTGCAGCACGTCTTTGATTGCATCACTGGCGTAAGTAATGGGTTCCAGTCCATTCCGCCGGCGAAGGTAGGGATGAACCATATCTCCCTGGATTGGCCCAGGCCTGACGATCGCAATTTGCACCACCAAATCGTAAAAGCACCGGGGTTGCAGCCTGGGCAGCATCGACATCTGCGCACGCGATTCAATCTGAAAAATCCCCACTGTATCGGCTGCACACAGCATGTCATAAGTATCCGGGTCTTCCCTGGGAATATCCGCGATTGATTGAATGGATGAGTATTGATGAATGTATTCCAGGGATTTGCGCAGTGCAGTCAGGGCGCCCAAGGCAAGTACATCTACCTTGAGTAAACGCATCGACTCTAAGTCTGTTTTATCCCATTGGATGACAGTGCGATCCGGCATGCTCGCATTTTCGAGCGGGACCAAATCGCTGATCCGGCTTTGGGAAATCACAAACCCGCCGGTGTGTTGTGATAAGTGTCGGGGAAATCCAATCAGCTGCTCGACCAATGTCAGAAACCAAAAAATGCGCCGGTTATCTGTTTTCAATCCGGCTGCCTCCAACCGCTCCGGAATCGTGTTGGCGCTATCCCACCAGGCCATGGATTGTGTTAACCGATCAATTAATGAAGGCTCTAGTCCCATGGCTTTGCCGACATCGCGAATGGCACTTTTGGAGCGATAGGTGATTACGGTTGCTGCAATGGCAGCACGCTCACGGCCGTATTTTTCGTAGATATACTGGATCACCTCTTCTCGGCGCTCGTGTTCAAAATCCACGTCAATGTCCGGCGGCTCGTCGCGCTCCTGGGAAATAAAACGCTCAAAGAGGACATTGATTTGGCCTGGCCGGATCTCGGTGATAAACAGGCAATAGCACACCACGGAATTTGCTGCAGATCCTCGCCCCTGGCAAAGAATGTTTTTCTCGCGCGCGTAGCGCACAATGTCGTGAACGGTCAGAAAATAAAATTCGTATGCCAGCTCTTCGATGAGTTCCAGTTCTTTATTAATAAGAGTTTCTGTTTCGCTTGGCACGCCCTCTGGCCAACGAATGTGCTTACCTGCATTCACCAATTGGCGAAGATGCTGGATGGGCGTCAGCCCCTCGGGCACTAGCTCTTGGGGATACTGGTACCGTAACTCGTTCATGGAGAAATGACATTGATCGGCAATTACACAACTTTCATCCAGGAGCGATTCCGGATACAGCCGTTCAAGCTGCGACAATGACTTCAGATAGGATTCACCGTTGAGCTCCAGGCGCATGCCCATGGATTCCAACGGCGTGTTGTGACGAATAGCGGTGACGAGATCTTGTAAGGGTTTTCTTTCTTTCGTGTGCATGAGCGCGCGGCCGCAGGCGACCAGCGGTATGCCCATCGCAATACCAAGTTCAAGCCATCGCTGAAAATCCCGCTGCTCGCCACCAAGCAACTGATGATTCATACCGATCCACAGACGCCCTCGGAAGGCGCGCTGTAATTCTTCAATGACTTCTTCATCCACCTTGTGCTTAACGTCGGCGAGATAAATGATCAGGCATTCACGCAAGCGAAAACGCAGATCCTCAAAATGTGCCTCATAAGCGCCTTTCGCGGCGCGTCGACGGGCGAGCGTGATGAATCCGGATAATTCGGCATAGGCGTTACGAGACGGCGCAATGATCAATAGCGGCATCCCGTTGGATAACACAAATGTGCTGCCGATGATCAATTTCATGTCGAGGCTTTCGGCAGCCACAAACGCCTTCACCACGCCTGCCAACGAACATTCATCGGTGATCGCAATGGCGTCATAGCCCAACTCATACGCTCGGTACACATATTCCTCTGGATGCGAGGCACCCATGAGGAACGTGAAATTGGTGAGTGTGTGTAAGTGGGCGTAGCGCATCACGCAAATATCCCGTGAACAAACCATTGCTTGGTGTGCAGGTCCATGTAGATCCACACACGCAAGTTGTCCTGGCGCCGCGC
>Ga0065721_10051029_pt1 | contig 16531 bp, 16 predicted proteins | sample Mesricmetagenome_FD_59108 | JGI IMG/M metagenome (GOLD analysis project Ga0065721, IMG submission 59108) | Mesophilic microbial community from rice straw/compost enrichment Sample: eDNA_1 v2 (version 2) | ecosystem: Engineered > Solid waste > Grass > Composting > Bioreactor | place: USA: Davis... | reverse complement strand
GGCTCGCCGGCCGCCTGTTCGATCACAATATCCGTATCCACAAACGGCCATTTCAGGTGAGCGGCGAGCCGCCCGCCCACGGTGGACTTGCCCGCCCCCGGCATACCGATCAAGACCAGACCCGGCTCACTACTCATGACATGTCGCCTGAAAGATAGACCTGCGAACAATATCACACTACCCTTATCGCGCTTCCCTAACGGGTTCATCATCCCCCATCACCAGAGGAGTTCACTATGTCCGGACTCGATAAAGTGGTTACCTCCTATGACCAGGCCCTGGCGGGGCTACACGACGGCATGACCGTCATAGCCGGCGGTTTCGGTCTGTGTGGCATTCCCGAAGGTCTTATCCAACAAATCAAGAAAATGGGCACCCGCAATCTCACCGTGGTCTCTAACAACTGCGGCGTGGACGGATTCGGCCTCGGCATACTGCTGGAGGACCGCCAGATCAAAAAGATGATCTCCTCCTACGTGGGTGAAAACGCGCTCTTTGAACAGCTGCTGCTCTCCGGCGAGCTGGAAGTGGAACTGACCCCACAGGGCACACTAGCGGAGAAAATGCGCGCCGGCGGCGCCGGCATACCGGCGTTCTACACGGCCACGGGTTACGGCACCCCCATAGGCGAAGGCAAGGAGGTGCGCGAGTTCCACGGTCGCAAATACATTCTCGAGGAGGCCATCACCGGCGACTTCGCCATAGTCAAAGGCTGGAAGGCCGACCGCTACGGCAATGTGATCTACCGCCACACAGCGCGCAATTTCAATCCGCTGGCGGCGACTGCGGGAAAGATCACAGTGGTCGAAGTGGAGGAAATCGTCGAGCCCGGCGAATTGGACATGGACAACATTCACACCCCCGGCATCTATGTGGACCGGGTGATTCAAGGCACCTTCGAAAAACGCATCGAACGCCGCACAGTGCGGCAGGAGGCTTGATATGTTGACCCGCGAACAGATCGCTATGCGAGTCGCCCGCGAATTGCGCGACGGCTATTACGTCAACCTGGGTATCGGCATTCCCACACTGGTGGCCAACTACATTCCCCAGGGCATGCAAGTGATGCTGCAATCGGAAAACGGACTGCTGGGCATGGGGCCCTTCCCCACGGAGGACGAAGTGGACCCGGACATGATCAATGCCGGCAAACAGACGGTCACCGCAGTGACCGGCGCCTCCATCTTCGACTCCGCGCAATCCTTCGCCATGATCCGCGGTGGCCATGTGGACCTCACGGTGCTGGGCGCCTTCGAGGTGGATGTGCACGGCAATATCGCCTCCTGGATGGTGCCGGGCAAATTGGTGAAAGGCATGGGCGGCGCCATGGATCTGGTAGCCGGCGCCGAGAACATAGTGGTGACCATGACCCACGCTGGCAAAAACGGCGAATCCAAGCTTCTGCCCCAGTGCACCCTGCCCCTCACAGGCGCCGGCTGTATCAAGAAGGTGGTGACCGACCTGGCCTATGTGGAGATCCGAGACGGCAAATTCTGGCTGCTGGAGCGCGCCCCGGGCGTGACCGTGGATGAAATAGTGAAACTCACGGCGGGCGAGATAGTCGTACCCGGGCCTGTGCCGGAAATGGAATTTTGATTTCGCAGTTCCGACCTGGCGGGCTTACAAATCTTTACCACACTCAAGAGAACGCATCACAGACAGCCCGGTCGGATTCTGCAAGAATCGCCCGACCTTAAAAATGGAGCCCCATCATGCGACATAGCTATTCAGCCGCCCTGTGTATAGGACTGCTGTTTCTCGCCGGCTGCAAAACCGGTTTCAACCGCACCCACAACCGCGCCAAAGACCCCAGCCCGCCGCCATGCGCCACCCAGCATGCAAACCCCAATCTCTCCGCTGAAGGGCGCAGGGTCTTCAAACTGCTGGCCGGCCTCACCTGCTCGAACCTGACCGCAGACGGTTATCTCATGGGGCAAAACGCGGGCTTCGGCAATCAGGTGGCCATCGACAGCAACCGCGGCTACGATCGCCTCTTCAAAGGTCTGGACAACGCCACCACCCATACCCCTGCAGTGTTGTCCATCGACTATGCCCACGACGCCACTTTCTCCATCAATGAATTGCTTGAGGCCAACGACCAGTTGAAGGCCCACTGGGACGCCGGCGGACTGGTGACCATCAGCTGGATGCCCCTGAGCCCCTGGGTGGCGGAGCCGGCCGCAGGTCAGCCATCCACCATCCTCTATGAGAATGCGGGCTCCGTGAATCTGGCGGACCTGCTGAATGACACCACAGCTGCTCACGACGCCTGGCGGGAAAAACTCGATCAGGTGGCCGCCGCCCTTGAGGATCTGCAGGAACAAAAAGTACCTGTACTCTGGCGTCCGCTGCCGGAGATGAACAAGAACACCTACTGGTGGGGCACCCAGGCCAGCAACCCCACCACCGCCACCAACGCCAAGCTGTTCACCGATCTGTGGAAGGACATGTACGACTATCTCACCGAGGAGAAAGGCCTGAACAATCTGCTCTGGGTCTACAGTCCGGGTGAGAGTCCCAACGACAGCAGCAGTCGCGAAAGAGGCGTGGCCTGGGCCTATCCTGGCGACGATTATGTCGACGTAGTGGCCGGCATAGCCCGCCATGAGGCATTGCAAATCAAGGATTACCAAGCCCTCATCGACCTGAAGCGCCCCGTTGGCATGGCGGAATACGGGCCTGTGCCCACAAGCAAAGGCGGCACCCTGGTCAGCGCGACCAAGACTTTCGATGCCAAAAACTACGCCGACCGCCTGCACGGCAGCTACAAGGCCGTCGCTTACTGGGTGAGCTGGCACAGCTATGCTGATCCCACCACCGGCAACGCCGAAGCCTGGTCCTATATGGCCCTGGTGGACAGCGCCTTCGTCAAGGAACTGACCGACCGGGATTACGTATTCAGCCTGGAGCGGCTGGTGGAGAAAAAGCTGCGGGACTGAGACCGGCAGCACCGCCCATAAAAAAGGCCCGAACGGGCCTTTTTTATTGGGACGGAATTGATACGACTCAGGCGGAAGCGGCCTTGCCTTTGAGCTGCCGGGCCGGCGGCGGAGCGCCTATATGGGCCTGCTGGCGCAGCCTGGCCAATTGGACCTGCTTCTGCCGCTCGTGGAAGCGCGCGCGCTGCTCGGGTGTCTGCTTGTCGTAGCAGTAAGGACAGGCCACCCCCTGCAGATATTTTTCCGACTGCTTGTCCTGCTCACTGATGGGCATGCGGCAGCCGTGGCATTGGTCGTAGTTGCCTTTTTCCAGTCGGTGGTTGACCGATACGCGGTTGTCGAACACGAAGCACTCACCGCGCCACAGGCTTTTTTCTTCCGGCACATCCTCCAGGTATTTCAGAATGCCGCCCTTGAGGTGATAAACCTCTTCAAACCCCTGCTGCTTCAGATAGGCAGTGGATTTTTCACAGCGAATGCCGCCGGTGCAGAACATGGCAACCTTCTTGTGCTTGGCGGGATCCAGATTCTCCGCCACGAACTTAGGCAGCTCCCGGAAGGTCGTGGTTTTGGGATTGATGGCGCCGGAAAATGTGCCGATCTGATATTCGTAATCGTTGCGGGTATCCACCAACAGCACTTCCGGGTCGCTGATCAGCTGGTTCCAGTCCTTGGGTTCCACATAGGTGCCCACGGTTTTATTGGGATCTATGTTTTCCACCCCCATGGTGACGATCTCCTTTTTCAGCTTGACCTTCATGCGGTAGAAGGGCTGGCCGTCGTCGTAGGACTCCTTGTGCTCTATATCCGCGAAGCGCGGATCGCGTTTCAGGTAGGTCAGCAATGCATCCAGCGCTTCCCGCGTGCCGGAGACGGTGCCGTTGATCCCCTCGTGGGCCAGCAACAAAGTGCCCTTGATGCCCTGAGACTGGCAGAACGACAACAGCGGCTCCCGCAACTCGCGGTAATCCGGCAGGCCGACAAACTTGTACAAAGCAGCAATAACAATTTGGCTCATAAAAACACCCCCACAAAATAGGGGGGCATTGTACGGAAACGCCCGTTTTATCGCCAGATGCAGTTTATGGAGGCCTTAGGGCGCGGATTTGCGCTGCCAGGACGGCAAGTTGAGCCCCCAGCGGATGGCAATCAGGCGCAGGGCGATCACCACCAGCACCCCAGTCCAGAAGGCAATGGCCGGCGGCACCTCCAGCGCCCCCATGACCAGATAAACCCCTATGCCCGCCATGGCGGCGGTGGCATACACCTCCTTGCGCAGAATCAGCGGTACATGGGCGGTGATGATGTCGCGCAACATACCGCCCATAACGCCCGTCATGGTCCCCATCACCACCACTATGGGAGCGGAGTGGCCGGCCTCCTGGGCCAGCCTGGCACCGGACAAGGCAAAGAAGGCCAAGCCCAAGGCATCTGCCACCAGGAACATGGTGCCCGGTGGCGGCAAAAAATACAGATAGGCGATGGTGATCAGCACCGCTGACACAATGGTTACCAGATAGGTGTAATCCGCCACCCAGAATATCGGCTGGTGGCCCAGCAGCAGATCGCGTAGGGTTCCGCCCCCTATGGCGGTGAAAGTGGCCACAATCATCACCCCGAAAATGTCCAGATTCCTATCCCGGGTGGCGAGCACACCACTGGCGGCAAAAACGGCTACGCCGGCCAGATCCAGATAATAGTGCAACATTGTATTTTCCTCGGGTGGCCACGCTGGCCACGTTATACCAAAAGGATTTCACCTCACCGCAAAAGCGTAGTGCACAGAAATAAGAATTGGGATTGGACGCATTTTCCGATCTTATGAACTAGGCTTATCTCTGCACTGGCTGCAATTTTTTGCGCGCTGCGGCCGGTGACACGGAGGCCGTATACCAACCGCGCGTTGAATATAGGTTTCTCCAGTATGCGTATAAATCATCCTGTCACAGGTCGGGAAGTTATTCTTTCCAATGAAGATGAAATCGTATCTTCATCCAACCTGCGCGGAGATATAGCTTTCTGCAATGACACATTCTGCCGAATCTCCGGTTTCGAACTACAAGAACTGATCGGTCAGCCACACAACATCATCCGCCACCCAGATATGCCCCCGGTCGTGTTTGCCCAAATGTGGCAGCGGCTGAAGAGCGGTCGCGCCTGGATGGGCGTGGTCAAAAACCGCTGCAAAAATGGCGATCATTATTGGGTGAGTGCCTATGTCACTCCGGTACACGCGGATAACGCCATCTGCGGTTACGAATCCGTCCGCGTCAAGGCCGAACCCGAATGGATCGCGCGCGCGGATCAAGTCTACCAACGCTTGAATACTGGCAAACCCGCATTCCATTTTCTCGACCACTGGCGCAGCCGGTGGAGTCAGAGTGCGGTGACCAGCCTCGTATGCTGGGTCGCACTGATCATTTTGGCGCTGTTGACCTCAAATCTCTCTCTGACCAGCGGCGTATTGATGGGAATTCCTGCGGTACTGGTGGCTCTGTTGGCGCGCACATTCCAATTGCGCGGTATGCGCGAAATATTGAAGCGCACGCGAGAAATCATCGATGACCCTGTGGCTGCCTATATCTACACCGGCGGCATAGGCGAGCAGAACGAAATTGCCCTCGCACAACTGGCCACCGAATGCCGGCTGCGCACCGCTCTCGGCCGCTTCCGGGAATCGGCCAATCTGCTCAAGGCAAAAAGTGCCGAGGTAAATGTCTTTGCCCGGCGCACATTGGATGGCATGGCCGCTCAGCAACAGGAAACCGCCAATGTCACCCTCGCCATGTCACAAATGGCGCTCGCCGTGCAGGAAGTGGCCTCAGGCGCTAGCCACACCTCCTCCGCCACCAGCAAAGCCACTGAAGAGGTCACGAAAAGTCACGAAGTGGTGGGCGCCGCCCATGCGGCGGTCAACAAGCTGGCGGAAACCGTGGCCTCACTCGACGGCATGATCGACGGTCTCGCCAAGGACAACAACCAGATTGCCCAGGTCATAGGTGTCATCCGCGGCATTGCCGAACAAACCAACCTGCTTGCGCTTAACGCCGCCATAGAAGCCGCGCGCGCAGGTGATCTCGGGCGCGGCTTTGCGGTCGTAGCCGACGAAGTCCGCTCGCTCGCCAAGCGCACCCAGGAATCCACCGAACATATTCAAAATATTATTGGCGATTTGGGACGCGCCACAGACAACACCCGGCGCAGCATGGATGATTGTCTGGCAGCGGCCGAGCGCAGTGTCAATGAAATGAATCATGTGCATGAAGCACTGACCGTCATCTCGGAAACCGTGGTGCGCATAGATCAGATGTCACATCAAATCGCCGCGGCAGCGGAGGAACAATCGGTCACCGCCAAGGAAATTCAACGCAACACCACAACCATTGCGGACATAGCCACAAAAACCCAGGAAGACATACAGATGACCGAGACGCTGGCCAATGAAATGGCGCAGCAGACCCATAAACAATTGGAGCTCGTGCTGCGCTTCTACTGAATTATTCGACCGGGTCTATGAGCGTGAATTACACCTTTTTCACAAATTCCGATTTCAGTTTCATGGCGCCTATACCGTCGATTTTGCAATCGATATTGTGATCGCCTTCCACCAGCCGGATATTCTTGACCTTGGTTCCCACTTTTACCACCAGGGAGGAACCTTTGACTTTCAAATCCTTGATGACGGTGATGGTGTCGCCATCGGCCAGCAGATTGCCATTCGCGTCTTTGACCACCAAGCCGTCGTCCTGCCGATCCGCCTCACCCGCCTGCCACTCATGCCCACACTCGGGACAAACCAGCATGGCGCCGTCCTCATAGGCGTAACTGGAATTGCATTTGGGGCAGTTTGGTATAGTACTCATGTATAAATTCTCTGATCTGGTTGTTAAACGGAGGCAGCTGTGATGGTCAAAATCTCGCTTCCCGTATTCAAATGTGACAGCGACAGAAGCATATTTCTGTCGCGGCTATATGCATTGCCCGGATTGCGCAATCTGACCGAGGAAGGCGCGCATCTGCATCTGACATTTGCAGATGACACTGCCGGCGACGCATACGCGATACTCGGGGAAATCTGCCATATGTGGGATGCAAAACTACTCGCTTCAGATGGAGCCTGATTCCGGGTTTATCTTTTTCGCCATTACACTTTCAGAATGCCGCGGAATCCGCGCGCGGCATAATAAGACTGGGCGCCGTTGTGATACAGGAAAACGTGATCATAACGTCTGTCGCAAAACAGAGCGCCCCCCAGTTTGCGAATGGCAGCGGGCGTCTGCACCCAGCTCGAGGTTTTGGTATCGAAACTGCCCAGTTTCTGCAGGTCCCGATACTGCTCCTCCGTAAGCATGTCTATACCCATGGCGGCGGCCATATCCATAGCGCTGCCGGCGGGTTTGTTCTCCTTGCGCGCATCCAACGCCTCGCGATCGAAGCAGAGGCTTCTACGACCGCTGGGGCTTTCTGCGGAACAGTCCACCCAAAGGTATTCGCCGGATTTTTTATCCAGGCCAATCACATCCGGCTCACCGCCCGTGCGCTCCATCTCATACACAGACCAGAGTTTTTCTGCATGCGCCTCCAGTTTCGCCTGGACATCCGCCCACTGAATACCTTTGTGGCGGCCCGGATGCTTTTCAAACCTGGCTTTCAGTATTGCGATCAGTTCCTGGCGCTGTTGGGCGTTCAACTCTTTTTTCGGCATTTTTCCTCCCGCCAATCGATGGTGAGTCCGAAGAGCCGCCGGCAGAGGGTGGACCCGGCCGGCGACAGAGGTGCAGATTCTACTCCGCCACGACATTTTGTCAGCCCTTATTTGACAGGCAGCGCGGATTCAGTGGGCGAGCTTCAGTGTGACCACGCCGGCGATGATCAGGGCCACACCCAGATATTTCGCGATGGACGCAGGATCGCCGTAATACAAAACACCCACCAGAAAAGTCCCCGCGGCGCCAATACCGGTCCAGATGGCATAGGCGGTGCCTATGGGAATATGGCGCTGGGCGAGCCACAACAAAAAGCCGCTGATGCCCATAAAAATCACCGCCAGAATAATGCCCTGCAGCCGGGTTTCCGGCTGCTGCGCAATCTTGAGCCCCACCGGCCAGCCGATTTCAAATAATCCAGCCAAGATGAGATAAATCCAGGACATAAAGTCTCCGCAAACGTGTTATTGAAGGGACATTCCAAAAGCTGGCACAACTTACCGTGTGACAGCCGAAGAGAAGTTCAGGTGGGCATGGCAGAAATATGCCCGTCTTGATAAGCAAAACTACAACAGCACGCTTCTTTGATTTTTTTCTTCATGTATTTGCAATCGCAATTGCTGCGGAGCCGCATAAAAAATCCACACAACACAAAAAACGGCCGCACACAGAAAAACCGAATTTTCCAGGCCGACACTGCTCGAAATCCGGGCAAGCGAGGCGGCCGGGTATTCTCCTACAGAATAGGCGATTTTTCAAAACAGGGTTGCAGGGTGCGAGCATGAAAACTATTCAAGGCAGGAAAAATGTAAGGGTTGATCGTCACCAGAATCGGCAGGATCATTGTCATGTAATTCTCCGGCTGTGCCCCGCCTGGCGGCACTTCGGATACAGTCAACTATAATCAGTGCGCAAAGAAATTGTCCCCGATACGATTGCCTTGATCAGGGTGTTGGGCGTATTGTCTTGCCGCAAATAAGCTGAAGCGCGGCTGGCAATAGGACGTCGCCTTGAAATCCCCTCTGCACCGATGCCGGCTGCGGATCAGATACCATCTGATCGGGATGGAATGGCCACAAGGGTACGGATTATGGAACCTACGTTAATTGTATTTGGCATAAAGGCGCTGGTGCGCTGCTGCAGCGTCGGACAAAAAGCATTGGATCAGGTGGCCAGGGACCAGGGCGCGGTATTTCCGGAACTGATCAAACTGGACCTAACCAAAAAGGATGTCATCTTCTCCATTTTTATCGGCGAGCAATTTACCAGGAAGGTTTTGGTTGATAACAATCTGGCTCCCGATCTGCTCGAACGCGCCCGCAACGACGACGCGGCCGCCATAGATACGCTGTTTCTCCTCGCTGCAAAACTGAAGGCGGCGGAGAATGTGGATATCAACGGCTGGGTCGGTGATCAGAGTGCGCGCGCAGGCGTCACGCTGATCAAGCAGTGGTCCCAGGAGAAAGCTCCCGCGTCGCCACTGGCGAGATTCATGCTCTCCGCCGCAGATATAGCCCTGGAATACGCCGCCATTCATCCCAAGCTCCTGGAAGGCGATGAGAGCGACAAACTGCTCGCCGCTTTTGCCGGCAATCTCAGCCAGTTCATCGATAACAATGGGGATTTCGGCAAGCAGAATGGCTTGTTGAGCCGTCTGAGCGCGGGATTTCTGCGGGCGGGATTGGAAACCATCAGCGAAAATCCGCAATGGGTCAGCTCGGAAAAACATCTGCAGGCCTTTATCACTTCCACCACCAAGCCGCTGCTGGCGGCCACGCCGGACACGCTGGCGGAAAATCTCAATTATCAGCAGATGCTGGACACCCTCTCCGGCCCGGTTTTCAAAGCAGCGCTGAATACCATCGCCGAGCATCAGACGCAGTTTTTCGGCGAGGATCTGGTCACAGGCCAAGCGCTGGGTGCCCTCACCCAGGCGCTACTGCGCAGCGCCGCCAAAGGCACCTTTCAGCAATCCCTCTCCAAAGGCGGCCTGTTGACGGTTTACCAATCCGCGCTGGAGGTGGCGATCAAACAACCGCAGCTGTTTATCAAAAACGACGGTAGCCCCAAAGACAACGCCCTGGAGCAATTGTTTGTGGGTGTGGCAGAAACCCTGCGAAAGCATGAGGGAACATTCGGCAAAGAACTGGCGACACAACTGGTATCCACGGTCATTGCCACAGCGGCCGACAATCTGTCCGGGCTTGCGGGCGATGGCGAATGGAGCAAGACCTACGTGGACATGGCCACTACCCTGCTGCGCGGCCTGGATAACGCCATAAAAGCCAATCAGCCTCTCAGACAGGCGTTCAGTGCGCAACAGTGGCAGGATCTGGGCCGGATTCTGCTGCAAAATCTGGCACAGACCCCCAGCCTGGTAATCGGCCAGAAAGCGCAATTTGAAGGTGTGGTGACAGCCGTTGCCACCGCCATGGCCAACGACAAGCACTTGCTGCTGAAGGGCGACAATTGGGTTCGCATAGCGGAAGTTGCAGCACAAGAGGCCGCGACCAACCCCGGACGCCTATTCAAGCTAAATGCGGATAACCCAAAGGACATGCGCGCCGCGCAATTGATCTCCCTGCTGATCAACACGGCAACCGATTCCCTCAACGCCGGAACCGTGCTCTACGGCGAAACATTGCAAAAAGCCATTGTCATCGCCCTGCAGTCCTCATCGGGCAATGTGAAAGGCCTGGCCGAGAATCTGGACAAGATCGAAGCCATGGTGCGGAAACTGACGAGCGTGGTAGCCGAAAATCCGGAACAACTGGGTAGCAAGGAATGGCTGCGCACCTTCGAAAATCTGCTGCCCCTTATACTGCAGGGCAACTCGGTGGAACCCATCACCCTGGAAAATATTCTTCAACGGCTAAAGAAGGAACGATAAATGAAATACTTGACCGGTTTTTTGATGGTAAGCACGTTACTGGCCTCAGGTTGCAGCACTATGCAACTTGGACAGGCCAATGCAAATCTGACTCAACTGTATCAGGAAAAAAGTCACGCGGACGTCTATGTGCAATCCGCTGCCCGCGAAGGACTGAGCGCGCTGGGCAGAGAAGCGGGCGCAGCTGCGGACAAAGCCTCGGATCCGCAGAACAAAATCGCCTTTTACCGCATAGCCGTGACGGCTGCCTGGCAGGCCGGCGATTACCAGCCTATCAATCAATATGCAAGAGCTGGTCAGGCGCTGTGCAAATCCCAAAATCTGGATAACCGCGATTGCCTGATGTTGCTCGTCTTTCCGGAATTCGCCGCCATAGACGAAACCTCCGAGGAATTAAAACGGATCAAACCGCGCTGCTCCGCCTATTCCACCGAATGTCTGAATCTGTATGAAACCGCCTTCAACCGTTACAGCGGCGCCCTTGCGCGCTTGATCGACCATTGGCCCAAAGTCGGTGCCGGCAGTGCCGACCCTCTGTTTGCGCCGGAAGTGGCCAAACGTATGGGGGAAGTCACCTGCGAAAAAGCCCAGGGTGGAATTGTGGGGTCACTGCTCCAATGGCACAGCGCCGATAACGAAACCCTGCGTGAGTCGGCAAAAAGCATCAGAAGTCAATTGAAAGCGCTGCTTGCACAACAGGAAAATGCCAGAATTTCCGATCTGGCAAAAGGTAAGTTTAGTTGCAGGGATCAGGTGAACAGGGATTGAGAAGCATGGGCGCGGCTGCGCCCATGCTTCTCAATCAGGCAATGGCGCGCCCGATTTTCAATTTGCGGCACATCAATGCCAGCGCGGACAACAGTGCAAAAAATTCCCAACCGTTACCGCCGCCTTTCTTTTTCTTCTTGGGTTTGGTGTTGGGTGGGGGGTCCAGGTCATCTGCGGTACCGGGATCCTCATCCACAATGACCACACTGTAGAGAATCACCAGATTGTCTTCGGTCAGGGGGATCCTGTCGGCGGCATCCTGGGCGGAATAGTCCACCACCGGCAACTCGCCCAGACGACGCAGTTTGGCAATCTCTTCCAGCACTTCCATGCCGTCGTCCATCACCTGACCAAACACCGTATAGCCGCCGTTGTCGCTGTCGAGATGCTGACTGTTATCGCGCAGGTTGATAAACCATTCAGAGGTGGCGCTGTTCGGCTTGCCGCCCACCTTGGCCATGGCGATGGTGCCGCGCTTGTTGGAAAATTTGGGCTCATTCACCACGGGTGCATGAGTTTCTATATGCGATGGCTTCTGCGTTTCGTAATTGAATATATAACCGCCGCCCTGGATCACGAAGTTGGGAACCGAGCGGTGGATGACCGTATCCTCATAAGCGCCCTCAGTGACATAGGCCAAAAAATTCTCCACCGTCTCCGGCGTGGCTTTGTCGAACAGATTGACTTCAAAATCCCCCAAGCTGGTCTGGAATTGGACAATGGTGGCTTCGGCGGTTGCCGCATAGCCGGCCAGGGTCAACAGAAGCGCAGCAGCGGTGTTTTTACAGGCATTCAAAGGCATATTTCCCCCACATTTGTGAAAACTGGCTGCGGAAGCCAGGCTTCCGCAGAGATAAATCACCTTAGCAAGGTCCCTGTGGGGAAATCGTAAAAAATTGTGGCGCGGATGCTGATCGCAGGGATTTGCGGTCCGGCTCCGGCTGCAATATCCTGGCGGACTTTTCACACCTGGATATTTAAGGAGTCCATGACGATGTTTGATGATGTCCGACGCTACGGATGGGTGACGCGGTTGCTGCACTGGGGTATGGCGCTGCTGATCTTTTGGCAATTTGCCACAGCGCTCAGCCATTTGCTGATCAAGGATACAGCGGTGGAAAAATTTCTCTGGAATACCCACAAGCCTCTGGGATTTCTGCTGCTGGTGCTGATAGTTCTGCGCGCGCTCTGGGCGCTGATCAACCTGTCGCGCCGGCCGCCCTCCATCAGCCTGTCGGCGAAACTCGGCCACTTGGCGCTCTACCTGCTGCTGTTCGCCGTACCTGCCCTGGGCCTGCTGCGCCAGTACGGCTCCGGCAGAGCCTTTTCGGCCTTCGGCATTCCGCTGTTTCGTGGCTTTGTCGGCAAGATCGACTGGACCGTGGAATTGGGCAACCGACTGCACGGCGAATTGGGATGGGTGCTGCTGGTGATGATTGCCGGCCATATCTTTATGGCCTTTTGGCATAGGAAGCAGGCCGATGCCATCAATGTACTGCCGAGGATGTGGGGGCGCTGATTTCAGCCCCCCTTCCCCGCTGCACTTTTCCGCTCAGCGCTCCTCATCCCGCAGGGTCAACACTTCATAACCATTCGCCGTCACGGCAATGGTGTGTTCCCACTGGGCGGAAAGTTTTTTATCGGTGGTCACCACGGTCCAGCCGTCCTTTTTGACTTTTACCTTGGCAGTGCCCTGATTGATCATGGGTTCTATGGTGAAGGTCATGCCCTCTTTCAACACCATGCCCTTGCCCTTCATGCCGTAGTGAGTCACCTGCGGCGCCTCGTGCATTTGCCGGCCTATACCGTGACCGCAATAATCGCGCACCACGGAATAGCCGTTGCGCGTCGCGCAGTGTTGGATGGCGTGACCTATATCGCCCAATGTAGCGCCGGGCTTGACCACGCGAATGCCCTCCCACATGGCCTCATAGGTTTTTTCCACCAGTTTGCGCGCGTGGGGACCGACGTCGCCAATCATGTACATTTTGCTGGAGTCGGCAATAAAACCGTTTTTCTCCAGGGTGATATCCACATTGATAATGTCGCCGGATTCGAGCATTTGCGTTGCCGAAGGCACGCCGTGACAAACCACATTATTGATCGAAGTGTTGAGCACGTATTGAAAGCCGTACTGGCCTTTGCTCGCCGGGCGGGCGTGGAGGTGATTGACGATAAAATCCTCGGCCAGATTATTGATATCCATGGTGGATATGCCGGCCTTGATATGTTGATCCAGATAAGCGAAAACCGAAGCCAGCAAACGGCCGGATTGGCGCATCAGGTCCAGTTCCTGCGGGGTTTTTAAAACGACTTCCGCCATCAATAAGATTCTCTCTTGTAACACCTACCCTCAACGCCGCCCACGCCCTTTGGGGTTGCGAGCGGCGGCGAGGGCCTTACTGCGCAATTTCGCCTGATTGCCGGGCGCAATGCGCTTGTGCTTGGGTTCATCCGGAATCAGCGCTTTGGGGCCATCGCCAATCAAATCGGCGCGCCCCATTTTGCGGAACTGCTCGCGCAGCATGGGCCAGTTCTTTTCATCGTGAAAACGCAGCAGCGCTTTCTGGAAGCGGCGTTGCTCTATGGTGCGCGGAGTGCGCACGCCGCGGCTTTTATAGGTGACCTTGTGCAGCGGATCTTTTTCCGAATAGTACATGGCGGTGGCCATGGCCATGGGAGACGGATAAAAGGTTTGCACCTGATCCAGACGATAATTGTTTTTCTTCAGCCAGAAGGCGAGGTTGATCATATCCTCGTCTTCACAACCGGGATGCGCGGCTATGAAATAAGGAATCAAATACTGCTTCTTGCCGGCCTCTTTGGAGAACTTCTCGAACATTTCCTTGAAACGGTCATAGGTGCCTATGCCCGGCTTCATCATTTTATTGAGCGGGCCGTCTTCGGTGTGTTCCGGCGCGATTTTCAAATAGCCGCCCACGTGGTGAGTCACCAATTCCTTGACGTATTCCGGGTCCTCCACTGCCAGGTCGTAACGCAACCCGGAGGCAATGGCGATACGTTTTACGCCGGGAATTGCGCGGGCTTTGCGATACAGCTGAGTGGTGGGCGAATGGTCGGTAATCAGGTTTTTGCAAATACTCGGAAATACACAGGACAGCCGGCGGCAATTGGCCAGGATATTCGGGTCCTTGCAGGACAGCCTATACATATTCGCCGTGGGGCCGCCCATATCGGAAATGGTGCCGGTAAATCCGGGCACCTTATCGCGGATCTCTTCGATTTCCTTGAGGATGGATTCCTCCGAACGGCTCTGGATAATGCGGCCTTCGTGTTCGGTAATGGAACAGAAGGTACAACCACCAAAACAACCGCGCATGATATTCACGGAGGTTTTGATCATGTCGTAGGCGGGAATGCTCGCCTTGCCGTAACTCGGGTGCGGTACGCGGGCGTAAGGCAGACCGAATACGCCGTCCATCTCATCGGTTTCCAGGGGAATCGGCGGCGGGTTGATCCACACTTCCTTGGTGCCGTGCTTTTGCACCAGAGCGCGCGCATTGTGGGGATTGGATTCCAGATGCAAAACCCGCGAGGCGTGGGAATAGAGCACGCGGTCGTTGCGCACCTTTTCGTAGGACGGCAAACGGATGCAGGTTTTGTCTTCGTTCAATTCATATTGGCGATGCAGCGGCATGGGGATGATGCGCACCGGCTGCTCTTCATTGGGATCAGTGCCGGAGTCGGTTTTGCACGACTGGGTGGTCTGATCCTTCCATTCATAGGGATTGGGGATGGCATCGATATTTTTCGGCCAGTCCACCCGGGAGGAATCGATCACATCCCAGCCTTCCGGCACAGCATCGCGCAGTACGGCGGTGCCGCGGATAAATTGCATGTCCTCGACGGTCTCGCCCGCGGCAAACCCGTGGGCCACTTCCACCACCGCGCGCTCGGCATTGCCGTAGAGCAGTATGTCCGCGTCGGAATCGATCAGAATCGAGCGCCGCACCTGATCGCTCCAGTAATCGTACTGGGCGATGCGCCGCAGGCTGGCCTCAATGCCGCCTATAACAATGGGCACATCGTAATAGGCCTCGCGGCAGCGCTGGCTGTAGACGATCACCGCCCGGTCCGGACGCTTGCCGCCCTCGTTGTTGGGGGTATAAGCATCGTCCGACCGCAGGCGCAGATCCGCCGTATAGCGGTTGATCATGGAGTCCATATTGCCGGCGGAGACGCCGAAGAACAGATTGGGTTTGCCGAGCGCCTTGAACGGCTCCGCCGAACGCCAGTCCGGCTGGGCGATGATCCCCACCCTGAAGCCCTGGCTCTCCAGCAAGCGCCCGATCACCGCCGTACCGAAGCTGGGGTGATCCACATAGGCATCGCCACTGATGATGATAATGTCGCAGGAATCCCACCCCAGCTGGTCCATCTCCGCCCGGGACATAGGCAGAAAGGGCGCGGGCCCGAAGCATTCGGCCCAGTATTTGGGACGGGAAAACAGATGTTCGGCTCGTTTGATCATAGAAGCGGGGTCGCGGTATATGGCGGCAGTTGGACAAAATCTGCACAAAAAAGTCGCGCGCATTCTCCCAGAAAAGGCCCTACCCTACCAGGGTTAGTGTGTTAGTAGGGGTTCTTCGAGAGAGAAAGCAATAGAAAACAAGGGGTTAGGGGATGGTCTGATTGACCGGGGCTGGGTGTCCGGATGATAGATCACAACTAGTGGGGAGGAATTGAAGGGGTCGGCAGTGCTTCACCTTCGTTTGATAAGTTGCTCCACATCTTCCCTACTCCGCAATTCCGCTCGTACCGACATAACTCCGCCTGCCGCCATCAGCTACAAATAATTTCCTTACAACATCAAGAACTTCATTTATATATTCAGCAATCCCGCATCGACGAATATCCGGGCTTCTCGCAGTCAAAAATAATTTCTTCGTTTCATAGAAACATATTCATAAAAATATATACAGGGGCAGGAAATCTCCCACAGCCTCTTTAGGCGTCATTAGAGAACTCTATCGCAATCCCAAATTATCAAACGATTATGCTTCACGGGAGGCGATTGAATACGTGGGCTTTATTAATACCAAAATTATTTTTATAGACAGCAAGGAGCTTGAAATAAAGTAAGCGTCCGGCCAACCACACCTATGGTTTAAATGCCCAAGGTGCTAAGTCGTCAATCGCTTGGCCCTGTTGCCTCTTAGGCAACTCATCTAACAGCATTTTCAGATAGATGTCCGTATTCACACCAT
>Ga0065721_10051028_pt1 | contig 16531 bp, 17 predicted proteins | sample Mesricmetagenome_FD_59108 | JGI IMG/M metagenome (GOLD analysis project Ga0065721, IMG submission 59108) | Mesophilic microbial community from rice straw/compost enrichment Sample: eDNA_1 v2 (version 2) | ecosystem: Engineered > Solid waste > Grass > Composting > Bioreactor | place: USA: Davis... | reverse complement strand
TCAAACTATCTTCTCATCACAACACTCGGCCCTGCCGATACCAAAGGACGCCTCAAAGCCGTCCCTTTATCTCGATAAAATTACGCGGGGTGGAGCAGCCCGGTAGCTCGTCAGGCTCATAACCTGAAGGTCGCAGGTTCAAATCCTGCCCCCGCAACCAAATACACACGCGTTATCAAACGCTTATGCGCCGCCCTCCGGGGCGGCGTTTGCGTTTCCACCGCCCGTGGAAGCACTGTGGAAGCAAGAGGGGCCGAAGTCCTTCATACCGCTTCGTAAATCGGTGCCTGCGATGATCGTTGCTTCCAGTGCGGCTCGATCAGGATCATCGCATCGATACCGGCCGGGATCCCGCTGCCAAAGGCGAGCTCTCGAACATCGATCGCGACAACATCCAGTACCGGCCGCTCTTCGGTCATGAGCACGAACTCGGTGATCCTTCCTGGCGGGCAGTCCCTTGAGGCCGGGTAAACGAGCGCGAGTCGCTTGCAGCGGTAGCGACTGGCGTAGGCGTTCATCTGATATGCGTCGCCGCTCGAGACGCCCGAGTTCGGTTCGGCGAGATTGAGGCGCTTCCATTTTGCATCGAAGATGACGACGCACTCGTCTCCGCTCTGAACGGTGATGTCGGGGCGCAGCTGGAAGCCCGCCGTCGCGAGGTTCTTCACAGGGCTCTGAAGTCCGACAGTAAGGCGAGCACCGGCCTGCACCTGGCAAGCATGCCGGATGCGCAGTCCGAGTACCGTCTCGAAGAGCTTCTCCATGTTGAACAGCAGGGCGGAACCAGCTGCGTCGCCGATGCGAACATCCGGATAGAGGCCTGTCAGCAGCCAGCGGGCCCGCGCAAACACCGGCTCCCAGTGTCGGATGGTGCGATCAAACCGCAGGGCGCCGACGTCGCGAGCCCTGACCCTGCGATCGCTCACCTCGTCAAAGCGATGGAGGAACGCCGCCACCATCGCCCGGGTCCTCGGGCTCAGTGCGAGCCCTAGAAGGATCCGAAGGACCGCCTTGAGCGATTGATTGTAGGGGTTGTCGATGCTGCGCTCGTCGAAGCGACAGAGTAGATGAGAACGGTCGAGGGCGTTCGTGCGCAGGTGGTCGGTCAGCTCGAGCCGTCCGCGGATGGCATTGAGGTTCTCCGTCCTCTCCGAGTAACGGGCAATGGCCCCGCCGCGCAACGCGGACTTCACCTGGCCGCAGAAATCCTCGATGAAGACGTCCAAGAGGTGGCTGTGCTGTTGCCCGAGGCCAGCATCGCCCACGCGCTTTGATCCGAGCTCACCTGCGCGCGCAAGCATGGCCACCAGAAGGCCCCGCATGTCTTCGCTGCTATCGCTGCCATGGTCGATCTTTGGAAGTATCTCGATTGCCAGCTGTTCGGTTTGCAGGACTCCGCAGAAAGGCCCGAACTTCAGCGTCCGATTGCCCCACGCAAGGGCGCCCGCTGGCAAGCGTCCGGCGAGTTTCGCAATACCTTCTGCCTCGTGCTCGTTGATATCGCCACCCGGACCGATGCTGACGGCCTCCCTTTCTCGGAAGGTCAGGCGTCTCATTCCGGCGGCTCGTAGATTTTGCGGATCGCATCCGGTGTGATGTCATCTTCCCGAATAATCTCGAACGCTTCACCGTCCCCAATCTCGGCGGGGTCCGCCTTTGGAAAAAGCTCAGCGGCACTCTGGGTCCGCGCACGGACGAGTTGCAGCTCCTCATCCACCGCTTGGTCGGCAAGGACGTATCGGATTTGCCGCCAGTCGTCGTAGAAGGCTTCTTGCAGGAAGGGCAGAATTTCGCGCGCAAAGACCCGGCGCAGCTCGTCGAACGACTTCACATGATAGAAGTAGCTGTGGCCGAGGGTCTGGTCGCGATGCAGCAGGCGGGACAGGCGCGCGTTCATTGCCTGCAACAGTTGCCGCAAGTCTATGGCATTGCCCTCGTCATCCTCAATCGAATCAAGAAGCTCGGGCTTCGGGGTGAGTTCTTCGAATCGGAATCGCCGCCGCAAGGCGCTGTCGAGCAAAGCGATCGAGCGGTCCGCGGTGTTCATGGTGCCGATCACGTCGACATTCGCGGGCACCCCAAAACGCTCGCCGGAGTAGGGGAGCGTAACTTCCAAGCCCTTGCAGCTCGTCAGGCGATTTCCTGAGGTGTCAGTGCGGATCCGCTTGTCCACCTCGACAAGCGTGATGAGCTCGCCGAAGACCTTGGCGACGTTTCCGCGATTGATCTCGTCGATGAAGAGGGCGAAGCGTTTGTCTGGCGCGCGCCGGGCCCGATCGCAAAGCCGCTTCAACACTCCCGGCCGCACCTCATAGGTGACAGCGCCGTTCTCCGTGACAGGGCGAATGCCCTCGACGAAGTCCTCGTACGCGTAGCTCTGATGGAACGTCACGAACTCGAAGCGATCACCGGCCTCGTCCTGGTATCGCGGCAGGTAATCGTTCTTGAGGCGGTAGGTCTTCCCGGTCCCAGGCGGGCCGTAGAGAATGAGGTTCAGGGGCGGCGCGAGTTTCTTTCGAGATGCGTCCCCAGTCCCGGCGTCGCCCGCCGGCGTAGTAGCGCCCGACACGATAGGTGGCAGCGCCTTCCATAGGCGCTCCAGTGTCCGGGCAGCCTTTGCCTTGATCTCGATTCCGGAAGACTGCGGATTCCATTCCTGGCCTGGTTCGCGGCTCTGCAGGTCCTCCAAGGTTACAATCTCGTCTGTCGTTGCATCTCGGACGGAGTCGAACGCCACGTCGATAAAGCGCGTCGTCTCTCCGGCGTCGGCTCGAGCCTGCTCCCAGTGCTCTGCGTCATAGGGTGCCCGCGTGACCTTGCCCACGGCCACGATGCCCTTCGGAGGAGTGCCCGTTCGGATCAGGAAGACGCGGTCACCCTCACGCGGTTTGGTCGAGCTGGAGCGCCAACTATTGCCGGCTTTCTCGCCTGCCATCGTAGTTGCTCTGTCGGCAGCGAGAGTATCCCAGTTCCATTTTGATGGGTTCCAACTGAGGAGCCAATTCTTCGTCTGGGTCTTCCATTGGGCTTCGAACTCGTCCTGGTAGAAATCGATGTCCGTGCCATGCTCCTGTTCGAGACGACGGCGCAGGTCGAGCAAGGCGCGATCGATCTCGGTCGTGCTCCACTTCCTGATGTCCTTTTCAGGAGTGTCGCCGAATCCCGCGAGAATCCGGCGTTTGTCGCCTTCGGAGCTGATCCGCTCGAAGCTATCAGGGAACAGCAGGTGCGGAAGTATGTGGATCAGTTGCCGTGGGCGAGCGTCGGGAAGTTTGCTCAGCCACCCAGAGAACGACCACGGGTCATCGAGCAAAGCCTCCCGTTCGCTTGCTTCTCGCTGCTTGAGATGGCGCAGCGCGCTGATCAGAAATACCAGTTCGCGCCACCTATGGGTGTTAAACGCCGTCCCGGCAGAGCCGATGCCCTCGAGGACCTTGTCGCCGAGAAGCGGGTGGTGTTCGTCGAGATCCTCCTCCGACCAAGACCAGACCTCCCGGACGTTCTTGCGCTTCCTCGCTGCGCCAATATTTGACGGGAAAAGCATGAGCAGCCACAAACTTTCGGCCATCAGTTGCCGACACTGCGCCGATCCCGATGACAACTGCACCTTCAGCTTGGAGAGAAAGTCGCCTTCACCTGCGTCCAGGTTCTTTACGAAGCGTTGGTCGAGTTCGTCGAGCAGAGGGGCTGTCCAGAGGTTCCTGTCGTCCGCAAGCGCTGAACCGTCCGCAGCCAGGCATCGGCTTCGCCAGTGTGCAGCTGCCTCGTAGATCGCGCCAACGTCCCGTCCTGGATTGAATCTTGACACGTCCAGCTCCTGCGTCTCTCACCACTTCAATGTTGAAGCGCTCCAAAATAAAGCGTATCAACTCGCAAATCCGCGAACAAGCGGATTGACAGAAGGAAGCAGCGGTGATCCGGCCATGTCTGCCGACGGGATGACTTTCGGTCGCGCGATAGCGAAGGCCCGCAAGGAGCTCGGTCTCAGCCAGAAGGAGCTCGCGGCGCGGGTGATGAAGGAAGAGGGGGGCGGGTCGATATCCCCGCAGTACCTCAACGACATCGAGCACGATCGCCGCAGCCCGAGTTCAGGCCACCTGATCCGCCAGTTCTCCGGCATCCTGAACATACCGGAGGACTACCTCTACGCCCTGGCAGGTCGGCTTCCGGATGATCTTCGGCCAGATACGTCCACCCCGGACCAGGTCGTCAGGGCCTTTGCCAATTTCAGGAAGACATTGAAGGAGTAAGGGGGCTGGCATGGTAAAGATGATCCGTGACAACACGGGCCGCTTTGCCGAGCGACCCTTCTACCGCGAGCGGGATCTCGACGATGAATGCGAGCGGCTGATCCGTGAGCTTCTGATGAAGCGTCACGGAAAAGTCGCCTATCCCGTGGAGACCGACGACCTGACCGTGCTGATCGAGATGCACGATGCGGACCTCGACCCATACGCCGACCTGTCTGCATACGGACCCGATGTGGAAGGGGTCACCGAGTTCTTCCCTGACCGGGGGCCCAAGGTCTCCATCTCGGAACGAATCGCCACAGACGAACGGCGCGAGAATCGCTTCCGCACCACGCTCACCCACGAATTCGGGCACGTGAAGTTCCACGGGCATCTCTGGGCGCAGAAGTTTGCCAACGGCGACCTGCTCGACCGCGACACGAACGCCAACAAGGCGATCTCCAAGCGCGACAACATCCTGGACGCTCCGCAGTCCGACTGGATGGAATGGCAGGCCGGTTACATCAGCGGCGCGCTGCTGATGCCTGCCACGCCGGTCCGTCGCCTCGTGTCCGACTATTGCGGCCCGCGCGAGCTGCATGGCGATATCCATGTTTCGACGGAGCATGCCGCGCGCCTGATCCAGATGGTCATGGAGCGGTTCGCGGTTTCCGAAGAGGCCGCCCGCATCAGGCTGCTGAAGCTGAACCTGATCACGTCGACCTACGGACAGCCCTCGCTCTTCGGCCGCTGATCGCGAATCCGCGGAAGTGCGTATTTTTTCGATTGACTCCACTCCGGCACGTTATACGCTGATTAGCAGATCGGCGAAAAATGGGATCGGCAGAAAGGAGATCATGGTGACTGCACTGTCCGCTTTTCTTCGCAAGACGCCCGGCGAGGCGCTGCGCGAATACTTCGACCGGCCGGAAATCGGCCTGCCTACGGAATTCGATTGGAGCGTGCCGGAGGCCGAACTGTCGAGGCCGCTTCTCGGCGCCATCGAGAAGATGTCGCGCGTTCAGCGCGACCGGATCTCGAACGACGCCGAGCGTGTCCATGCCCTGTCCGATGAGCCCGGGCAGGCCGCAATCTACAGCGTGGCCGAGGATCCCGCCTTCCTCGACGGGCTCGCGAACCCGCACGCGCGGTCACTCTGGATGTTCCTGAACGCGCAGGACCGTTTCCGCCATGCCGAGGAAGTTCGCTTCACCGAGGACCGCAGGCGCGGCCGGATGTGGGCGGGCTACATGACCGACGCGGGCTGCGTTGCGCAGCGCGATGCATCGGCCCGTCACGCCTTCATCTCCGCGATCAAGGAGTTCTCGGGCGCCGCCCATGCACATGTCGACATCTTCGACCGGGTGAGGACGACCCATGAGGGCGACGAATGCGACCTGGTGCAGGTGACGATCTACCGCGAGGGACGGCCCGACGATCTGCTTCGCTTCGACGACAGGGGATCTCTCGTGCGGCAGGCCTATCGTCCCGTGTTCGAGGCCGCGGTGACCTACGAGCCCGCGACAGGCGGCATCGAAGTGATCGCCAACGACAAGGCAACGCGGGGCGAGATCGTGAGGGCGACGGTCACGCATCTCCTCGGCATCGAGTTCAAGGAGAACCGCCTGCCGCTGCGGTGCTACGATCTTTCGGTGCTTCTGAACCCGTATGACTTTCCTGTCGACCCGGAGGACGGGATCGAGGGCGTTGAGGTGCGCGAGCTGCGCCTGATGCCGATCGACGACAGCGATTTCAGGGTGACGCTGGAGAAACCCGCGCGCGCCGACGAGACGATCTGGACGAAGGCGGACGAGCGGTTCGGGGATCGCACGCCCCTGAGTGACGGGTACGTGGTCACGCGGGCCAAGATCGCTGTGAAGCTTGCTCGGCGCGCGGGAGGCGACCGCCGGCGGACGCTGACCCTGACTATCACCTGGCCGCATGGCTGCGATCTGAAGGATCGCACCGCGACCGAGCAGATGATCGGCGAGAAGTACCTGCGGCGTTGGGGGATCCTGGTCGATGACCTCCAGCTCTTCGAGGATTGATCCCGCCGCCCGCCGACTGCTTTCGTCCATCGCCGGAACCCGCGACGCGCGGGTTTCAGCCATGGCGCTGGCGCACATGCGCGGCGCCGGCAAGACGCTGATGGATACCGGACTGCTCGTGCAGCGCGGCAGCGCGATGTCCGTCGTTGCCGAGGACGATCTGGACGATACCCCGACGTCCGTCATCGCCCACCCGATCACGGGGCAACATGGGCATCTCGGCAATGCGGCCTGGCATGACGAACAGGCGAGCGCCCGCCGCCGGCTCTATGCGCTGGACATGGCGGCAGCAGCTCGGCGGGTGGTCGCCCGGCTCGATTGCTCGCTCGGAAGAGACCCGGTGCCGTACCTCGACGGTGCGGTGCTGGATTTCGGGACGGCGCGGCTGCCGAAGCGAAGGGCGCGTGTCGGGATCTGGGTCGCCCGCGGTCTGACGACGCAGGCCGTGTTCGAGGAGTTCCGCCAGCTCGTTGCGCGCCGGCCGGCCGATGGGCTTCGGGTGGTCCTCGTTCTCGACCCTCCGGATCGGCATCGCTTCCGCTTCGTCCGGGGCCACGAGTTCGTCGCGCTGGCGGACGTGGTCGATCATGAAGATGGGCTTGCCATCGCCCCGGAAGTCCTGAGCGCACGCCTGCTGAAGGGACCGTCGCACAAGGGGCCTGTATGGGTCTCCGGCGACGGCGGCGTGCTGATCGTGCACGGCAGGTGGCACGAGTTCACCGGCGGCAAGCAGAAGATCGCTGTCGCCATGCTCGCCGAGGCCTGGCTGGACGGGGATCCGGTGCTGCCCGTCGCGCGCATCCTCGAGGAGGCCGAGTGCGGCCCATCCGTGAAGCGACTGAAGAATCTCTTCGACGGCCACCCCACGTGGCAGGAGGTCATCCGGGAGAGCGGCTCCAGCGCATGGCTCGAGGTGTGACGCCACCAAAATCACGACGATCAGGCCGTCCTTCGGGGCGGCCTTTTTCGTTTTCGGAGGCCCCGATCTGCATTCCTCCCGTCTCCCCTCCCTCCGCCCTCCCGATCTCCTCCCCTCGCACACCCCAATCTCGTTCGCAGGCATTCGGCCAATCGCGAAGGAGACGACGATGTCAGTCACGCATCTCAACCAGGTCGAGCTTGCAGCTCGATGGAAGATCAGCCCGCGCACGCTGGAGCGCTGGCGTTGGACGGGTGAAGGCCCTGCCTTCATCAAGATCGGCGGCCGGGTCGTATATCGGCTCGAGGATGTCGAGGCCTACGAGGCGAACCGGCACTGCTCGAGCACGGCCGACAAGCCCAAGGTGAAGCTGGCGTAAGGGGGGTGGCCATGACGATCCCCAACCGCATCACCCTCGACAATCTGACCACCATGCCTGTCGGCGAGATCGCCGCGCTGCCGGGCGATCAGCTGGCGCTCTTGAAGCAGGACGCCGACGAGCGGTTGCGCGCCGCAAAGTCTCTTTGCGACTGGCTCGACGGCGCCATCGCGCTGAAGTACGGCGAGCAGGCGCAGGAGGCGCGTCGCGCGGAGGGCAAGGACACCGGCACCATCCGGCTGCAGGACGGCCCGGTCACCGTGGTCGCCGAGCTTCCCAAGCGGGTCGTTTGGGACCAGGCAATGCTCGCCGATCTGGTCGAGCGCATCCGGGCCGATGGCGCCGATCCCGCCGAGTACGTCGACATTGCGTTCAGCGTCCCCGAGCGGAAGTACACCGCCTGGCCCACGGACATCCGCCAGGTGTTCGAGCCCGCGCGCACGGTCCGGACGGCCAAGCCCAAGTTCCGGCTGCTGCTCGGCGAGGAGGCGCGCTGATGGCCATCTCGCTCGCATCCCTGCAAACATCGACGGTGCTGCGCCCGCCGCGCGTGCTGATCCACGGCGTCGCCGGCATCGGCAAGTCCACCTTCGCCGCGTCCGCCGACGCGCCGGTGTTCGTTCTCACCGAGGACGGTCTCGGCAAGCTGCAGGTGCCGCACTTCCCGCTGGCGACGAGCTACGCCGAGGTCGCCGAGGCGCTCGACGCCCTGCTCGACGAGGACCACGCCTATTCCACGGTTGTCGTCGACAGCGTCGACTGGCTGGAGCCCTTGATTTGGGCCGAGACTTGCCGGCGCAACGGCTGGCAGTCGATCGAAAGCCCGGGCTTCGGCAAGGGCTACGCCGAAGCGCTGACCATCTGGCGCGAATACATCGACCGCCTGAACGCGCTCCGCGACCGCAAGGGCATGGCGGTCATCCAGATCGCCCACACCGACATCAGGCGCTTCGACAGCCCCGAGCACGAACCCTACGACCGGTACGTGATCAAGCTGCAGGCCCGCGCGTCTGCGCTGCTGCAAGAGCACTCGGACGTGGTGCTCTTTGCCAACTACCGGATCTCGGTCAGCAAGTCCGACGTCGGCTTCAACAGACGCGTGACCCGGGCGCTCGGGTCCGGTGCGCGCGTCATGCACACCGAAGAGCGCCCCGCCTTCCTCGCCAAGAACCGCTACGGCCTGCCGGAAACCCTGCCTCTCGATTGGTCGGAGTTCCTGGCCGCCATGCCCCAATCCGACTGATTGCGACTGAAAGGACAACACGATGGCACGTTTCGACACCGCCTTTGACGCCACCGGCATCGAGCCCACCACCGCATACGAGATCCTGCCTGCGGGCAAGTATCGCGCCCAGATCGTCGAGAGCGAGATGCGCGTTACCAGGAACGGGATGGGGCAGTATCTCTGGCTGATGCTCGACATCCTCGAGGGGCCGCACAAGGGGCGCAAGATCTTCGACCAGCTGAACCTGGTGAACGCCAACCCCACCACGGTGGAGATCGCGCAGCGCACGCTGTCGGCGATCTGTCACGCCACGGGCAAGCTTCAGGTGAACGACAGCGAGGACCTGCACCTGATCCCGATGACGATCCAGGTCGGGGTGAAGCCCCCGAAGGACGGCTACGGCGAGCGCAACACGATCCGCTACCTGGTGACGGAGGCCCCGGCCCAGGCGACCCCGCCCAAGCCCGCCGCGACGCAGCCGGCCAGCGCGCCCGCCCAGTCGGCGCCCGCCCGCCCGGCCACCGCGCCCTGGAACCGCAAGAGCTGACGCCCTCGGCCGCCGCGAGCTGAGACACGGCTCGCGGCCCGCACATCGCCAGACCTGAGAGACAAACCATGACCAATACCACCGACGCGGCCTGCGCGGCCGCGAACACCCCCGGCTTGCCTGACGACACAAGGCGCCTGATCGAGATCGAGGACGCCATTGCGAAGATCCGCACGCAGATCGCGACCGCGGATCTCACGCGGCAGCGGACGGCGAAGCCGATCGACCCCGACTGGTTTCACCGAGCGCGCACGGCCCTGCGCCACCTCAATCGCGAGCGCGCCGAGATCGTCGCCCGTCAGGGCGGCCGCCGCCGGCGCGAGCGGCTCAAGGACGCGATCATCGCCGTCCTGCGCGAACGCCATGACAGCGCCGACTGGACCGCCGTGATGGCGGAGGCGCGGGCGCGGCTCGAGCGGGAGGAGGCGTGCTGATGGCCGAGCTTCCCGAACCCCCGACGCCGACCCTTTCCGCGATCTACGCCTCCTACGAGGCGCGGCAGGGCGACGGCTTCCGCGACCACCTCGGAGCCTCGCTCATCGGCAAGTCATGCACCCGCGCGCTCTGGTACGATTTCCGCTGGGCGACGCCCGCGCGGCACTCGGGGCGCATCCTGCGGCTGTTCGAAACCGGCCAGCTGGAAGAGGCCCGGCTGGTCCGCGACCTGCGCGCCACCGGCGCGACGGTGCTGGAGGTCGATCCCGAGACCGGGCGGCAGTTCCGCGTCGAGGCCCATGGCGGCCATTTCGGCGGCTCGCTCGACGGTGTCGCTCTCGGGCTCTTGGAGGCGCCGAAGACCTGGCACGTCGTCGAGTTCAAGACGCATTCGGCGAAGAGCTTCGCCGAGCTGATCGCCAAGGGCGTCGCGCGCGCCAAGCCCCAGCACGCCGCGCAGATGCAGGTTTACATGCACCTGACCGGCATCACGCGGGCGCTCTACGTCGCGGTCTGCAAGGACACCGACGCGCTGCACATCGAGCGTGTCCCGGCCGATCCCGAGATGGGCGAACGTCTGCTAGAGAAAGCGCGACGGATCATCTTCGCCCAGCACCCGCCCGAGCGGATCAGCGCGGATCCCGCCTGGTTCGAGTGCCGGTTCTGCGACCATCACGGGCTCTGCCATGGCGAGGACGCCGCGGCTGTCACCTGCCGGTCCTGCCTGCATTCGACGCCTGTCGACGGCGGCTGGCACTGCGCGCGCCATGATCGGCAGATCGACCCTGCCGGCCAGCGCCGGGCCTGTCCCCGGCACCTGTTCATCCCCGATCTCGTCCCCGGCGAGGTGACCGACGCGGGCGAGGACTTCGTCTCCTACCGCATGCGCGACGGCTCGGCCTGGACCAATGACGCCCGCGAGAAGGAGGCCGCCGCATGTTGACCCTGCGCCCCTATCAACAGGCCGCGATCGCCTCGATCTATGGCTATTTCGAGAAGAAGAGCGGCAACCCGCTCGTCGTGATCCCTACGGCCGGCGGCAAGAGCCTCATCATGGCCGCCTTCACCTGTGGCGTGCTCAAGTCCTGGCCCGACCAGCGCGTGCTCGTCGTCACCCATGTGCGCGAACTGATCGCGCAGAACCATGCCGAGATGCTGGGGCTCTGGCCCGACGCGCCGGTGGGCATCTACTCGGCCGGGCTCGGCCGCCGCGACGCGCGGGCCCGCATCCTCTTCGCCGGCATCCAGTCGATCCACGACAAGGCGACGCGCATCGGCCACGCCGACCTGGTGCTGATCGACGAGGCCCATCTGATTCCGGGCCGGTCGAACACCATGTATCGTCGCTTTCTCACCGACTTGCAGGCGATCAATCCCGCGCTGAAGGTGATCGGTCTGACGGCGACGCCCTTTCGGCTCGATAGCGGCATGCTGCACGAGGGCGAGAACGCGCTCTTCACCGACATCGCTTACGAGGTGTCGGTCCGCGACCTGATCGATCAGGGCTATCTCTCCCCGCTCATCTCGAAGCAGACCAAGACCCGCCTCGACGTGACGGGCGTGGGATCGCGGGGTGGCGAGTTCATCGCGCGCGACCTCGAGGACGCGGTCGACCAGGACGCCATCACGCGCGCGGCCGTGGCCGAGGTGATCGCGCATGGCGAGACGCGCCGGTCCTGGCTCGCCTTCTGTTCCGGCGTGCGCCACGCCACCCATGTCGCCGAGGAGTTCCGCCGCCGTGGGGTCAATTGCGCGACCATCTTCGGCAAAACGCCGAAGGACGAGCGCGACAGGATCATCGCCGCCTTCAAGCGCGGCGAAATCAGGGCGCTGGCCTCGATGGGCGTGCTGACGACGGGCTTCAACGCGCCGGCCGTGGATCTGATCGCCATGCTGCGGCCCACCAAGTCGGCCGGGCTCTATGTCCAGATGGCCGGACGGGGCACGCGGCTCGCCGAGGGCAAGGAGAACTGTCTCGTCCTCGACTTCGCGGGCAACGTCCGCCGGCACGGCCCCATCGACCTGGTGCGCCCGAAGCGGCCGGGCGGTCCGGGCGACGGGCCGCCACCCACCAAGATTTGCCCGAAATGCGGGACCATCGTAGCTGCGGCGGCTCTCGAATGCCCCGACTGCGGCTACGAGTTCCCCGGCCGCGAGGTGAAGCTCGAGCCGACCGCCTCGACGCTGGAGGTGCTGTCCACCGGAAAGGCGCAATGGGTCGGCGTCACCGACGTCACCTACAGCCGCCACGAGAAGCGCGGCGGGCGGGTCTCGCTGAAGGTCACCTATCGCTGCGGTCTCGCCTTCCACACGGAATGGGTCTGCTTCGAGCACGAGGGCTATCCGCGCCGCAAGGCCGCAAGCTGGTGGCGCGAGCGGGCGCCCGAGCTGGAGGTGCCCGCGACCGTCGACGAGGCGCTCATCCTGGCGGACCGGTTGCGCCGCCCCACCGAGATCGCCGTCCGCCCCGCGGGCCGATTCACCGAAATCACTGCCTACAGGTTCGCTCCATGCCTTACGTCCGTGCCGGCCTCTGCGCCGTCTGCCACCGGGAACCCGGTGGCTGGGGTTGGTTCGACGCGCGCTTTCGCCTCTCCGACCCGCGCCGCGACACGACCCGCCGGGATCTCTGCAGCCGGGTTTGCCAGGACATCTGCCACAGGGAGGCGGGCATGATCGATCCGACACCCAATGAGGTCTCGGCCATGGTAGAGGGCGGCAAGGCCGGCGGCGCCTATCTCGACAGCCTCGGCCGGACCGATCTCGCCCAACTCACCGAGGAGGAATGGGACACCTTCGTCGAGGTGATCGTCACCGGCTACTGCGACCACCTGCGCGATCTGGCGGCGAAGGACCGCGCCCGGCTCGACGGCATGATCCCGGAGGTGCCCTTCTGATGGCGGACACATCCTGGATGGCGCGCGTCGGCGCGCGCCTCGTGACCAATGGCTATGCGATCCTGCCGATCGCGCCCGGCACGAAGAAACCCGGCCAGTTCGCGCGCGCGGCCTGGCACGATTACCCGCAGTGGAACCGGCATGCGAGTCGCGCCACGACCGAGATCGAGGTCGCAACCTGGTCGACCTGGCCCGGCTGCGGCGTCGGAATCGTCGGCGGTGCGGTCGCCGCGCTCGACATCGACATTGCCGATGATGGCGACCTGGCGCTGCGCATCGAGCGGCTGGCGCGCGAGCGGCTTGGCGACACGCCCGCGCTCAGGATTGGCAAGCCGCCGAAACGGCTGCTGGTCTATCGCACGCGAGAGCCTTTTGCCGGTATTCGGCGCGCGCCGCTTGAAGTGCTCTGCCTCGGGCAGCAGTTCGTGGCCTATGCCGAGCATCCCGACACCGGCCAGCCCTATGCCTGGCCGGACGAGGGGCTCGCGGATCTCGACATCGGGAGCCTGCCCGAAATCGATGCCGCACAGGCGGCGGCGTTCCTCGACGAGGCGCTGGCGCTGATCCCGCCCGAGCTACGCCCCAGAAGCCTTGGGGGGAACGGGGCGAGCGGGACCGGAGCGACATGCCTGCCGGGGCATGCGCAGGCAGGCACGCTGGCCGCGATCCGCAGCGCGCTCGCCTGGCTGCCCAACGCCGAGCTCGACTACGACAGCTGGGTGCGTATCGGCATGGCGCTGAAGGGCGCGCTTGGCGATGGGGGTGCTGCGCTCTTCGCCGACTGGTCGGCGCAGGCGGCCAAGAACGATCCGGCCGCGACGGCGAAGGCGTGGGCGAGCTTCAGGCCCGCGCGGATCGGCGCCGGCACGATCTATCACCTCGCCATGGAGAAGGGGTGGCGCCCCGACCCCGACCTGCTGCTCGACGGCAGTCAGCAGGCTTGTGCTGGCGACGCGCATCCCGCGGCGGGCCTCCTCGCGCGGCTCGCCCAGCCCGAAGCCCCGATGCCGATCCTCCCGCCCGCGCCGTCGTTCACGCTGACAATCCCGGGCGGGCTCGTGGGCGATCTCGCGCGCTACATGATCGACACCGCGCGGAGACCGCAGCCGCTTCTGGCCGTGGGCGCCAGCCTCTGCGCCCTCGGCGCGCTGATGGGGCGGCGCTACCGCACGACGACCGACCTGCGTACGAACCTCTACATCGTCGGCATCGCGGACAGCGGCTCGGGCAAGAACCACGCCCGCGAGGTCGTCAACGAGCTCTTCTTCGCGGCTGGGCTGGCGCACCACCTCGGCGGCAACAAGATCGCCTCGGGCGCGGGGCTCCTGACCGCGCTCCACCGTCAGCCCGCGATCCTGTTCCAGATCGACGAGTTCGGCATGTTCCTCTCGGCGGCGGCCGACCGGAAGCGCAGCCCGCGCCACATCACCGAGATCCTCGACAACATGACCGAGCTTTACACCGCTGCCAGCGGGGTCTTTCTCGGCGCGGAATACGCCAACCGGGACGGCTCGAACGAGCGGCGCGACATCGTCCAGCCCTGCCTCTGCGTCTACGGCACGACCACGCCGCTGCATTTCTGGGGGGCGCTGCAGGGCGCCAATGTCGTGGACGGCTCGCTCGCCCGGTTCATCATCCTGCCGAGCGAGGAGGACTATCCGGACGAGAACCGCCGTGCCGGGCTGCGCACGTTGCCGCGACCGCTGATCGAGGGGCTGCAGCGGCTCGCCGAAGGCGGCGGCCGGGCGAGCGGCAACCTGGCCGGCAAGACCTCCGGACCCGAGACCGCCGTCGATCCCATGACCGTGCCGATGGACGGCGACGCGCAGGCGCGCTTCGACGCGCTTGGGGAAGAGATCACCGCCGAGCTCAGGGCCGCGGCGGGCACGTTCCACACCCCGATCCTCGCCCGGATCGCGGAGAACGCGGCCAAGGTCGCGCTCGTCCTGGCCGTGGGGCGGGATGCGGTCCATCCCGTCATCCGGCTCGAGGAGGCCGTCTGGGCCATCGATTTCGTGCGCCACTTCGCCCGGCGCACCATCGACGCCGTCGAGCGCCATGTCGCCGACACCGAGACCGAGGCGCATCTGAAACGCCTGCGCGAGATCATCCGCAAGGCCGGTTCGGCAGGGTTGACGAAGTCCGAACTCACCCGTGCCTCGCAATGGCTTCGGGCGCGCGACCGTGACGACATCCTGCTCACGCTGGTCGAGAGCGGCGACATCGTCACGGTCGAGCAGGAGACCGGAGGGCGGAAGGCCATGCGCTTCCGGGCGCTGCGGTGAGGTGCCTGTGCAATGCTTCCTTCAACGGCCCCCATCCTTCATTTGAAGGAAGTTCCCGGCCAAGCCTCTGTCCCGCAACGAAAATTCGGTGCGGGGGACTTCTTTCAATATTTCACGCAGAGACCCTCGCGCCCGTGGGTGGGAGGGGGTGCCAGACACATACCCCATGAAGAAACTGAAATATTGAAAGAAGAGATTTATCCTCATTCTGCCAATGGCTTGCGGCCCCACTTCCTTCAAGCGGGCTGGGTGAAGCCATTGAAGGAAGCGCCGGGCGCTCCCGGCATCGACAACGTGATCCTGACCAGACCTCGCGATCCCGGCCCGGGCGCGCGTGCTGCCTTCACGAAGCAGCCGTGCCGCCCCGGCCTCTCAATCGAAAAGGAGGTCGTCATGGACCGCTCCCCATACATCGCTCCGGCGCCTGCCACGGCTGCCGGCACTCTCGACCGCTGCATTCTCGCGCTGGATCTCGGCACCAGCACCGGCTGGGCGTTGCGCGCCCCGGACGGGCTGATCACCAGCGGGACCGCGAGCTTCAGGCCCGGCCGCTATGATGGCGGCGGCATGCGCTATCTGCGCTTCACGAACTGGCTCACCGAGATCGACCGCCTGTCGGGGCCGGTCGCCGCGATCTGGTTCGAGGAAGTGCGCCGCCACGCCGGAACCGATGCGGCCCATGTCTATGGCGGGCTCATGGCCACGCTGACCGCCTGGGCGGAACTACGGGGCGTGCCCTATGCCGGCGTTCCGGTCGGCACGATCAAACGCTTCGCCACGGGCAAGGGCAACGCCAGCAAGGATGCAGTGCTCGCCGCGATGCGCCAGCGCGGGTTCCAACCCGCCGACGACAACGAGGCCGACGCGATTGCGATCCTACTCTGGGCGATGGAGACCCGGGGAGGCGTGCTGTGAATTGGACGCCGAGCCTGGTCGAGGAGCGGCTGGCGGAAGCCGCATCGGTTTTGAAACGACTGCCCGAACCCCGGCGTCAGGGATATTTCAGCGTCTGGCCGGAGGTCATCCATAGCTTCGCCGACAAGGTCGGACAGGAGCCAAAGCCGATGCGCGTCATCCCGTCACCCGCCGCGATCAGCCGGATGGAGGAGACGCTCAGCTGGACGGTGGGGCTCGATCCGATCGACGGCAAGATCGTCTGGCTGCGCGCCTACGGCGAGCGCTGGAAAACCATCTGCTGGACCGTGGGATTGCAGCGCTCGGCGGCGCACGAGCACTGGCTCTATGCGCTCTGTGTGATCGCCTTCCGGCTCAACGGCCGGCGGTTCAACCGCAACCTGTCAAAGCGCAAGGTAATCGCGCTTGCGGGTGCGGCGCGGCGGTGAGCAATGGCGAGGAAGGTGTCCGGCGGACAGTTTTCGAACGGACGGAAACGGCTTGAATGGGGTAAATTTGGGCTATGCTCGGGACAGTAGCGCGCCCGCGACGGATCGTCCCCCCTCGCGGGCGTTGTCGTTTCCGGTGTCGTCGCCATTGCCATCGTCACCATCATCGAGACCAGCATCATGCCCGTCCGCCCACCGATCCATCGCCCGGTTGGCCGGCGCGA
>Ga0065721_10051027_pt1 | contig 16532 bp, 16 predicted proteins | sample Mesricmetagenome_FD_59108 | JGI IMG/M metagenome (GOLD analysis project Ga0065721, IMG submission 59108) | Mesophilic microbial community from rice straw/compost enrichment Sample: eDNA_1 v2 (version 2) | ecosystem: Engineered > Solid waste > Grass > Composting > Bioreactor | place: USA: Davis... | reverse complement strand
TGGCTAAGCGCGGCGAATTACAGCACGGAAGCGACGGGGATCGATTACAAGACGACGCGCGGCGTCATGGAATGGCGATATTATTACATCACGCCGGATGGCGATATCTACAACCAAAAACTTGTAACGCCGCAGATGGCCGGCAGGTATCGTGTCGGTATGCAGGTCAAAGATGAATACAGCGCCTGGAGCTATTGGGCCGAGCAGACGATCGACATCGATACGCCGGTGCTTCCGGATGAACCGCCGATACCCGGCTTTACGATCGCGCCGGCAAGCAGCTACGTGAACGCGCCGTTTACCGTTACGTCAACGGCTTGGGATAAGGAAGACGGTCCCGCGGCGAACCTGCAGCATGCGTATTACGTCCGCAACGTGACGGAAAACGGCATGGAAACGATTCGTTCCGCGAATCGCGGCGCGTGGACGACGTCGTTCAGCTCCCTTGGCGTCATCGAGATCCGCCAAGTCGTGACGGATTCCAAAGGGCAATCCGCTCAGGCGATTCAGCGGATATCGGTCATCAACCGGAAGCCGATCGCGGAATTCGATTGGACCCCGAAGCCGGTATACGAAGGAGATACGGTTCAACTTCTCGATCTGTCGGCAGATCCGGACGGAGACGCTTTGACGTACGCCTGGACGATCACCGGACCGGACGGCTTCACCCGAACCGGAACGACGAAACACATGGAGATACCGGGAAGCTTGACGGAAAACCGCGTTGGCGCGTTCCGGGTCGTTCTTCGGGTGACCGATCCGTACGGAGACAGCGATACGGCGACCAAAACGATTCCGGTCCTCCGGCTATCGATTGCCGGCCAGGTCGCGCATACGCCGGATTGGGAGAAAAACCGGCTGACCTGGAACGCCAAATATCCCGGTAAGTTTCGCTCTCCGAACGTATTCTGGGCGGGGGAGGCCTTCGTTCTGACGGCGGACGCGACCGATACCGGGACGTCCGAGACGAAGGCGATCGCCGTTAGCGCGGAGGCAACTCCGCGCTTGAGAAAAACGCTGGCCCCCGTCGGCTCCGATTCCGCGCGATGGAGCGGGCTGCTTCGGGAGGCGGATACGGACTTGAGGTTCGTCGAGCTTCCCGACGGAGAATACGTTTTCGTCTTTACGGCCGTCTACAGCAACGGAGTCAGCAAGACGTCCGCCGTTCCGATCGAGATTCGCGGCACGGTCGACCAATACGTGCAAGTCCATCGCGTGCAATAAATAGGGGCGTCTCAGTTGCCCAAATAAGCACAAGGTAAGGCTTGTACCCTAGCATTTCGCAACTACGATCATATCTTATTGTGCAAGCTATTCTGATGCATGATAGGAGAGGATTTGATAATGGCTATTCGCAGAAGCGCCGCTATCCCCAAAAAGGTCATCCGATTGCCGAAGAGTTCGGGGATGCCGCGAAGTAAAATCATGGCTCTATACAAATCTCGGGTCAGCAGGCTGCACAGTCAGAAAACGGTCGTCATCAGCCAACGCAACGTTGTGATCGGTACCGACGACTCATGGATCAACGCTCGGGTGATCGAACGGAATCCGGCTTGGGTCGAAGTGAACAACGCGGACTACGTTTGGAGCGCTCGCAATCTTAGCAGTCAATTCGCCGTCATTTCCAGACGATTCAATTTATCGACAAGAAGAAACATTTTAGCAGGCAACTTGTTCTTATCCGTTGATAACTACGCGGTCGTCCTTATTAACGGCCGAATCGTCGTGCATGACGCTCCGCAGAATACGCCGGCATTTTTCAATCCAGGTCGCAATTTCAACATCGTTAACTTTCTTCGCCGCGGGTTTAACGATATCGTCATCATTGCCTTCAATTTCACCGGTCCCCGCAGTCCAAGCGATCCGGCTGGCGTAGCCGCAAGACTGAATATTCGCCTTTCCGCTTTGATGTAATCTTAAGCGAAGAATTGGAGCTGTCCTATAAGTAACGTAGGGGCAGCTCTTGCTTTTTTTCACTTGATTAAGTTTATTAATTCGTCTCCGATATTCATCCGGATGGGTAGGCTCCGGTCTTAACGGCCGGGTCTTATTTCTTCGAAGTGGTTGGATAACCATCCCAACTTGCGAGCTCGAACATAGAATGGAGCAAAGACGAGCAAGGGGTGAGCGTTATTGGGGCGGGTCAGTGAAATCACCGGAAGGTTGATTCGCAGGAAATGGCGCAAACTGCAATTTGCCGATGCATTTCAACCCTTTTTCGATAAGGAAGTTTCGTTGAACCCTCGTAAAATGGTCTGTTTGAAAGACTCTTACAAGAGCAGCATTTGGAAACTCGAAATCAAAGCAGGGCGACAAAGCGTGCCTATTATTCTAAAAATTTCAAAACCGCTAAGAGAAAAACGGCCGGAAAGCATAGTCGAGAGAAATATTTATCGGAAAGCCAAAAAAGCGATGCAGCCGTTCATGCCGCTCATTTATTTGACGAAAAAAAACGTGAACGGCCGCGATTTGTGGGTATTTATGGAATACATCGAATCGGTCAAAGGCCGGGTGCGGTATAGTCCCGATCATTTTTCAAAAATCATCCCGACTCTGGCGAAGCTTCATGCCTCGACTATGGGAGACAGAATGAAGCAGCATGAACGATTATTCGCAAGCTGGATGCCCCGATACGACTCCGAGGAAATGATTCGAGAGAGAAAACGAATCAATAAGGAAACGCTCGATTATCTTGATCGAGCGATGAAAGTTCCTAACCTGAAGAAGATGCTGTCGCCGCATTACGATCTTCTGCGGAAACTGTTGAATAAAGGTCCGGAATATTTTCCGGAGGTAACGAATGCGGGAATGAGTATCGTGCACGGGGATCTGCACACGGCCAACATGGTCTGCCGCAACGTGAACGAGGAAGTGTGGAAGCTTAAATTGATTGATTGGGAAGGAGCGAAATATGCGCCTTGTTGGTTTGACCTCGTGAATTTGGTCGGCATTTTTCTGGCGTACCGGAGAGAGTGGAAAGAAGAAGAAGAGACAATCACCCGCCGCTCCGTTTATTTGTATGCCGAGGAGATGAGGAAGAACGGGGTCGTATTCGACATGGATCCCATGCAGTTATTCCAGATGGCCTACCTGCAACGCATCCTGCAAAGAAGTCTATATCTGCAATTGAATTGGGCCGTAACCGGGAAAAAAGAAGCGAAGCTGCTTCCGGTTCTATTAGAGAAAGTCTATGTCTTATCAAAGAGGTTAATTTTATACGAGTAACCGGCATACCCGCATGCGTGACGAGTTGCTTTTTTTAATGTCACGAATACGGGTTTCTACATAAAATACAGGGGAAATCGAGGTGGGGGATGAAGGAGTATGAATAAATCTAACGGTTCAGCCGGTTATGAAAAGGGACGCATAGACGGATTTATTCGGGGAAAAGAAGATGGCTTCATCAAAGGTCGCGAGGATGCGCAAGCCTTATTCGCCAATCAGCCGCTGAACGAAATAAGTATGAAATGGCGGGAAAATCAATTTGCCGACCGATTTGCATTGCATTTCGGTCAACCCGTAACGTTAAACGATCATCTCATGGAATGTCTGAAGGATACCGTCAAAAGCACGATATGGAAGCTTGAAATCACCATAAACAAGACCCCTTATCCGGTAATTCTGAAAATATTTAAAGCGCCGGTTGCCGATCAAGATTTGATCGAATTGAATATGTACAGGAAAGCATACGGCATTCTCCCAGACTTGATGCCAACCATCTATGCGGTTGAAGAAATGAACAACCATGATTGCTGGGTATTCATGGAATTCGTCCCTCAACTGAAAGGCCAGATTATTTTTACGCCGGATTATTTTGACAAAATTATACCCGCCCTCGCCAAACTGCACTCGCGAACCTATAACGATCGGTTTTACGATCGCTGGGAAACGTTCGTCGGTTGGCTGCCGCTTTATCATGCCGAAGCGAAAGTGGTCGAACGGCAGAAGGCCCAAAGGGATACGCTCGAGTATTTGGATAAGGCGATGGATCGTAAGGATTTGAGACCCAAACTGGATTCCAGCTATAAGAGGCTGCAATTCATATTGAACAAGGGACCGGAATATTTTCGGGAGCTCGTACAAGCCGGAAAAAGCATTATTCATAACGACCTTCAGACGCCGAACATCGGTTGCGGCAACGTGGGGGAAGCAGAGTGGAATATCAAATTCATCGATTGGGAGGGTGCCCGCTTCGCTCCTTGCTGGTTCGATTTGTTTAGTTTGATCGGGGTATTTTTCGCTTATCGGAAGGACTGGAGAAAAGACGAGGAAGCGGTCGTTCACCGCTGTGCCCATCTATATGCCGCGGAAATGGAGAAACACGGCATCGCTTTTCTAGAGAATCCGGTCAGGCTATACAAGATGGCCTATTTGCAGCGCATTCTGGAACGGAGCCTGGCCTTGCAGCTTCAATGGGCGGTGGAAGGCCAGAAACCGGCGTATCTATTGGAAGGATATCTGGAGAAAATCGAGATTTGGGGCAAGGAGCTGGGGCTGACATGAGCGATGTGCTTACCTACCTGGATACGGCAGATCGCCTGCTGGGTTCCTTCCCGACCAGACAGAGCATCGCCGGAAGTCCGAAGCTGCCGATCCGCAGAACCGTTAAGATCAGAGTCGACAGAACGATTCCCTTTGAATTCATCGGGAAGTGGATACCGACTTTCTGCGAATTATGGGGCGCAGAAGTCCGTTTCGATTATTCGGACTATGATTCGGCATTATCCGGAATCGGCGGGGATGGGCAGGCGGATGTTTATTTTATCTGGTTAGATTGGCGCATCTACCGCAAGTCCATGTCGCCTATCGAGGCTGCGGACTGGCTGATGGAGCGTATAGCGCATTTGCGCGGCAAAACGAACCATACGATATGGGTGAATAATTGGCCTGATGCTATGGATATCGGAGACCAACTCTTCGACTTTCGCATCGTCGCAACCGAACGCGGTTGGATGCGGAAGTTAAACGCGCACTTGGCCGATCGAATCGAGAACGCGGCGGGATGCGGATTAGTCGACTTGGCCGGGTTGGCCCAAGAGATAGAAGGATCTTTTTTCGACGACAGAAACGAAGCCATAAGCAACTACCCGTTTTCCGATCAAGCGACAATCCACATGGCTCGCCACCTTGGGGTTCATCTGTTGCCGGCAGTCGTCATGCCTCGTCTGAAAGCCATAGCCCTGGATCTTGACGATACGCTTTATAGAGGCGTGTTAGGAGAAGAGGGCAGCGGCGGCGTGCAATTATCGGAAGGTCATTACGCTTTGCAAAAGCTGCTGTTAAAGCTTAAGCAGTCCGGAATCTTGTTATCGATATGCAGCCGGAACGAGGAAGAAGATGTTAAAGAGTTATTTGAAAGCAGAGACGATTTTCTGTTGAAGTGGACCGATTTCGCGGCGGTTTGCGCCAATTGGCAGCCGAAAGCGGACAATTTTAAACAGTTGGTCCGGATCATCAACATCGATCCTTCGGCGTTTTTGTTCCTGGACGACAATTCGGTCGAGCTGATGAAGATGGCGGCTGCATGGCCCGAAGTCCGCTTGCTGCGCGCGGATCGCGAAGGAACCATGACGATGAATAAACTTTGCCATTTTCCGGGTCTTTATCAGATTCATCCGGACGGGGAAGCTTCTTCTAGAACGCATGACATACAGGCCAACCAAAAGCGGGAGAGGATGAAACAAGGGGCTTCAGGCTACGACGAGTATTTGGAAAACTTGAAGATGGTTGTGAGCGTTTATGAAAACGAGCCGTCTCATGCCGGGAGACTATACGAATTGAGCCGCAAAACCAATCAATTTAACTTGGCTCTGCGGCGCATGACGGAAACGGAAGCGCAAGAAGTCATGGATTCGGAGAACTACGTCACCTTGACGATTCGTCTCCAAGATCTGTTGTCGGATAGCGGATTGATAGGCGCATTCGTCTGTCGCCTAGAGGGCCGACATGCCCGAGTATTGGAAACGCTCTTCAGCTGCAGGGCGTTGGGACGCGAAATCGAGACGGTGTCTTTCGCTTGTTTGCTGGAAATATTAGCTTCGCGTGGAGTGGAGCGGGTAACGATCGACGCAACCGAGGGACCTCGGAATCGTCCTGCCAGGGACTGGCTGAACCGGTTCGTGCCGGACGCTTCCGATCCCGTATTTCTTTCCGATTTACTAGCCGCGGTCAAGTCGCAATGCTTGGAGCATCCGGCGATGATGGAGGTGATCTCGTGAACGACGAACTGAGAAACGAAATCTCCGCTATATTGTCCGAGGTGCTGAATATCCCGATTGCATCCGAAGAGAATCCCATGCGAAGCCGTACCGCATACTGGGATTCCTTAAATCATATGGAGCTTATTCTCCGGCTGGAGGAACAATATCAGGTTCGGTTCACCATCAAGGAAGCGGCGGATATCGAAAGCTTAGAAGATATCGTCCGTCTCATAGGAGTGAAATCATGAACCATCGGATTGTCGTAGAGAGGTTCGGGATTCGACTTAGACCTATCGAGCCGGGGGATGCCGATTTCATTTTCCGAATCAGAAGACATCCCGAGTTGTCGAAATACATCGGAGAAATCGACTCTGATTTCGCGGTCCACGAGAAATGGTTGGAGCAGTACTTTCAACGCGACGGCGATTATTACTTTTGTATCGAATTGTTGTCGGGTAAGCCTATTGGAACGATTTCCGTGTACGACATCGCGAACAATGCCGGGAATTGGGGACGTTGGGTCATCTTCCCGTCTTTCCCGGCCGCTCCTGCCAGCGTATGGCTTATTTTTCATGTCGCTTTCGATCTGTTGGGTTTATCCGAGGTTTATTCCAACACGATCCTGGAAAATGCGCGCGTCGTCTCTTTTCATGACAACTGCGGGCTTAGGCGGACCAGGCTGGAACAAGGCGGCCTGACCGTCAAGGGAATAGCCTATGATGTCATTATTCATACGGCCACGAAAGAAGATTGGCCGACTATCCGGACCAAGCTGGAGAGGCCGGCGGAAATGGCGGAGCGTTTGCTTCGGGAAGTCTAGCGAAGCGCTATCGAGGATTTTGATTTCACGCAAAAAATCGGGGTCGCCAGTCAGATGGTTGCCGAGCAAACTTCGAGCTCTAATAATCGAATCTCGACGAAAAATCGCCGCTGATCTTCGTAAACGGAAGATGAGCGGCGATTTTGCGTTCGTTAATCAATTAACAGGTCCGAAATTCGCAATTGACCAAGCTTAGGGTGTTGTCCATATCAACTCCGTTAACCGAAGCATAACTTAATTAAAAGCCAACTAAATATTTGGAAGCGAGAGAAGGAGGATCGTATGGTATCCATCATTACTTGCACGATGAGGAATTCTTATATGAACAACGTATTTCAAAATTATGTAAACCAAAAGGTCGAAAACAAGGAACTGATCGTCGTGTTGAATCATGACGGCATGGATCTCGACAAATGGAGACGCGAAGCGGCAAAATATAAAAACGTATCGGTATATCAAGTGCCGGAAAAATATAACTTGGGAAAATGCCTGAACTACGGCATCGAAAGAGCCAATCATAAAATTATCGCGAAATTCGATGACGATAATTACTATGCGCCGCATTATCTGAAAGAGGCAATGGACACCTTGGGCAAGAACAGAAAAATCTCCGTTGTGGGTAAACATACGGCATATGTCTATTTCGAAAGGAAAAAAGCGTTAATGTTATTCAGAAGAGGAGGAGAAAATCAGTATAACAGGAGGATCAAAGGGGGATCGCTCGTTTTCAGAAAAAAAGTATGGAGAAAGATTAAATTCAACGAACGAAAGACGCACACCATTGACGTGGATTTCTTGAACAGGTGCAGAAGACGCCATTATAAAATCTATTCCGTTTCAAAATACAATTACGTCTGCATAAGGAGAGCGAACTTCAAATCGCATACGCAAAAAATAAGCACGAAGGATTATATGAAAAAGTGCAAGCTCGTCTCCTATACGAAGAACTTCGTCCCGATCATAACCAAAAATAAAATCGGGTAGATAGAATTAAAGACGAGGGAGAGAAGGATATGGTTTCGATTATATGCTGCACGATGAGAAATCAATACATGGATAACATTTTTAACAATTATGCCCGTCAGAAATACGACAAAAAAGAAATGATCATCGTATTAAATCGGGATGATATGAACATTAACCAATGGAAAGCAAAAGCGAAGGAATATCCGAACGTGTTCGTGTACCGGATTCGTGAGAAATATCATTTGGGTAAATGTTTGAATTATGGAATTAGGAAGGCCAAATACGATATTCTCGCCAAATTCGACGACGATGATTATTACGCGGCGCCATATCTGAAAGAATCGCTGAATGCGCTGAAGAGGAAAAGAGCTTCCGTTGTCGGGAAATATACTTCGTTCCTTTATTTCGAAGGCAAAAAAGCGCTCATGCTTTATCGGAAAGGAGGAGAAAAAAAGTACAGAAGGAAGGTCAAAGGAGGGACACTAGTCTTCAGAAGATCCGTATGGGATCATATCAAGTTCGATGAAAAACGGAAAAACGGATGCGACGTGCAATTTTTAAGGGAATGCAGAAATAAACGATACAGAGTCTACTCCGTTTCCAAACATAATTACGTCTGCGTGAGGAGAAATGACCTTCGTACGCATACGCAAAAGACGGATACGAAGAAATACATGTCGAGGTGCAAATTGATCCGCCATACGAATAACTACATTCCGATCATTACCCGGGTATAGAGGAGGAGGGTTATTGCACAAATTTTGGGAGAAAGTGATTAAACCGATCGTCTTGGCGACCAGGCCGAAAACGATCGTTGAGATTGGAGCTTCATCCGGAAAAAATACGTTCAATATACTCGCTTATTGCAAAGCATGCGATGCGAAAGCGATCATTGTCGATCCTCAGCCGCAGATCGATCTGCAAGATCTCCAGAAACAATTCGGAGAAATTTATCAAATGATGCAAATGCGTAGCCTGGAAGCATTGCCTCTTATTCCTAAATATGATCTCATCCTGATTGACGGCGATCATAACTGGTACACCGTTTATCATGAACTGAAACTGGTAGAGAAAATGGCGGATAGAACATGGCAATTTCCGATCGTACTGCTTCATGATACGGAGTGGCCTTATGGGCGGCGAGATATGTATTATATTCCCGATTCCATACCGGAAACGTTTCGAAAGCCTTACGCTCGCAAGGGGATAATGCAGGGGAAATCCGAATTGCTGAAGTCGGGGGGCATAAATAAGTCCTTAAATAATGCTATGTACGAAAACGGAGAAAAAAACGGCGTACTTACCGCGGTCGAAGATTTCATGCAACAATCCCAATATCGGCTCGCGTTTTATCAACTGCACTCAAACTGCGGATTAGGGATCATAGTGCCGGAGTATCATCCTGTTCGTGCTATCCTTTCGTATATAATAGAAACTTCATATAAATAAGATCGGTTTATTCTCTGGGTCAGTATCCCTTTCATCCTAACTTCCGATCGCATATGTTAACAAATAGGACAATAATCGCCGAAGGCTGTAATGCGATTGGAAGGAGGGCGAATTCTTGAAAGTATGCGTCATAGGCTTAGGATATATAGGATTACCTACTGCCGTTCTAATCGCCCGATGCGGCATGCGCGTTCTTGGAGTAGACGTAAATACTGCAGTCGTGAATGCCGTCAAAAACAAAAATCCGCACAATAGCGAGCCAGGGCTTAAAGAAGCGATTATAGATGTTCTGGATCGTGGACTGTTGACGGTTTCAACTCAACCGGAGGAAGCGGATATTTTTATGATTACCGTTCAAACCCCCCTAAATCCGGATAAAACCGCAAATTTGGAATACGTGAAAAATGCTGCCGAGAGTATTGTTCCCTATCTCGGCAGAGGAAATTTAATCGTATTGGAATCCACCGTCCCGCCGAAGACGATAGAACAAGTACTGCTCCCCATACTCCGGAAATCGTCCTATAAAGTCGGTGAAGACCTTTATGTATCCTATTCTCCGGAACGCGTCATGCCGGGTAGATTATTCGAAGAATTAGTAAACAATGATCGGATCGTAGGAGGAATAAATCCAATATCGGTACAGAAAACCGTAGAAGTATACAAACATTTCGTCAAAGGCCATATACATGAAACGGATGCGGAAACGGCCGAAATGGTGAAGCTAATGGAAAATTCATATCGCGACCTGAATATCGCATTCGCTAACGAGTTAGCCAGAATTGCCGAAAGGATCGGAATCGATGTTTGGCGAGCTATAGAATTAGCTAATACTCATCCCAGAGTTCGTATTCACAAACCCGGGCCCGGAGTCGGAGGCCATTGCATTTCGGTTGATCCATGGTTTCTCGTAGAAAAAGCGCCTAGCGAATCCAGACTCGTTTCGCTTGCTCGAAGGATTAACGATTCAACTCCGTATTATATTGTTCAGAGGATCGAGACCGCTGTAAGAGATATTCGAATGCCGGTGATTGCCTTACTAGGCCTGGCTTTTAAAGGAAATACGGGTGATCTGCGGGAAAGCCCGGCCATGGTTGTAAGGAACGAACTACTGAAAAAAGGATTTGCCCTTAAAATATACGATCCTTATCTTAATGAAGAGATAGAGGGGAAAGTTTCCACTTTAACGGAGGCGGCCCGGGATTCCGATTGCTTGGTATTTTTAACGGATCACGATATGTTTAAGGCCATTGATTTTAGCCAAATCCAAGACGTGCCGAGAACCAAGTTGGTCTTTGACACGAGGAATATCATAAACGGCAAATCCGTCATGGACTTGGGATTTACCTATTTCACGCTCGGATCGTCAATTCGCCGTCTGGGAGACTGATCCATGACAAGAAATAATCACCGCGAGCATAAAGTTGCGTGTATTCTGGACAAGTTTAGTTACGAATGCTTTAAATTCGAATGCCATTTAGAACAGCTTCGTCCAGACGCTTGGGAAGATCAAATGACAAAATTGAAACCCGACTTCTTATTCGTGGAATCCGCATGGCGAGGGGTAGATAATCTGTGGAACGGCATGTTGACGAGCATCGGCAAAAAGCCGGGCAGCGAGATTCGGAACGTCATACGGTATTGCCGCGAAAACCATATTAAAACGGTTTTTTGGAATAAAGACGACGATGTTAAATACGATGTCTTCATCGATTTGGCCAAATTATTCGATTATGTATTTACGACCGACGAGAATTGCATCGAAAAGTATAAAGCCGATTTAAATCACAATCGAATATTCGTGTTGCCGTTCGCCGCGCAGCCCGCTATACATCATCCGATCAATAGAACATTCCCTGCGAAAAGAAATATAGCTTTTGCCGGAACTTGGTACGCTAAAAATCATCATGAACGAATAAAAGATATGGAAATGATTCTGAACTCCGCCAAACCGTTTGGGCTGGATATTTTCGATCGGCATCATATGCAATTCAATAATAGATACCGATATCCGGAGCAATTCCAGAAGCACATCGTAGGTTCATTAGATTATAAAGAGATCATCGAAAGGTATAAACATTATAAAATTATTCTTAATGTCAATTCCGTTCGTGACAGCCCGACGATGTTTTCACGAAGAGTTTTCGAGATTCTGGGTTCCGGAACGAATGTCGTCAGTACCTATTCAAGAGGAATTGAGCAGCTGTTTGCCCATCTCATTCCCATCGTAACTTCCGAAGAGGAAGCCGCGAAATATTTAAGATTTTTGCTTAACAATTCCGAATATAGGGAACGTTTAAGCTTGCTGGGCATTCGGGAAATTCATAGCAAGCATTTATACAAGCACCGATTTGACGAAATCCTGAATAAAATAGGCATAAAATCAAATCATGATTCGCCCGCAGGAGTTTCCGTTATTACTTGCACGACAAGGATAAATAATATGAATAATGTCTTTCGAAATTTTCAACAACAAGCATGGCAAGAAAAAGAGCTGATCGTCATCCTCAATCGGGACGATCTGCAAAAAAGCGAATGGAGAAAAAGGGCCAAAGAATTCGATAATATCTATATTTATCAACTGCCGGAAAAAAAGCCGCTTGGAAAATGTCTTAATTACGCGGTCGCTAAAGCTAAATACGATTATATAGCCAAATTCGACGACGACGATTATTACGCCCCGAATTATTTAGTTGACGCCATGCATGCTTTCCGTTATTCGGATGCCGATATCGTAGGGAAACATGCCTATTATTCCTATGCGGAAAACATTCAAGCTCTGACCTTGCGGTTTGCGCGATATGAGAATCAATTTGTTCGTTTCGTGGCCGGACCTACGCTTCTAATCAAAAAAGAAGTTTTCAATAAGGTAAAATGGCCGAATAAAGATCGAGGCGAAGATACGGAATTTTTAAAGGAGTGTCACGCCAACGGCTTTAAAATCTACTCGACGGATAAATACAATTTTTGTTATATTCGATCGATCCCCGAAAACCATACTTGGGGAATCGGCGGTCTGGAGTTTTTACAAAAGGGATCGATCTGTCTATATACCAGCGACTTTAAGACTCACGTTACGGTTTGATGGAAGAGACCTTATTGCGTCTGCGGATGCGATAAGGTTGTTTTAATCGTACACAAGCAAAAACTTCTTCGGCGTCCTTCGGCGCCGGAGAAGCTTTGCGTAGACGATACAGGTAATGATAAGCGCGAAACCTATAAATTCTGTATCGTTAAAGTAAGACAGGCTTCCGGCCTGCCCACATTCAGTGTTTTATATGAAATTCTCCAATATAGCGTTTACTTTCGCCGGATCCGTCTCAAAGGTTTTTCCGGTCAGCATTTTCTGATTTAATGTATTTCGTTCATGAACGACTATCATATAATTCCTCACGTGAGCGGGGGTCAGAATTTCGTGTTTGGTCGTAATCACGTTTCGATGTCCGCCGCTGATTTTATGTCTTTTGCCGTTAAAGTAATCCTCTGCCTTATAGATCCAAGTATAAAACGGGGGAGAGGGCTTCATAATCGAAGCCATACGATGGTTTACGCTGTCGTAGACGTATCCGGCTTGGTTAATGAGAGCGCAGGTATCCGGTTTCGGGTGATAGGCATGCAGCTGTCGTATAAAAGTTTTGTGATACGTATCGTCGCAGTCGAGGCGAACAAGGTAAATATTTTCGGAGCCGCGCGACAGTTTTTTTTGAACGTCTATATTGCTTTTATTTGGAATAAACCGGATGTTCCTTGGGAGCTCTTCGTATTTTTTAAGCGCATCTTTAATCAAATCCTCGCTGGCTTCCGCATATCGAATCAGGGCCGTGAACTTTTGGCTGGTTTGTTTTTTGAGACTTTGCAAGGTGTATTTCATAAAGATGGACATTCTATATTCAATCCACGATTTCGTCAAGCCCAACGGCCAGCGATCGCCTTTAGACCGGCTATTGAATTCGGTTTCGATGAAGATTGTCGCGCCTCTCAGATGTTATCACTCCTTATAGCTGTTCGTTCATATGAAATTTTCCAATATGGCGTTCACTTTCGTTGGTTTCTCTTCGAACGTGTCCAACATCAGCATTTTCTGATTGATCTTGTTGCGTTCGTGAAGAACAATCATATAATTGCGTTTTTTTTTGTTCGTCAGGATTTCATGCGGATATTGAATGACGGTGCCATGCGTCCCACCGACATTGTATCTTTTGCCGTTGAAGTACTCCTCCGCGTTATAGATCCAAGTAAAGAAGGGAGGAGAGGGCTTGATTACGGATGCGATACGATGGTTCAAACTGTCGTAAACGTAACCTTCTTGATTAATGAGAGCGCAGATACCCGGTTTCGGTTTATAATCATGCAATTGCTGAATGAACGATTTATGAAACGTATCATCGCAGTCAAGACGAACAAGGTATAGATTCTCGCAACCGCGGGATAGCGTTTTTTGGATCTCGATATTTTTCTTTCCTGGAATGAATTGAATGTTGTTCGGAAGGGGTTCGTATTGATCCAAGGTCTCCCGAATGAGATCCTCGCTGGCTTCCGCATATCGGATCAGAGCCGCGAACTCTTGGTTAGTCTGTTTTTTGAGACTTTGCAAAGTGTATTTCATAAAAATGGACATTCTGTACTTGATCCATGGTTTCGTTAAGCCTATTTCCCATTCGGTACCGGTTCTGGACCGGCTGTTAAACGCGATTCCGACGATAATAGATTTGGCGGACACGGTCAATCCATCCTTTCGTTCATAATGTCTAGAGTATTCGAAATCTCCTCCGAAAGTGTGGACAGTTGTTAACGGGGAATCGAAGCTATATGAAAAATAATTAGGGTATTAGTCGGTAGTATAGGCAGTAACCAATTCACCTCGCTTTTTTATGCATATATTGTGAATAAACCAATAAGCGCGAATCGCTCTAACAAAAAGTCCGATTAAGCATTTCGAGGAAGTGAAGGAGGACAATATGGTCTCCATCGTTACGTGCACGATGAGAAATTCATGCATGATGAACGTATTTAACAATTATGAAAGACAGAGGTATAAAGATAAGGAACTGATCGTTGTACTCAATCGGGACGATATGGATATCGAAGCGTGGAAACGAGAAGCGCGGAACTATAACAACGTGTCCATTCATCAAGTTCCTGAACAGTATAACTTAGGGAAATGTCTGAATTATGGAATCAACGAGTCGAAATATGACGTGATCGCTAAGTTTGACGACGATAATTATTATGCGCGACGATATTTAACTGAATCGATGGGATTGTTAAAAAAGAATAATAAGGTATCGATAGTAGGCAAGAATACGGCATTTATTTATTTCGAAGAAACAGAAGCCCTGATGGTCTACAGGGACGGAGGAGAAAATCAGTTCCATAGAAGAATTAAGGGAGGATCCTTCGTTTTTAGAAAATCCGTATGGGATCAAGTGAAATTCGATGAAGAAATGCCGAAGAGAATCGATGTGGATTTCTTGATCAGATGTTTAAGACTCAAACATAAAATCTATTCCGTTTCAAAATACAACTATGTTTGTATCCGAAGAGCGGACTCGGATTCGCATACGCAAAAAATAAGCACGGAAGAGTATATGGCCAAATGTACGCTTGTCGCTTATACTACCGACTTCGTTCCTCTTATCACGAAAAGAGTATAGGATCTATATCCTTTCCGCAGTTACCGTTACCGCTATTAATTGATCCGCATATAGATAACAGCGAGGTGAAATCATGGAGAAATTAATGATTACTGCCGCGGTAACGGGAGGAGTAACCACTCGAGCCAATAATCCTAAACTTCCGATTACCCCCAAAGAAATTGCCGATGCAGTCTACGATTGTTGGCTTTCCGGAGCGGCGATCGCTCACATTCACGCCCGCGAAGACGACGGTACGCCAAGCCAGCGGGTTGACTTATATCAGGAAATCGTCTCTCGAATTCGCGAACGCTGCGACATTATCCTTAATCTGACCACTACCGGATGGGGCCAAACCAGCCAGGAAGAAAACAGGTGGAAACCTCTGGCATGCAAACCGGAAATGGCCACCTTCACACCCGGTTCCATGAACCGAAAAAATAGCGTGATGATCAATACGCCAGCCTTTGTTCGAAAGCTGGCAGAACAGATAAACGCGCATAACATTAAACCGGAAATCGAAATCTTTGACTTCGGTATGATCGGGCAAGCCTTAAAAATCGCAAACGAAGGGCTTATTCATCGCCCTTATCATTTTCAGTTTGTTCTGGGAGTGGAAGGAGGAATTCCTGCGACTTCCAAAAACCTTCTTCATTGCGTCGAAAGCATCCCCCCGCAAAGCACGTGGTCCGTTGCTGCCGTCGGAAGGAGCCAATTGCCTATGGATTTGCTGGGAATCATCTTGGGCGGCCATATTCGAACGGGATTCGAGGATAACGTATATTGGAGCTATGGAAAGTTGGCCGAAAGCAATGCCCAGCTTGTCGACAGACTGGTCAAATATGCCGTAGATTTAGGAAGAGAGATTGCCACGCCCGCAGAGGCGAGAAGGATCCTGCAACTGGATTCATAGAGAGGATGATTCGATGGGGATGCTCGACCTGAAGCTTAGCGATTTGCTCTTATTCTTTCAGAATAGCGGCGTCAAATATCATGCGACAGGCCATGCCGTCGATACGGACAAGAAAATCGTCGGGTTCTCTTCGATCTACCATACAGAACCCAATACGTTGTCATGGATGACTACGCAAGCTTTGGATTGGTCGGGAATCAAAGCATCCGTTATGATTTGCTCCGCGAATGCCGAACTGCCCGAGAATACAGACCTAACGTTCATTGCGGTCGATAATCCGAAAAATGCGTTTGCATTGGCATTGCGCGAATATTGCTCCAGCACTTCTCCTGCCGGAATATCGGATACGGCGATCGTCGGGACGAATTGCGAGATCGGCGAAGGGGTATTTATCGGGGATTATTCCGTTATAGGGAACGGCGTGAAAATCGGAGACCGTACTCGGATTCTAAGCCATGTCACCATCCACGATCAGGTGACGATCGGCCGCGATTGTACGATCCATAGCGGAGCTGTCGTGGGTACGGACGGCTTCGGCTATGAACGGGATGCGG
>Ga0065721_10051026_pt1 | contig 16532 bp, 15 predicted proteins | sample Mesricmetagenome_FD_59108 | JGI IMG/M metagenome (GOLD analysis project Ga0065721, IMG submission 59108) | Mesophilic microbial community from rice straw/compost enrichment Sample: eDNA_1 v2 (version 2) | ecosystem: Engineered > Solid waste > Grass > Composting > Bioreactor | place: USA: Davis... | reverse complement strand
CGCCATGCCAACATATGTAACCCGACAGCAAAAACGGGCGAACCAGATGAGCGGAAATGGCGGATTGTCGCCAGGCTTGTCCGCTTAGCGGACTGCCGGGAATAAGATCGGTTGCACGCAGGACATACGACGTCTGCCTGCAGGATTACGCTTAGCTTTTATACGTTCAATTCAAGCAACAAGTTGCCGATTTTAAAATACGAATTCTTGTTTCGCAAGCATGGATCTAAGGGGAACGCAGCCGTTTATGCCAGCGCAACGCTATAAATTTGCTTATGACAAACATTATGACGCCGCTCATGTAACGGTCGAGCATCGACCTGCGCCAAGGCCGGCAAGTCATATTGTATACAACTATTCTTTATCTGCCGGCCAGGCACCTTTACGAATTACCTTAACTATAGCGTTGACCAAATTTAGCATTCCAACCGCATTCCTGCAAAATATGATGAGCTATGCTGTCCGCTGCCGCCTCCTCTGTCTGAAGGCGCTGCACGGCCATTCTGCTGCGCTGCAGCTGTTCAGGATCATTCATCAGCCTCATGATAGCTGCTGCCATGCCATGGGCATTATACGCGATGCTGGCTGCACCTTTCGACTGCAGGTAGCGTGCATTATTTTTCTCCTGGCCGGGAACCGGCTTGTAGAGGAACAGCGGCAGGCCGGCGCATATGGCTTCGGCAAGCGTTACGCCGCCGGGCTTGGAGACTAGACAGGTCGCCAGCGCCATCAGCTCATGAACCTGATCGACATATCCAAACAGATGGAGGCGGTCCGCTGCTGCATGCTGTTCAAATTGATCGGCCATAGAAGACTTCAACAAACTGTTGCGTCCGCATACAAGTGCGATTTGCGCATCCGGGAGCTGCTCAAGCAGCAGCCGGCACAGCTCATCACAATCCGGCATGACGCCTTGTGCGCCTGGCATAAGCAGGATCACCGGCTGCTCTGGGGATAGTCCGTATTTCTCATAGAGTTCAAAGGAGGGAGCCATGCTGCTGCGGAAGCCGCGCCCAAGCGGAATCCCGCTCACAGATACGCGTCCCGGAGGTATGCCAAGCGAGCCAAGCTCCTGCTTCATATCTTCTGTAGCGACAAAATAACGGCCGATGCCGGGATGAACCCAGCGCCGATGCAGGTCAAAGTCAGTAATAACGGTGTAGGTTGGAATGGATGCCTGCGGATGGAGCTTCCTCGTAAGCCGCCGCTGGCGTCGGTGAAGGGCAGGCAGCGCGAAGAAAGGGAAGGTATGAATGACCGCATCGGGCTGTTCTTTCTGCAGCAGCTTTCTGATTTTGTCGCGGCCAAAGGAGTGCAGGAATCCGCCAAATAGGGAGTTATGTTTCATGGGGCGGGTGACATCGTATACCCAGCCGTACAAATGAGGAATATGCGTATAGCTCTTCATATACACGCGCCGGGTCATCTCATTCAGCCAGGGGTGGGACTCGGCCATCAGATCAACCATTACGATTCTGTCATTGCCCTGTTCCTCGAGTGCATCACGGATAGCTTTGGCGGCCTGCAAATGACCTTCCCCGTACGAAGCATACAAAATCAGCACCTTAGGCTGATGGCTGTCTGAATAACGAACCAATAGATGCACACCTCCTGCCGCAAGTATAGCGGGTCAATGTCAACGCATTGTGATCAAGTTGGTTCCCTCTTGTTAATTTTGTATAATGGAACATGTATCCAAAATTTGATCTGAGATGTTCCCTTGGATGACGATTATTATCCGGGGAAAACTCACTAGTGGGAGTGAATCGGGAGATGAAGTACACCTATCTGGGCCAATCGGGCCTTCGTGTGAGCCGGCTTTGCCTGGGAACGATGAATTTTGGCGTGGACACAGATGAGAAAGAAGCTTTCCGCATTATGGATGCGGCGCTTGACGCAGGCATTAATTTTATTGATACAGCTAATATTTATGGCTGGGGTGAGAATTCCGGCCGCACGGAAGAGATTATCGGACGCTGGTTCGCACAAGGCGGCGGACGCCGCGAGAAAACAGTGCTCGCTACCAAAGTATACGGCGACATGCATGATCCTTATGACGGTCCAAACCGTGATGCAGGACTTTCTGCCTATAAAATTCGCCGTCATCTGGAGGGCTCGCTGCGCCGTCTTCAGACGGATCATATCGAGCTGTACCAGATGCATCATGTTGACCGGAATGTGAACTGGAATGAACTGTGGGGCGCATTCGAGACCGCTGTCCATCAAGGCAAAATCGGCTATGTAGGCGCAAGTAATTTTGCAGGCTGGGATATTGCCGTTGCACAAGGCGAAGCGAAAGCAAGAGGTGTTCTGGGGCTCGTATCCGAGCAGCACAAATACAACCTGCTCTGCCGTCTGCCGGAACTGGAGGTTCTGCCGGCATCGAAGGCGCTTGGTCTTGGTGTTATTCCATGGAGCCCGCTTGACGGAGGGCTGCTGTCCGGAGGTCACCGCCGCGGCGGATCGGGCCGAAGAAGCGGAGAGAAGAATGAACGATTTGGGCAAGTGAAGCATCAGCTGGATGCTTACGGAGCATTATGCGATGAACTGGGCGAGTCGGAGGATTTGGTGTCTTTGGCATGGCTGCTTGCGAATCCGGCCGTAACCGCACCAATTATCGGAGTACGTACTTTAGAGCAGTTCGAGCGTTCATTGCGTGCGGTGGAATTGACGCTTGATGAATCGACGCTGAAACGTATCGACGAGATTTTCCCTGGTCCAGGCGGAGACGCGCCGAAAGCCTACGCTTGGTAAAAATTTAGCAAGCGGTAAGCCGTCGGCGCGCCTTATAAAGCCTATTAGATCAGGATGTTAAAGAGGACAGGGTCCTTGTTCAGTTCAACGAACTGGAAGCCTTTCTTCTGCATCCGCCCGATCAGCGGCGCGTAATCCTCGCGCTGCTTGAGCTCGATGCCGACAAGAGCCGGTCCGTTATCTTTATTATGCTTCTTCGTATATTCGAAGCGGGTAATGTCATCGCTTGGGCCCAGAACATCATCAAGGAATTCCCGGAGCGCTCCGGCTCGCTGTGGAAAGCTAAGCATGAAATAATGCTTCAGCCCTTCATAGATGAGCGAGCGCTCCTTGATTTCCTGCATCCGGTCGACATCATTATTGCCGCCGCTGATGACGCAGACGACCGTCTTGCCCGCAATCTCTTCGCGGAGCATGTCGAGAGCGGCGATTGGCAGCGCGCCCGCCGGTTCTGCAACTATGGCATTCTCGTTGTACAAATCAAGCAATGTCGTGCAGATTTTTCCTTCGGGAACAGTCAGGACATCGTCAAGCAGCTCGCGGCAGATCGCAAACGTCAAGTCGCCGATCCGTTTGACGGCAGCGCCGTCCACGAATTTATCGATATGCTCAAGCGGCGTTACTTCTCCGGCATCAAGCGATAAGCGGAGGGAAGGCGCGCCTTCCGGCTCGACGCCAATGACCTTTGTCAGAGGGGATACCGTCTTCACATAAGAGGCAACGCCTGCTGCCAGGCCGCCGCCGCCGACAGAGGTCAGCACATAATCTGGCACCGTATCTGAAGCTTCCATCAGCTCTTGGCCAACTGTTCCGTTGCCTGCGATGATCTTCGGATCGTCAAACGGGTGGATGAAGGCCATGCTGCTGCGTTCGCTTTCGGCGACAGCTTCGGCATAAGCATCATCAAACGTATCGCCGGTCAGTACAACCTCGACAAATTCGCCGCCGAAGAAGGAGACCTGGTTCACCTTTTGCCGCGGTGTTGTGCTTGGCATATAGATTTTGCCCTGTACGCCAAGAGCCTGACAGGAGTAAGCAACCCCTTGCGCATGATTGCCTGCGCTGGCACAGACAACACCTGCAGCGAGATGTTCAGGCGGCAGGGAGCGCATAAGATGGTAAGCGCCGCGGATTTTGAACGAACGGACGATCTGCAGATCCTCGCGTTTCAGGAGGACATTGCAGCCGTAACGCTCGGAGAGGACACGGTTATATTGCAGGGGCGTGCGGGTAATGACATCCTTAAGATGCATTTGGGCATGAACGATTTCCTCAAGTCCGATCTTGGAGGAATAGGATGATTGGAATTCCATAATAAACTTCACCTCATTAAATAGTCGCAATAGTCGCAATTCGACAAACATTGATGATTTATTATAGCACTATCTTTATTATTATGTAGGCAAAAAAGGGGGATATCATGTTCCGTTGGCTGAAATGGTCGATTATTGTCATTGTACTGCTGATTGCCGTTGCGGCAGGCGGAGGATTATGGCTCAGATCCTATGTTGCTCCAACCGAGAAGCTTGATTTAGCCTATGATCGGATCTCGATAAAGGATAAAGCAATCGAGATGGTGCAAAAGCGCAAGCTGGAAATTGTTTTGTCGGAAGCAGATGTGAACAATCTGATCAAGAGCCAGCTGCAGAGCGGCGACTCCGAATCATTGCCTCCGGACACAACGCTTGACGGGGCGCGATTTGAACTGAACGGAGACAAGCTGATTGCCCATCTGAATATGACCTATCGCAATATCCTGCCGCTTGGCATGCTTGCAACGTACAAGATGACATGGCAGGCTCCAAACCTTATCATTGAGCCCTTATCCTTGACCGTCAAGAATTATGACCTTGGACAGGACAGGCTGGAGCGGATTGTTGTTCCAATTGAGCTTCCGAGCCTGATCTCGATCCGTGATATCCAATTTCAGGGCAATCAGATTGTTATTCAGCTCCAGCTTCAACTGTAGCCCCCATCACAAAAGCAGAAGTATTTGTATGCCCGTTCCACAGGATTAACGTATTGTGAGGCAATGGAGGACAAGAATCATTAAGAGCGTGCAGAAACCCTGTATTGAACTTGCAGGAATTTATTCATATAATGAGTTAAAACATTACGGTAAGGGATCATATCGTGGACAAAAAAATAGTGGATGTTGCGAAGCGTGCAGGCGTATCTGCCGCTACTGTATCGCGGGTGCTGAATGAGAGCAGCCTTGTATCGGAGAAAACGAAAATAAAGGTGCTCAAAGCCATCGAGGAGATGGACTATCATCCGAATGCGGCAGCCAAGCATCTGCGTTCCCAACGGACGATGACGCTTGGCATTATCGTACCGGATATTAATGTTTCTTATTTTTCCGAGATTATTAAAGGGATTGAGAATAAGGCGTATGCCCATAAATATAAAGTAATCATCTGCGACTCGGATAACCAGATCGAGAAAGAGATGGAGTACCTGGATTTGCTGCCGGACCGTACGGTTGACGGCATGATCATGGTTACTCCGCGTGTCAGCGATGATACCATCAATGAGTATGCACAGAAGGGTTATGTCATTGGTGTAGTTGGCCGCACGGTAGTGCATGAGAATATATTGAGCTGCAAGACCGATAATGTAAAATTCTCGAATGAAGCGGTGCGTCATCTGGTCGAGCAGGGACATCAGCAAATTGCCTACATTGGCGGTTATTCCGATTCTCTTGAGAACTATGAGCGGATGGAAGGCTATATGAAAGCGCTGAAGGAAGGAAAGATTCCGTTCCTGCCATCGCTCATTGATAACGGGGATTTCGAAGAGACCGGCGGTTATCAGGCATTCTGCCGTCTTCGCGAGCGCAATCAATCATTTACGGCAGTCTATGCGGCTAATGATGAGATGGCACTTGGTGTTTACCGGGCCTGCCGGGAGAGAGGCATTCAAATTCCGGAGGACATGGCGGTGGTTGGCGTCGATAATAACCGGATTACGGAATATTTGCTGCCGGCGCTTAGCACCGTGGAGCAGCCGAAATACGAGATGGGCGCCCAACTCACCGAGAAGCTGATCGCCCAGATGAACGGGAATGAACAAAGCGCGCAGAAGAAATACATGATAGAGTCCAAGCTGATCATAAGGGAATCATCCAGCTTTAAGCGCTAAATTAGTCAGAATAGAAACAGAGCTTCCGGCTTGCTGTCTGCCAGGCTCTTAACATCAGAGCTGCCGTCTGGCAGTTTTTTTGCTGAAAAGGTATCTCTTCACGATGAGGCACCTCAAACTAACGAGTTAGTCATTTAGCTCGAATGCATCAGCGCATGCAGCTGGAAAGGTTGATATCCTGCACGAAATGCAGGATATATGCCCATTACGGGCAGGATGGGGAAGTTATGCTGCACAGAATGCAGGATATCGTCCCCAAATGGGCTCAATTGGAGCTGTTTTTGTTAAATATCCTGCATTCCATGCAGGATATTTAAAGTTACTGGGGAGAATTGCGCCATTATGCTGCATTTCGTACAACGTCTGTTGTTGCGTGGAGCACTAGGCCGACTTCTGCCGCTGCCGTTAACGCTGCTGTTCTTGCATCCGGCATAACCGCCGCTTTCTTAACTCGTATGCAACGTATGCAGCACAGTACAGCATAATGCAGCGTGACAGCAGCATTTCACCTGGAATGCGTTGCGAAATGTAATCGAAACGCAAAAATGAAGAAAATCGACGCTTATTTTCAGAAAACCAGCGTTTTTCACCATAACTTTGTTATCGATTTCACAAAGAATGAATTTGCACTATTAATCTCCGAACCGACAAAAAGCCTATAACCATGCGGTTTTCAGCGGTTTTCTAAAAAATAACGGACAATCTTTGAAATTTGTTATTGAAATCGATTTCAAGTCATGCTAATATCGGTGTATAAAAGTCAGGCAAAAAGAAAGTGATGCAATGAATGATAGCAAGATCATTGATGTAGCAAATCGGGCAAAAGTATCTGTAGCGACGGTATCAAGAGTGCTGAACCGAAGCGAGCTGGTTAGCGAGAAGACGAAGAAGAGGGTACTCGAAGCCATTCAGGAGATGAATTATACTCCAAATGCAATGGCCAAGAATCTGCGGTCCAAGAAGACGATGAAGATTGGCGTTGTTGTCGCGGACATTGAAGTTTCGTATTTCGCCGAGATTATTAAGGGCGTCGAGAATATGGCGAATTCTCTCGATTACAACGTCATTATCTGCGATGCGCAGAACAAGAAGCAGAAGGAACTGGAGTATGCATCGCTGCTGCAGAACAGAACCGTTGACGGCATGATCTTCGTTACCCCCGAGATGACGAATAAGGAGATCATCGGACTGGTAGAGGATGGCTACAGCGTTGGCGTGATCGGAAGGAATATCGATCATGAGCAAATACCTTGCGCCTTCACGGATAACGTGAAGCTGGCCAGGGATGTTGTGAATCATCTGATCGAGCAGGGGCATGAGAGGATTGCTTTTCTGAGCGGTTATGCGGATGCCATTGACAGCTACGAACGTCTTGAAGGTTATATGAAAGCGCTTCGAGATGCAGGGATGCCGTTTATTCCCGATCTCATTGATAACGGCGATTTCAATGAAGACGGCGGCTATCGCAGCTTCATGAGGCTTCGCGAGAAGAACACGGATTTTACAGCAATCTTTACAGCGAACGACGAAATGGCGCTTGGCGTATACAAAGCCTGCAAGCAGCTGTCGATTCAAGTCCCGCAGCATCTGGCGGTTGTGGGCGTTGATAACATCAGGCTCACGAAGTACATTACGCCTCGCCTTAGCACGGTAGATCAGCCGAAATACACGATGGGAGCACTGCTCGCAGAGAAGCTGATCGACCAGATGAACAACAATGAGTTCAAGGATAAACGGATTTTTAAAGTAGAATCCAAGCTGCTTATCCGGGAATCCTCGATCTTTAAGAGAAATCATGAGAATGGCAGCCAAGCAGCATTGCAGTAAGCCTTTTTTATTGAAGCAAAAAGAAATCGATTACATTTATTGCTTATTTTGATGTCACGGAGGAATGCCGGTATGAAAGGTTTTATCCAGGAGCTCGTACGGAATAAGATTTTGTTCCTCATGATCGCGCCTGCCTTGTTATTCTTCATTGTCTTTTCCTACGTTCCAATGGTGGGGGTTTACTACGCGTTCACCCGGTTCAGCTTTGACGGAGGATTGTTCGGCGGTGAGTTCATTGGCTTCAAGAACTTTGAGTTTCTGTTCAACTCGGGTGTTCTATGGAATCTGACGAAAAATACAGTGCTCTACAATATCGCCTTCATTATTATCAGCAATATTCTGCAGCTGGCATGCGCGGTCTTCCTCAGCGAGCTGCCGGGCAAATGGTTCAAGAAGTCGACGCAGTCCATTATGTTCCTGCCGTTCTTCGTATCGTTCGTCCTTGTAGGCGCTTTCGTATTTAACTTGTTCTCGAACGCGGGTGTTGTGAATACGGTGCTGACCTCGCTCGGCTTCCAGCCTTATGACTTCTACCTGCATACGGCGCCATGGAAATACATCATCGTCTTCTTCCATGTATGGAAAGGGCTTGGCTACGGTACGGTTATCTACCTGGCAGCGATTATGAGCATTAGTGATGAGTATCACGAAGCAGCAAAAATCGACGGCGCGAACATTTTCAAACGGATCAGACATATCACGCTTCCGTTGCTTGTTCCTACCTTCATCCTGCTGATTCTGCTCAGCCTCGGCGGCATTCTGAAAGGGCAGTTCGACCTGTTCTATCAAATTATCGGCAACAACGGCATGCTCTACAACTCAACGGATATTATCGATACGTACGTTTATCGCTCGCTTGCGGTTAACTTCGATATCGGCATGGGTACAGCAGCGGGTCTTTATCAATCCCTGTTCGGCTTTGTATTAATTATTCTGGTTAACTATATCATTCGGAAGGTGCAGAAGGACTACGCACTGTTCTAGGAGGGGGATCGGCATGAAAATTAAAATGGAAAGAGCAACAATCGTCTTTAACATCATTGGTTACGTGTTGATTACCATCTTGACCTTGCTATGCCTGCTGCCGTTCCTTCTGATCGTCTCCGGCTCCTTTACGCCGGAGATACAGATCATATCCAAGGGCTTCAGCCTTATTCCGGAGACGTTCTCCCTGGATGCCTATAAGGCAGCTTTCAGTAATCCGAAGCAAATTTTTGACGGCTATAAAGTAACGATCTTTATCACGGTTGTTGGTACGGCGGTTGGCTTGTTCCTGACTTCCATGGCGGGCTTTGTTCTCTCTCGCAAAGACTTCAAATACCGGGACCAGCTGTCATTCTTCATCTACTTCACGACGCTGTTCAGCGGCGGTCTTATTCCATGGTACATCCTGATTACGAAGCATCTTGATCTGAAGGACAGCTATATGGCGCTTATCGTTCCGGCCCTGCTTAGCGCATGGAATATTATCCTGATGAAGAACTTCATGAAATCCATACCGGATTCAATTGTTGAATCGGCCAAGATTGATGGCGCAGGCGAATTTACGATTTACTTGAAGCTCATCTTGCCTCTGTCCGGTCCTGGGCTTGCCACAATTGGATTGTTTATGGCCTTAGGCTACTGGAATGACTGGTTTATGGCGAACTTGTTCATTACAAGCGAATCTCATTATCCGCTGCAATTCCTGCTCTACAAGATTCTCGCGAGCGCAGCCGTTCTGAAAACCAATGTAGCGGGCAACCTGTCTCCTACGTTCCAGCCTCCGGCAGAGACACTCAAGATGGCAGCTGCCGTTATCGCGACGGGTCCTATCGTATTCTTGTATCCGTTCGTTCAGCGCTTCTTCGTTAAAGGGCTGACAATCGGCGCCGTGAAAGGTTAGAACCGACCAAGAGGTTGGCTAACATATAGGTTTATTAAATAAAAGGAGGAGTCATCAAGCATGAAAAGAAAGATAAAAACAATGGGTACAGTGCTTGTTTCGACAGCTATCATGGCAAGTATGCTTGCAGCCTGCGGTTCCGACAACAACAACAATTCGAACAAATCCTCGAATGCAAGCTCGAATCCGGGTACTGAAGCAAGCTCGAACACAAATGCAGGCACGGATGCAAAAACTCCGGATACTTCGAAAAAGGTTCAATTGACTTGGTACCTGCTCGGCGATCCGGCTCCAGACCAGGAGAAGGTTGTTGCAGAGTGGAACAAAATGCTCGAGCAAGACCTGAATACCACGGTTAAGCTGAACTTTACGACATGGACAGACTGGCAGACGAAGTATAACCTGCTTCTGGCTTCCGGCGAGAAAGTGGATATGATCTTCGCTTCCTCATGGGCGGACTTTTATAAATTCGCAAACCAAGGCGCGTTTATGCCTCTGAATGATCTCCTGCCTACTTATGCTCCTCAGGCTTGGAGCAGCATCTCCGAGCAAGATTGGAAAGAAGCAACGGTTAACGACAAAATTTATGCCGTTCCGGCAACGTATCCTGAATATACGCCAGACGGCCTTGTATACCGCGATGACTGGAGACAAGAGCTTGGTCTTCCGGAAATTAAGGATCTGGACTCCATCGAGGCTTACCTTGACGGCGTGAAGAAATCCAAAGGCGTAACGCCAATCAACGGCAAAGCTTACAACGAAGTAAACACCATGTTCAAAGCTTACGAAGGCTATCAGCTAATCGGCGGCGACAGCGGCGTGATCGTGGCCAAATCGTATGATACTCCGCGTGATATCGTAGCTTACCCGTTCACTCCTGAGTTTGAAGAGTGGGCGAAAAAGATGAAAACCTGGTCAGAGAAGGGCTTCTGGAAATCCGATACTTTGTCTGATCAAAAAGAAGCAGGCGACGCAATCAAGACAGGTCAAGGCGCTGTCTACTGGCGTAATGCTCCAGGTGCAGGCGGCTTCATCACAGGTATGGAAAAATCGAACCCTGAGATCAAACTGGGCTACTTCCCGTTCAGCCGTTTCCAAGGCCTGACGGTGCCTACGCTGTCGGTTAACAATGCAATGGCTATTCCGAAAAGCGCGCCAAATCCGGAACGTTCCCTGATGGTTCTCGACAAGCTGCGCAACGATCCGAAGTACTACGATCTGATGAGCTACGGTCTTGAAGGTACGGACTACTCGATGGATGCAGACGGCAAACATATTGTTACGCCTCCTGCGGGCGTAGATGCAAAAGACTTCAAAGGCTACGGTATCGCAAGCTGGGGCTACCGCGTTGAATCGATGGAGCGCGTGAAGCAAGCTGGCGGCTGGGAAGGCTTCGACGCTTTGCTTGAAGAATTCAAATCGCAAAGCAAACCAAACATTTTCGCACAAGTTATTATGGACTATGCTCCTGTGAAATCGCAGCAAGCGGCTGTTAACTCGGTTATCCAACAATACGGCATGCCTCTCATGATGGGTCTTGTCCCTGATGTAGATAAGGCGATTGCGACTTACCGCAAACAGCTGGAAGCTGCCGGCGTGAACGATGTGCTGAAATATGTACAAGAGCAAGCAAACAAAACATTTGATGCACAAGGAATAAAATAATAGGCTTTGCATGACCAAGGGGGATGTAAGTGACCTGTGCGTAGGGATCGGCGTGCGCATTCGTCCTCATCCCCTTTTGTTGTACCAAAAAATAGAGATAGGAGAGTTATCATGCTGAAGACAACCTTAACGTTGGAAACGATTAATGGCGTAAATATTCCGTTTCAGAACGGAATTCCGGTGCCTTCCTTTGAACCGCAGACAAGAGCGAAGATCGAATTGAACGGGGAGTGGCATAAGCGCCGCTTGTCGATGGATCATGATTTCTCGCTTGCGCCCCGCACCGAAAGCTGGCTGGCCGAGCTGGAGAGCCGGGAAGGGGACTATGTACACGGCACGGCATCTGAGCGGTGGCAGCCGCATGCGGTTCCTTCTCCGGAAAATCATCTGACCGGATTACCGGAAGCGAATGCGGCGGAAACGTATGAAGACGGCGTCTGGTACCGCAGAGGATTCACCCTTGCAAGCAAAAACGAAGGGGAAGCCTACACGCTTAAGGCGCTTGGCATCAGTTATGTCGCCGATATTTGGGTAAACGGGCAATGGATCGGCTGTCATGAAGGCGGATTTACGCCGTTTGCCTTTGATATAACCGACTGTTTGCGTACGGGCGATAACGAAATCCGCATCCGTGTCGATAATCCGCCTTGGGGAAGCCGGAACGATACGATCCCTGCTGTTGCAGGCACCGATTTCTTCAATTATACCGGCATTATTCATGATCTTTATATAGAGACCACTCCAAATGCCGCGATTGTCCGGGCGGATATTGTCCCGCAGGATGTGAACGGCAAGCTGGATGTGAAGGTGATGCTGCATAACCGGGGGAACGAGGCGATACGGATAAGACTGGAGGGCAGTCTGCTTGAGGCGGATTCGGAAGCATCTCATTTCCTGGACTCGCCGCTGGCTTCCTCGCTTACAGGCGTACCTGCCGTTACGGATACGCCAATGAACATGGAGCTGACCTTGCAGCCTGGCGAAGTGAAGGTTGCTCCGTTCGAAGTCACTGTTCAAGCTCCAAAGCTATGGTCGGTCTGGCAGCCCAATCTGTATGTGGCGACCTTTACATTAGCAGCAGTAGATACAAATCCATTGATGCAGGATTCATTCAGCACGCAATTCGGCATTCGGACCGTGCGGACGGATAAGACGAGAATTTTGCTGAACGAGCAATCCGTCTTTATGGCTGGTATTGCCCGTCATGAGGAATGGCCGGATACCGGACGGACAGCGGCTTGGGACCGGATTCGTACGGACCTTGCGCAGATCCGCGCACTTAACGTGAATATGGTTAGAACCGGACATTATCCGAACCATGTCTATACGTACCTGCTGCTGGACCGTATGGGCCTGATGGCGATGAGCGAAATTCCGCTGTGGCAATTCGAGACGGAGCATTATGAGGCACAGAATGAGAAACGCCTTGCCGATCAGATGTGGCGCGAGATGGTGTTTTCGCAGTATAATCGCCCGTCCGTGCTCATGTGGAGTACGCAAAACGAATCCAAGGATGTCTGGCTGCGCCTCGCTTATAACGAGCGTCTTGTCCGCGACTTAAGAGAGAACTACAACGACGGGCGCCTGCTGACGCAAAGCTCGGCCGCCGATCAGCCGGGTCCGCATGATCCGTCGATGGCGCCGCTTGATGTGGCGGCCTGGACGATGTATTTTGGCATTTTTCATGGGGGTACGTATTACGAGGGGTCACGACAGTTCCTGGAGGAAGCTCATCGCATCTTCCCGGATAAGCCGATCCTCAATACCGAGTTCGGCCATTGGTCCTCCGGCGGCAATGAGGGCGAGCAAGTGGTCACTTATGAAGAGACCATGCGGGCTTTAATGGAGAAGGGAACATTGGATGCTGAAGGAGAAGACAATCCGGACGGCTATGTCGCCGGGATCGACTTCTGGATTATGTATGACTGGTATGTGAATCACAACAACTGGATTGATACCTTTGGCATTATTCATATGGACCGCAAGACCGAGAAGCCGGTCGCTTCGCTTATTCGCCGTGATTACGGGCTGATTACCCGTCGTAATGGCGGTTTGGGCCGGGAGCTGGGGGAGGCCGCCGTTAATGAAAAGATTTAGTACCGCGATGCTTCCTGTTCTGCTAGTCGCTTTACTTACTGCGGCCTGCAGCAGCGGTAATTCGGGCGGCTCCAGCCCGTCTGACGGGCAGGTTCAGGTATGGCTGACGACCCCGGACAAGAGCAAGCTGCTGCAGCAGGAGCAAAGCCTGAAGCTGACGAAGGCCAAGGATTCCGACGGGAATGTCATTACGATCGATGACCAGAAGGTCTATCAGCAGATGGATGGCTTTGGCGCTTCCTTAACGGATTCCTCGGCTTGGCTAATCGCCAATAAGCTGAATGACGAGCAGCGGGAAGAGCTGATGAACAAGCTGTTCGATCATGAAGCCGGAATTGGCATCAGCTATATGCGTGTGCCGCTTGGGGCATCGGATTTTGCCGTGAAGAATTATACCTTCGACGATATGCCGGCCGGCCAAAGCGATCCGGAGCTGAAGAGCTTCTCTATCGATCATGATAAGGAGTATATCATTCCGACGCTTCAGCAGGCACTTAAGATCAACCCGGAGCTGAAGCTGATGGGCAGTCCTTGGAGCGCTCCGGGCTGGATGAAGACGACCGATTCCGTTATTGGCGGCAGCCTTAAGCCGGATGCTTATGAGCCGTTTGCGAATTATTTTGTGAAAATGGTTCAAGCGTACGAGGCAGAGGGCGTTCCATTCGATGCGGTCACGCTGCAGAATGAACCGCATTATACGCCTGAAGACTATCCGGGCATGAGGATGGAGCCGCTGGAGCAGGCCGAGCTGATTAAGAACTTTGTTGGTCCTGCTTTTGAGAAGAACAACATCAAGTCCAAGATCGTCGTTTGGGATCATAACTGGGATGAGCCGTATTATCCGCTGACCATTCTGAATGATCCGGATGCTTCGAAATATGTAGACGGAACGGCCTTCCACGGCTATGCGGGCGAGGTTGGCAATCAGGCGCAGGTGCATGACGCGCATCCGGACAAAAATCTCTATTTCACCGAGAGCAGCGGCGGGGCGTGGTCAACGGACTTCGGCGGCAACCTGAAATGGGATATGGAGAATCTGATTATCGGCGCAACCCGCAACTGGTCGAAGGTTGTCTTGAAATGGAATCTTGCGCTTGACGAGAACTATGGGCCAACGATTGGCGGCTGCAAGGATTGCATGGGCGTTGTCACGATTAACCAGGGCTCCGGCGATGTGACATTTAACTCGGAATATTATTCGTTTGGGCATGCCAGTAAGTTCGTGAAATCCGGTGCTTACCGGATTGAATCCGGGGAGTCGGTGAGCGGGGAGATCGAGCAGGTCGCCTTCAAGAATCCGGATGGCTCTATCGTGCTTGTCGCGCTTAACTCGGCTGGCGAGGACAAGGAGCTGAAGGTGAAGCTTGGCGGCCAATCATTTGCTTACACGATGCCTGCCGGTGCTGCAGCAACCTTCGTATGGCCGGGACCCGGCAGCAAGTAATAATTTTTAAGGGATAGAGGAGGAAACGGAAATGTCTACATTGCTTAAGAATGCAGGAACAACAGCGGAGGTTGAAGCCTGGCTCAGCTCGGAAATGGCCCCTGGGAATACCCGCTGGTTCGAGGGACCAGCGGACCCTACTTATGCTTTAAGCCAGCAGCCGAAGATTGCGTTAACCGCGCCTTCTGTATCGGAGTTGGCTACAATTCTTGTCACGCCGGACCATACGTATCAGCAGATGCTGGGGATTGGGACCTCGGTGGAAGAAACGACGATTAACAACCTGTTGAAGATGGACCCGGCTGCTCGGTCGAGCTTTATTCAGCAGCTGGCTGACAAGGAAACAGGGCTTGGCTTTAATCTATTTCGTATTACGATTGGAACATCGGATTTCACTGCACAGCCATTCTACACGTACAACGACCTCCCGGAAGGGGAGACCGACTTCGAATTGAAGCATTTCTCCATTCAGAAGGATATCGAATTGTCGATTGTCGAGACGGTTCAAGCGGTGCTGAAGGCTGTTCCTGATGCGAAGATTTTTGCGTCGCCTTGGAGCCCGCCGGCCTGGATGAAGACAAACGGCGATTTGAAGCGGGGAAGCCTGAAGGAAGGCGCGGAGTATACCGAAGCGCTGGCGAAATATTACAGGTTGGCTATTCAGGCATTCGAAGAGCATGGTATCCCGGTTTGTGCAATGACGCTGCAGAACGAGCCGCTGCTCGAGACGGACTATCCAAGCTGCTGCATGTCGCCTGAACGTCAGCGAGAGCTGGCGATTGCCCTGAAGCGCGAGTTCGCGGAGCATGGTCTTGCAACCAAGCTGTGGATCTTCGATCACAACTTTGCGGATGCGATGGGTTATGTCACGCCTATATTAAACGATTCGGAAGGCTATGCGGCGGTTGACGGCATCGCGCTCCACGACTATGACGGCTCGCCGGAAGTCATGAGCGAGATTCATGCGGCTTATCCGGAGAAGCCGATTTATCTGACTGAACGCTCCCTGTGGGGAACGGCTGGGGCAGACCGGATGGCACAATATTTCCGCAACTATGCCTGCAGCTATAATGCATGGGTTACGATGCTCGACAGCCAGATTGGCACGCATCAATGGCTCGGCCAGCCTGGCCCAACGATGTTCGTGCAGAATGCAGCGGAGCCGAACCGCTTCTGGCGCACACCGGAGTTTAACCTGCTTGCGCAATACTCTCGCTATATCGAGCGCGGCGCTTACCGGATCGGCAGCACTTACGGCTCGCCGGAGACGGTAACGAACGTAGCGTTCCGCAATCCGGACGGCAGCCTTGTTATGGTTGTCATCAACCAAACGGAAGCCGAGCAGCCATTCCGCGTGTTATGCGAGGGCAAGCAATTCATCGCCTCGCTCCCGGCCGGCACTGTCGGTACGTACCGCTGGCAGTAAAAGATAGATTAGACCGTTGTTAGGCCTATGGGCCCGGCAACGGTCTTTTGTGCGCTTGGCAGCGCAATCGACTAAGGAGTGAAAGTCTCCAGTACACCGCGAGGTGGCGGAAGTACATAGCTGACACATAGTGCGTAGTCCGTGAGGATAGGTGCGGAGGATGTGAAGGCAAACCCCGGAACAGGCGGCATAAGACCATGTTGGCTGACAAAGCGGGATGACCCTGCAAGGGAAGGGGACGTCCAATACCACCAGAGGCTTTGGAAGTTAGGAGGACTGGATTCGGGGGAAAG
>Ga0065721_10051025_pt1 | contig 16535 bp, 9 predicted proteins | sample Mesricmetagenome_FD_59108 | JGI IMG/M metagenome (GOLD analysis project Ga0065721, IMG submission 59108) | Mesophilic microbial community from rice straw/compost enrichment Sample: eDNA_1 v2 (version 2) | ecosystem: Engineered > Solid waste > Grass > Composting > Bioreactor | place: USA: Davis... | reverse complement strand
GCCCGCCATGGGCTCGTCAAGCATGACGATCTCGGGGTCGGACATCAGCGCGCGAGCCATCTCTAGGAGCTTGCGCTGGCCTCCGGAGAGCTCGCCTGCGTAGTCGTCCTTCTTGGTGTCGAGCTTGAAGCGAGCGAGCAGCTCCTCGGCCTTGGCGGTGATCTCCTTCTCGTGGTCCCTCCACAGCGCCGGGAACAGGGCGGCGATCATGTTCTCGCCGCGCTGCAAGGGAGCGCCAAGGCGCATGTTCTCCATCACGGTCATGCGGTTGAGCGCCTTGGTGAGCTGGAAGGTGCGGACCATGCCAGCGCGAGCGACCTGAGCGGGGGAGCGGCTCTGCAGCGAGTTGCCGTTGAACCACCACTGGCCGCGCTGCGGCTTGTCGAAGCCCGTCAGCAGGTTGAAGAACGTCGACTTGCCTGCACCGTTGGGACCGATGAGCGCCGTGATCGCATTGCGCTGGATCTCGAGGTGATCCACCTGCACCGCGGTGAGGCCCCCAAAGTGGCGGTGCACGTCCGTGGCCTTGATGACGGGGTCGGGCTTGGGCGCGCCCGGCTCGTGAGGAACGTCCTTGAAGTACTCCGCTGCGGGAGAAAGGGGCGCGTTAACCACTGATCACCAACTCCCTCTTGTTGCCGAGTATGCCTTGTGGTCTGAACACCACCAGGCACATCAGGGTGATGCCGACGAGCACGAGCGAGAACGGCTCACGCTCCGTTGCGGACATGACGTTCTCGGGGATGAACCAGCCGGCCAGACCACGGACCGTGACGAGCGAGACCCAGAACAGGATCGAGCCCAGGATGGGGCCGAACACGGTGGCGGCACCACCAAGCAGCAGCAGGGTCCACACCCAGAACGTGGTGGGACGGCCCATCGAGTCCGGCTGCACGGCGTTCGCGAGAGCGAAGAGCACGCCGCCGAAGGCACCGATCACGCCACCGAGCACGAGCGCCTGCATCTTGAACGCGTAGACGTTCTTGCCGAGCGAGCGCACGGCGTCCTCGTCTTCACGGATTCCCTTGAGGACGCGGCCCCAGGGCGAGTTCGCAAGGCGCCAGAACAGCAGGGCGAAGAGGCCGACGATGACCCACGCGACCACCACGAGCCACCACGACGAGGAGCGGCTGCCGTGCATCGTGAAGGGGCCGATGGTGACGAGCTTGTCAGGGAAGGGCGACAAGGACTCGAATGGCTCCTTGAAGTCGGTGCCGCGGATGCCCGTGGAGCCGCCCGTGAGGTCCTTGAAGACCTGGGAGCGTCCAAGGAAGCGGACAAACTCGGACGCCGCGATCGTGACGATCGCCAGATAGTCGCCTCGCAGTTTGAGGGTGGGCCAACCGAGCAGCAGTCCGAACACGATGGCTGCGACTGTCGCGGCAAGGATGCCGAGCCACATATTGCCGGTCTCGCGAACGGTGATCGCGTAGCCATACATGCCCAGCAGCATGAAGCCGGCGTGGCCCATATTGAGCAGGCCGGTGAGGCCGAAGTGCACGTTGAGGCCGATCGCCGCAAGGGCGAACGCCGCGGTGGCGGGGCCGAAGATCTCGCGGCCGGCGCCGGTGAGAAGGTCGATGAGTTCTTGCATGGCTTATCCCACCCTCTCCGCGCGTCCCAAGATTCCTTGTGGTCTCACGAGCAGCACTCCGATCAGGATGATGAGCGCCGTGGCGATCTTCAGGTCAGTGGACAGCCACAGCGACGACATTTCGACGACGATGCCGATGACGAGCGATCCCGCCAGTGCACCGAAGGCTTGGCCGAGGCCACCTAGGGTCACCGCTGCGAACATCAGCAGAAGCATGCGGGCTCCCGCATCGAACGCGGTGCCCTGGTCGTACAGGCCCAGCAGGATGCCGCCGAGGCCAGCGAGACCCGCAGCGATGATCCACACGAGCCTCACGATCGAGTCCACCTTGATGCCCGACGCTGCGGCGAGGGACGGGTTGTCGGCGACAGCTCGCGTGGCGCGTCCCAGGCGAGTGCGCAGCAGGAAGAACGAGACACCGAGCAGGCACACGATCGCGATCAGGCCAGAGAACAGGGCAGTGCGACCCACGACGATGGGGCCAATGGTCCAGCGTTCGTCGATAGCCGTGGTCAGGCGCAGGCGGCGGCCACCGATCCACCACTGGAGCAGATTGAGCAGCGCGAGGGACAGACCGATCGACACGATCATCTGCTGGACCATGGCCGCGCGCTTGCGCCGCAGCGGGCTCCACAGGTACTTGTCCTGGAGCCATCCTGTAAAGGCGGAGACGGCGACCGCGATCAGTGCTGCCGGGATCAGCGGCAGGCCGATGACGAAGTCGTTGGGAATGAAGGGCAGGCCCACGGGCTGCTGCGTCGTCAGGAAGTACGTCAGCACCGCACCGAACGACACCTGCTCACCGTGGGCGAAGTTGCTGAGCCCTGTAGTGCCGTAGATGAGTGACAGACCGACTGATGCGAGCGCCAGCAGCAAGCCGAAGATGATGCCGTTGAAGAGCAGCTGGAGAGGCCTGCTCGTGGTGCCGGAGGGATTGGGGCTGCCGGGGTCCTCCTCGACGACACTCGGGTCCTCGACATCGGTGAGATCCGCGCTGCCCGCTGCGGCATCTGCGGCCTGTGCGATGGCGGTCTCGGTGCCTGCGGCCGGAGCGGCGGCTGCGCTGTCGCCGACCGCTATCTGCGCAATGGTGAGAAGTGCGGCACCCACGACAAACACGATGAGTGCGCGGATTACGGTGCGCCGATCAAGGGTCTTGATCACGGTGTCCTCCCGTTGTGGATGGGGTCACCGTAGACCTCTTTTGTTTCAGACATGTGGCACGCGAGGCTCGTGTTCACGGTTGGGTCCGACTCCCTCTTCGTCGACGATGACGCATGTCAACCGCGCCGTTGCGGTCAAGCGGTCTTCTTGATCCGTCACCCTAATGCCATACGTGGCAGTTGTGCGCCCCCTATGGAGGGAAGTCGCCGTCGCTGTAACCAATCCGTGACGAACAGCCCTGTGGTGGGTGATGTTGAGGTCGACTCCAACGGCGATTCGTCCACTCCCTGCGTGCGCCATGGCGCCGAAGGAACCCACGGTCTCTGCGAGAGCCGCGCTGGCCCCGCCATGGAGCAGGCCGTATGGCTGGGTGTTCCCCTCGACCGGCATCGTCGCCACCACCGTGTCAGCGCTCACTGAGACGATGGTGATTCCGAGGCGCTCAATGAGCGTGCCGGGATAGTCGTATGCGGCGGCGTCGTCGGTCATGAGGATAGGTTGGCATCTGTGAGCGAATCCACCAAGGGAACACTGCTGTTGGTCGACGGCCTGTCGATGGCCTTCCGAGCCTTCTTCGGACTGCCGGTGGAGAATTTCACCACGCCCAACGGAGTGGCTACCAACGCCGTCTACGGCTTCACCACGATGCTGTCGACGCTCATGCGGGAGAGGCAGCCCACCCACATCGCGGTGGCCTTCGACCTTCCCGGCGGGACGTTCCGCACGGAGATGCTGCCGTCGTACAAGGGCACGCGAGACGTCACTCCTCCGGATTTCGAGCCGCAGGTGCCGCTCATCCGCGAAGTGCTTGCCGCGCTGGGCGTCGCGGCAGTCGACAAGCCCAACTACGAGGCAGACGACCTCCTCGCAACCTACGCCCGGCTCGGCGCGGAGGCGGGTATGGACGTGCTCGTAGTGTCCGGCGATCGGGACACCATTCAGCTGGTCAACGACAAGGTGACGTTGCTGTATCCGCGCAAGGGCGTCTCCGACCTCGTCAATTACACGCCCGACGCTGTGGCTGAGAAGTACGCGGTCCGTCCGGAGCAGTACCCAGACCTCGCGGCGCTGGTGGGGGAGACGAGCGACAATCTCCCGGGTGTGCCGGGCGTCGGCCCCAAGACCGCCGCGAAGTGGGTGGCAACCTACGGCGGTCTCGAAGGAATCCTTTCCAGCGCCGACGACATCCCGGGCAAGGCGGGGGAGAATCTGCGGGCGCACCTCGAGCAGGTGCGGCTCAACCGACAGCTCAACCACCTCGTGACCGATCTTGAGGTGGAGACTCCCGTTGACGACCTCCGCTATGAGGGTGGAGACGCCGCGGCGATCCACGCCGTGTGCGATGCGCTCCAGTTCCGCGCCCTGCGGGACAAGCTGCTGCCCTTCGCGACTCATGGTGAGCCCGATTCGCCCGCCGTGGCAGCCGCGGATGTGGTGATCATCACCGACGCGGCGGCCGAGGGCATCGCGGCTCAGACCGGCCGCTGTGCGGTGTATGTCGAGGGCCGGGCGGGCGCCGATGCCGATGCTTGGGCGCTCGGTGTCGCCGTGAATGATGAATCCGCCTTTGGAGTAGACCTCACCTCGCTCAGCCCAGCCGAAGATCAGGCGATCAAGGACTGGCTTGCCGACCCCAGCGTCGGGAAGGTGCTGCATGGCTCCAAGGACGCGTGGCATGCGCTGAGGGCGCGCGGCTACGAGCTCAACGGGGTTGTGGGAGACACGCAGATCGCCGCGTTCCTGGTGAATCCCGATCAGCGGGGGTTCACCCTTGACGCGATTGCGCAGCGGTACGTAGGCATCACGCTCGATGCCGCGGCGGACGAGGGCCAGCTCGACCTTGGCCTCGACGGGCCGCAGGCCGCGGGTGCCGCTCGCCGCGCGTCCGCGGTGTTCCTGCTCGCGGCCGAGCTTGAGAAGCTCGTCGAAGAGCGAGACATGGGTGAGCTGTACCGCGACCTTGAGCTGCCGCTCATTGTGACGCTCGCGCATATGGAGGCGGCAGGAATGGCCGTCGATGCCCAGAAGCTGTCCCAGCTCCATGGCGAGGCCGTCGCTAGGGCGGAGCAGGCCGCGGAGGCGGCGTACGCCTCCATTGGCGGCGATCGCGTCAACCTTGCGAGCCCCAAGCAGCTTCAAGAGGTGCTGTTCGATCGACTCGGCATGCCCAAGACCAAGAAGATCGCCACGGGCTACTCGACGGACGCGGCCTCGATTCAAGACCTCAGCGAGAAGATGCCGCATCCGTTCCTCGATGCGCTGCTTGCGCACCGTGACGCCTCGAAGCTGTCGCAGATCATCGACACGCTCGCGCAGTCGGTGGGCCCTGATGGCCGCATCCACACCACGTTCTCGCAAGTGGTCGCGGCAACGGGACGTCTCAGCTCCAAGGATCCGAACCTGCAGAACATCCCCATCCGCACCGAGGAGGGCCACCGCATCCGCGAAGCCTTCATCGCCGGTCCGGGATACGAGACGCTCGTCACGGCCGACTACTCGCAGATCGAGATGCGCATCATGGCGCATCTCAGCGGCGACCAGGGACTCATCGAGGCATTTCGGTCCGGAGAGGATCTGCACCGCTTCGTCGGCTCTCGCGTATACGGCGTGGACCCCGCCGACGTCACTCCCATCATGCGTTCCCACGTCAAGGCGATGTCGTACGGCCTCGCGTATGGGCTGTCAGCCTTCGGACTGTCGAAGCAGCTGAGTGTCTCCGTCGACGAGGCGCGCGCGCTCATGGACGACTACTACAAGCGCTTTGGCGGGGTGCGCACCTATCTCGATGGCGTGGTGCGCAAGGCTCGCGAGGACGGGTACACCACCACAATCTTCGGCCGCCGCCGCTACCTGCCGGATCTCAACTCGACGAACCGTCAGCGCAGAGAGATCGCCGAGCGCGTGGCTCTCAACGCACCCATTCAGGGAAGTGCGGCCGATCTCATCAAACGTGCGATGCTTGCCGTTGACGCTCGCCTCCGGGACCAAGGGCTGTCATCGCGGCAGGTCCTTCAGGTGCATGATGAACTCGTGGTCGAGGTCGCCCCCGGTGAGCGGGAAGCGGTCGAGGCTATTCTCAGGGACGAGATGAGCGGCGCGGCCAAGCTCTCCGTGCCTCTCGACGTGAACGTAGGTATCGGTGCCAACTGGCGCACCGCTGGACATTGAAAGTAGGCACATGCGCATCGGCATCCTCACAGGCGGCGGGGACTGCCCCGGACTCAACGCGGCGATTCGCGCGGTGGTCAAGCGGGGCACCTCGGAGCACGGCTCGTCGATCGTGGGCTTCCGCAACGGCTGGGAGGGCGTCATCAAGGGCGACGCGATACCGCTGTCGCGCAACGATGTCTCCGGCATCCTCGTCGAGGGCGGAACGATGCTCGGCACCGCTCGTTGCCACCCCCACAAGGTCGAGGGCGGCATGGAGGCCGTCAAGGACACTGCAGAGAACGAGAAGCTCGAGGGCTTCATCTGCATCGGCGGCGACGGGACGCTCAAGGCCGCAGGCAAGGTCTCCGAAGCGACGGGTCTTCCCGTGATCGGCATTCCCAAGACGATCGACAACGACGTGGTGGGGACCGACGCTGCGATCGGCTTCGACACGGCCGTCACCATCGCGACGGAAGCCATCGACCGCCTCCACTCGACGGCTGAGTCGCACAACCGCGTCATGGTCGTCGAGCTGATGGGGCGCCACTCGGGCTGGATCTCGGTCACCGCGGGCATCGCCGGCGGCGCGGACATCATCCTCGCCCCTGAAGAGCCCTTCGACCTTGAGCACATCGTCAAGAAGATCAAGCACCGCCACCGCTACAAGAACTTCTCGATCGTGGCCGTCGCGGAAGGCGCCATCCCTGCGGAGGGCACCAAGTGGAACGGCAAGCCCACGATCGACGAGAAGGGCAACCCGATCGCCGGCTCGATCGGTCACGAGATCACCAAGGCGATCGAGGCGGAGACCGGCTTCCCGACGCGACTGACCGTGCTCGGCTACGTGCAGCGCGGCGGCATCCCCACCGCGGCGGACCGCCTCCTGGCGACCCGGTTCGGCGTCGCCGCGATCGACGCGCTCGTGGCGGGGGAGGCCGGCAAGTTCACGGCGCTTGAGGGCGACAAGGTCGTGCTCAAGCCCTTCAAGGAGATGATGGGCAAGACCAAGTGGGTCCCCAAGGAGCTGCTGGACACTGCGCGCGATCTGTAACCAGCGTCGGGCATCACCTGTCAGCCGCCCCACCCCCGGAACGCTCCGCACGGACGTTGTGGCTCATGTGACTGGTGAGTTTCAGACGAGGCGTCTAGCAGTCACACTGGCCTCATTGGTCACAGCGTCCGTGCGGAGCGTTCCGGCGGAGCGGCCTAACGCATGGGACCGACGCTGGGGTTCGCATGGGACCGACGCTGGGGTCGGGTGGTCCGATGGCGGGGCACATTGTGCGGGAACCTCGTCGCGGGGTATGATTTCCGTTGGCCTTGTGCGCCCTGGCGCGCTTGACCATGTCCAAATTCACTACGAATGCCCCCCATCCATCGGAGCTACTCCTTAATGTCCGTATCCACCCCCGAGTCCACCCAGATTGCCGTCAACGACATCGGCTCGAGCGAAGACTTCCTCGCCGCGATTGACGCAACTATCAAGAACTTCGACGACGGCGACCTTGTTGAGGGCGTCATCGTCAAGGTTGACCGTGACGAGGTCCTCCTCGACATCGGCTACAAGACAGAGGGCGTCATCCCCGCCCGTGAGCTGTCCATCCGCCACGACGCCGACCCTGACGATGTCGTCAACGTCGGTGACACCATCGAGGCCCTCGTTCTCACCAAGGAGGACAAGGAAGGCCGCCTGATCCTGTCCAAGAAGCGTGCTCAGTACGAGCGTGCCTGGGGCTCGATCGAGAAGGTCAAGGAAGAGGACGGCATCGTCTCCGGTACGGTCATCGAGGTCGTCAAGGGTGGCCTGATCGTGGACATCGGTCTGCGCGGCTTCCTTCCCGCCTCTCTCGTCGAGATGCGTCGCGTTCGCGACCTTGGCCCCTACATCGGCCAGCAGATCGAGGCGAAGATTATCGAGCTCGACAAGAACCGCAACAACGTGGTGCTGTCCCGCCGTGCGTTCCTCGAGCAGACCCAGTCCGAGGTGCGTTCCACGTTCCTCACCGCGCTGGCCCCCGGCCAGGTGCGCAAGGGTGTCGTGTCGTCGATCGTGAACTTTGGTGCGTTCGTTGACCTGGGCGGCGTTGATGGCCTGGTGCACGTCTCCGAACTGTCTTGGAAGCACATCGACCACCCCACCGAGGTTGTCTCTGTTGGCCAGGAGGTCGAGGTCGAGGTGCTCGAGATCGACATGGACCGCGAGCGCGTGTCCCTGTCGCTCAAGGCCACCCAGGAGGACCCGTGGGCCGTGTACGCACGCACCCACGCGATCGGCCAGATCGTGCCCGGCAAGGTCACCAAGCTCGTTCCCTTCGGTGCGTTCGTTCGCGTCTTCGAGGGCATCGAAGGCCTCGTGCACATCTCCGAGCTGTCCGTGCGCCACGTCGAACTGCCCGAGCAGGTCGTCTCTGCTGACGAAGAGGTCTTCGTCAAGATCATCGACATCGACCTCGAGCGTCGCCGCATCTCGCTGTCCATCAAGCAGGCCAACGAGGGTGTGGACCCCAACGGCGAGGACTTCGACCCCGCGCTGTACGGCATGACCGCCGAGTACGACGCCCAGGGCAACTACAAGTACCCGGAGGGCTTCGACCCCGAGACCCAGGAGTGGCGCGAGGGCTTCGACGCCGAGCGCGAGGCCTGGGAGGCGGAGTACGCCAAGGCGCACGAGCGCTGGGAGGCTCACAAGGCGTTTGTCGCCAAGCAGGACGCTGCCGCTGCGGAGATCGAGGCTTCGGCCCCCGCTGGCAAGAAGCGCTCCGGCAAGGGCGACGTCGCAACCTCCTACTCCTCGCACGAGGACGAGGCGGAGTCGGCCGGCACCCTCGCTTCCGACGAGCGTCTCGCGGCGCTTCGCGAGAAGCTCACCGGCAACTAAGCAGTTCTCTGAAGCCCGGCGGGCGCCCACCTCACGGTGTGGCCCCGCCGGGTTTTCTCTTGCCCGACGCTGGGGTGACGTGATGCACACGAAGTTGCCGCCAGCGTCGGCCGCGTGTGAAGATGCCGAGCATGCTGCGCATCGGGCTCACTGGAGGCATTGCCGCGGGTAAGTCCACCGCGTCCGCACGGTTCGCTGAACGTGGAGCGCGAGTCATCGATCACGATGTGTTGGCCCGCAGGGTCGTCGAGCCCGGTTCCGCCGCTCTCGTGGACATCGTTGCCGCATTCGGAGACATGGTTGTCGTCAATGGGCAGCTCGACAGGGCGGCGCTTGCCCAGATCGTGTTCAGGGACGACCACGAGCGCGAACGGCTCAACCGCATCGTCCATCCCTACGTCATGGCTGCCGCGCTGGCTGCCGACCGGCAGGCCCGGCTCGAGGGCGTCGACGTGGTCGTTCACGACATCCCGCTGCTCGTCGAGACCGGCCAGGGCGGGGACTTCGACCTCGTGGTGACCGTTGCGGCTCCCGTCGAACTGCGCATCCAGCGCCTGGTCTCGTCCCGTGGAATGACGGGTGCTGAGGCCGAGGCGCGCATCGCCGCGCAGGCCACTGACGAGCAGCGCGCCGCCGCGGCGGATGTGGTGCTCGACGGGTCTGGGTCGCCTGAGGAGCTTGCGGCGCAGGTCGACCGCTTCTGGGACGAGCTGGTTCCGCACTAGTCGCGAGGGGCCGTGTCAGTGGCTCGGCGTACCGTAGTTGCATGTCCTCTGACCTGCGCCGTGCACAGAACCCCTTCAAGGTCGTCTCGGAATATGAGCCGTCCGGTGACCAGCCGCAGGCCATCGACGAACTCGCGCGGCGCATCCAAGCGGGGGAGAAGGACGTGGTCCTGCTCGGCGCCACCGGAACAGGCAAATCGGCCACGACGGCATGGCTCGTCGAGCGGCTGCAGCGCCCCACGCTCGTGATGGCGCACAACAAGACTCTCGCCGCGCAGCTCGCCAATGAGTTCCGCGATCTGCTGCCGAACAACGCCGTCGAGTACTTCGTCAGCTACTACGACTACTACCAGCCAGAGGCGTACGTTCCGCAGACGGACACCTACATCGAGAAGGACTCCTCGATCAATGAGGAGGTCGAGCGACTGCGGTACTCCGCGACCAACTCCCTGCTCACGCGGCGGGACGTGGTGGTCGTGTCGTCGGTGTCGTGCATCTACGGCCTGGGAACGCCTGAGGAGTACATCCAGGGCATGGTGAGCCTCGCGGTGGGCGACAGCCTCGACCGCGATGCGCTGCTGCGTGAGTTCGTGCAGATGCAGTACTCGCGCAATGACCTCGCGTTCACTCGCGGCACCTTCCGCGTGCGCGGCGATACGGTCGAGATCATCCCCGTGTACGAAGAGCTGGCGATTCGCATCGAGTTCTTCGGTGACGAGATCGAGGCGCTGTACTCGCTGCATCCGCTCACGGGCGACGTGATCGAGCGTCGCGAGCAGGTGCACATCTTCCCCGCCTCTCACTACGTCGCGAGCGAAGAGCGGATGAACACCGCGATCAGGACCATCGAGCAGGAACTGGGGGAGCGGCTTGTCGAACTCGAGAAGCAGGGAAAGCTGCTCGAGGCGCAGCGACTCAAGATGCGCACCACCTTCGACCTCGAGATGATGCGATCCGTCGGAACGTGCAGCGGCATCGAGAACTACTCGCGCCACATCGAGCAGCGTGCCCCGGGAACGCCGCCGCACACCCTGCTCGACTACTTCCCGGATGACTTCCTGCTGGTCATCGACGAGTCGCACGTGACGGTCCCGCAGATTGGGGCGATGTACCACGGCGACCAGTCGCGAAAGCGCACGCTCGTGGACCACGGCTTCCGCCTGCCCTCTGCGCTCGACAACCGGCCGCTGAAGTGGGAAGAGTTCCAAGAGCGCATTCACCAGACGGTGTACCTCTCGGCGACGCCTGCCGCGTACGAGCTGGAACGCGCGAATGGCGTGGTGGAGCAGATCATCCGGCCCACTGGCCTTGTTGACCCGCTCGTAGTCGTGAAGCCCACAGAGGGGCAGATCGACGACCTGCTGGAGCAGGTGCGGCTTCGCGTCGAGAGGGATGAGCGTGTGCTGGTCACGACCCTGACCAAGAAGATGGCGGAAGACCTCACGGATTACCTCGCCGAACGGACAGTGAAGGTCGAGTACCTGCACTCCGACGTCGACACCCTCCGTCGAGTGGAGCTGCTGCGCGAGCTGCGCATGGGAAAGTTCGACGTCCTCGTGGGCATCAACCTGCTGCGCGAGGGCCTAGACCTCCCAGAGGTGTCACTCGTGAGCATTCTCGACGCGGACAAGGAGGGGTTCCTCCGCTCGGGGACCTCGCTCATCCAGACGATCGGTCGTGCGGCCCGCAATGTCTCGGGCGAGGTGCACATGTACGCGGACGTCATCACGGACTCGATGAAGTCAGCGATCGAAGAGACCAACCGTCGCCGTGAGCTGCAGATTGCGTACAACACCGAGCACGGCATCGACCCCACGCCGCTGCGCAAGCGCATCGGCGACATCACCGAGATGCTCGCCAGGGAAGAGGCTGACACCGCGTCTACCCTCAACGAGGCCAAGAAGGCGCCCACTCCGTCGGCGCCCAGGACCCCTCTTGCGGATCGGCCCGCCGAAGAGCTCACTCAGCTCATCGAGGACCTGTCCGCGCAGATGCGCACAGCCGCCGGAGACCTGCAATTCGAGCTCGCTGCCCGCCTGCGCGATGAGATTGCGGAACTCAAGAAGGAACTCCGCCAGATGCTCGGCGCAACACAATAGGAATTTGACGGTGTGACCCCTACACTGGCCCGGTGGAATCTGCGGCAGTGTGGGCAATAACGATTGCCGCGATAGTCGGCCTGTTCGTCTTTGACTTCTTTATCGTGGTGCGCAAGCCCCACGAACCGAGCTTCAAAGAGTCGGCTCGCTGGACGATCTTCTATATCTCTCTGGCCTCGGCGTTCGGCCTGAGCATGATCTTCTGGAACTCTGCTGAGAAGGCGACAGAGTTCTTCGCCGGCTACATCACTGAATGGTCGCTGAGCGTCGACAACCTCTTCGTCTTCCTGGTGATCCTCACGAGGTTCCAGGTCCCACCGCAGTACCGCCAGCGCGTGCTGCTCATCGGCGTGGCCATCGCGCTCGTGCTGCGCGGCGTCTTCATCGCGGTGGGCGCCGCGGCCCTCGCCGCCTTCACGTGGGTGTTCTATCTGTTCGGCATCTTCCTCATCTGGACCGCCATCTCCGTCGCCAAGGAGGGCGGGGCCGAAGAGGGCGAGGTGGAGTACGAAGAGAACCGCGTCACGCGCTGGGTGCGCAAGATGCTTCCCGGCACCGACGGCTATCGCGGCGCGGCGCTGTTCGTGAAGGAGCACGGTCGACGCCTCATCACGCCCATGCTCATCGTCATGATTGCGGTGGGCAGCACGGACGTGCTGTTCGCGCTTGATTCGATCCCCGCGATCTTCGGCCTCACCACGGACCCCTACATCGTGTTCACGGCCAATGCGTTCGCACTCATGGGACTGCGCCAACTGTTCTTCGTGGTCCAGGGCCTGCTCCAGCGACTGATCTACCTGTCGTACGGCCTCGCGGTGATCCTCGCCTTCATCGGTGTGAAGCTGATCCTCGAGGCGCTGCGAGAGAATTCGCTGCCCTTCATCAATGGCGGCCACGAACTGCACCAGATCCCCGAGTTCCCCACGTGGCTGTCGCTCGTGGTGATCGTCGTGGTGATCGGCACCGCGGCGACCGCAAGCCTGCTTGCGACGCGTGGTCTGAGCAAGGCAGAGGCAACCGAAGAGTCGCCGGCCGAATAGCCGTGCAGTGTTCGCTCAGCGCGACACGCGGTGCAAATGTGCCGTTCGAACATGCGTTCGAACGCGATTCCACGTAGCATTGCAGGGTGAATGACAGGCTGATCGTCCGTGGGGCGCGCGAACACAACCTCAAGGGCATCGACCTTGACCTTCCTCGCGATTCGCTCATCGTCTTCAGCGGTCTGAGCGGCTCCGGCAAGTCGTCGCTCGCGTTCGACACCATCTTCGCGGAGGGGCAGCGTCGCTACGTCGAGTCGCTCAGCGCCTATGCCCGCCAGTTCCTTGGCCAGATGGATAAGCCTGACGTCGACTTCATTGAGGGCCTTTCGCCCGCGGTGTCGATCGACCAGAAGTCGACCAACCGCAACCCGCGATCGACGGTCGGCACCATCACCGAGGTCTACGACTATCTGCGCCTGCTGTACGCACGCGTCGGCGTGCAGCACTGCCCCGTATGTGGCGAGGAGGTGCGCTCCCAGACTCCGCAGCAGATCGTCGACTCGGTGCTGACGCTGCCGGAGGGCACCCGCTACCAGGTCCTCGCTCCCGTGATTCGCGGTCGCAAGGGCGAGTATCAGGACCTGTTCGAAGATCTGCAGAGCCAGGGCTTCGCTCGCGCCCGGGTCGACGGCGAGACCGTCCAGCTGAGCGAGCCGCCGCAGCTCGAGAAGAAGCTCAAGCACGACATCGAGGTGGTCGTCGACCGCCTTGTCGCGCGTGACGGCATCCGTCAGCGCCTCACCGATTCGGTGGAGACGGCGCTGCGCATCGCCGACGGCCTCGTCATCATCGAGCCCGTCGACGGCGACGTGCCTGCCCGACGCTACAGCGAGAAGCGCGCTTGCCCCAACGACCATGTGCTCACCCTTGAGGAGATGGAGCCGCGCACCTTCTCCTTCAACGCCCCCTACGGTGCTTGCCCAGAGTGCACCGGCATCGGCGTCAAACTCGAGGTCGATCCTGAGTTGGTGGTGCCGGATCCCGAGCTGAGCCTCGCGGAAGGCGCCATCGTGCCGTGGTCGAGCATGTCCTCCGAGTACTTCGGCCGCGCGCTTGAGGGGCTCGCCGCGGAGATCGGCTTTTCGATGAACACGCCGTTCAAGGACCTCTCCGATGAGGCCAAGAAGGCAGTCCTTTACGGCAACAACTACAAGGTGCACGTGAAGTTCCGAAACCGCTACGGCCGCGAGCGTCAGTACACCACCGGCTTCGAGGGCGCGATCACGTGGCTTGAGCGTCTCCACGGTCAGACGGAATCGGACTACACGCGCGAGAAGTACGAGTCGTACATGCGCGAGATCCCGTGCCCGCGCTGTGAGGGCACACGACTCAAGCCAGAGGTGCTCGCCGTGACGATCGGCGGCAAGTCGATCGCGGAGATCTGCGAGTTGTCAATCGGCGAGGCGCGAGACTTCCTCAACCGCGCGGAGCTTGACGAGCGCGGCAAGCAGATCGCGGTTCAGGTCCTCAAGGAGATCGATGCCCGGTTGGGCTTCCTGCTGGACGTTGGCCTCGACTACCTCACCCTGTCGCGAGCCGCGGCGACCCTGAGCGGCGGCGAGGCGCAGCGCATCAGGCTCGCCACGCAGATCGGCTCTGGCCTCGTGGGCGTGCTGTACGTGCTCGATGAGCCCAGCATCGGCCTGCACCAGCGCGACAACCACCGCCTCATCGAGACCCTCACTCGCCTCAGGGATCTTGGCAACACGCTCATCGTGGTCGAGCACGACGAAGACACGATCCGCACAGCTGACTGGGTCGTTGACATCGGGCCGGGTGCCGGTGAGCACGGGGGAGAAGTGGTGCACTCGGGACCCGTCGAGGCGCTCCTGAAGAACGACCGCTCTCTCACCGGCCAGTACGTTGCCGGCAAGAAGCAGATCGCGGTGCCCGATGTTCGACGAACGTGGACGGAGGGCAAGACGCTCACCGTGGTGGGGGCGCGAGAACACAATCTGCAGGGAATTGACGTGACGTTCCCGCTGGGAGTGCTCACCGCCGTGACGGGGGTGTCCGGCTCCGGCAAGTCCACGCTCGTGAATTCGATCCTCTACACCTCGCTCGCGAACACCCTGAACGGCGCTCGCCAGGTGCCGGGGCGCCACTCTCGCATCCTCGGCACGGGCCACCTCGACAAGGTGGTTCACGTGGACCAGGGCCCCATCGGTCGCACCCCGCGGTCGAACCCTGCCACGTACACCGGCGTGTGGGACCGCATCCGCAAGCTGTTCTCGGAGACCACAGAGGCCAAGGTGCGCGGCTACGGTCCCGGTCGCTTCTCGTTCAACGTCAAGGGCGGGCGCTGTGAGGCGTGTTCCGGCGACGGCACGCTGAAGATCGAGATGAACTTCCTGCCCGACGTGTATGTGCCCTGTGAGGTCTGCAAAGGCGCGCGCTACAACCGCGAGACGCTCGAGGTGCACTTCAAGGGTAAGAACGTCGCTGACATCCTCGACATGCCGATCTCCGAGGCCGCCGAGTTCTTCGAGGCGATCCCCGCGATCTCGCGTCACCTCTCGACTCTCGTGGACGTGGGACTGGGCTATGTCCGGCTGGGCCAGCCGGCTCCCACCCTTTCTGGCGGCGAGGCGCAGCGCGTGAAGCTCGCATCGGAGCTGCAGCGTCGCTCCACGGGCCGCACCATCTACGTTCTCGACGAGCCCACCACGGGCCTGCACTTCGAGGATGTGCGCAAGCTCTTGGGCGTGCTCCAGGGGCTCGTCGACAAGGGCAACACCGTCATCGTGATCGAGCACAACCTCGACGTCATCAAGTCCGCCGACTGGGTCATCGACATGGGTCCAGAAGGCGGATCCGGCGGAGGCCTCGTGGTCGCAGAGGGCACCCCAGAGGACGTCGCCAAGGTGGAGGCGAGCCACACCGGACGCTTCCTCGCCCAGCTGCTCGACACGTCGGCCGCTGCCTAGGCAGGGCGCGGGCGAGTCAGCGCGCGAGCGTAGGCTGGAAACGTGACCAACCCGGCGGATTACCGACCCAAGCCGGGGACGATCCCAACGAGTCCCGGCGTATATCGCTTCCGCGACCCCTCCGGTCGCGTGATCTACGTCGGCAAGGCCATCAACCTGCGTCAGCGCCTGCAGAACTACTTCCAGGACCTGTCGCAGCTACACCCGCGCACACGACTCATGGTCACGACGGCGGCATCGGTCGAGTGGACGGTGGTCCGCAACAATGTCGAGGCCCTTATCCTCGAGCACACATGGATCAAGAAGTACGACCCCCGCTTCAACGTCATCTTCAAGGACGACAAGTCGTATCCGTACCTCGCGATCACGATGAACGAGGAGTTCCCTCGCATCATGGTGATGCGCGGAGAACGCAAGCCCGGCGTGCGGTACTTCGGCCCCTACGCGAAGGCATGGGCGATCCGCGAGACCGTCGACACGCTCATGACGGCGCTGCCCATGAGGTCATGCTCTGCCGCGACATTCAAGAAGGCGCAGCGACAGGACCGACCGTGTCTGCTCGGCTACATCGGCAAGTGCTCCGCCCCATGCGTGGGCCGGGTGAGCGCGGAAGAGCACCGCGAGATCGCGGGCCGCATCTGCGAGGTGCTCGCCGGCGACGCGAAGGGAATCATCAGGGACGTCACCGAACAGATGCTCGCGGCGTCAGAGCGGGAGGACTTCGAAGCGGCCGCTCGCGCCCGGGACCGGCTCACGGCACTCAAGTCCGTGCTCGAGCGCAATGCGGTGGTGCTCAGCGCGGGATCGGACGTCGACGTGTTCTCGGTTGTCGATGAGGAGCTCGAGGCGGCAGCGCACGTGTTCATCGTGAGGGACGGTCGCATCGCGGGTCAGCGCGGCTGGGTGGTCGACAAGCCAGACCCCCTCACCGAGCCGGAACTGGTGGAGCAGCTGCTCC